>PVMK01118851.1_pt1 | contig 60725 bp, 64 predicted proteins | sample 1853481 | NCBI WGS metagenome assembly PVMK01 (sample SAMN08533507, study PRJNA380276) | Marine sediment metagenome, whole genome shotgun sequencing project.
AGCGCATCCACCACCCGGAACCGATAACCCGGGTAGATGAAGATGTCCGTCTCACCCTGCAGCGGCTCCAGTTTTCCTGCTGCCGCTGCTGCCTCGAGCGCCCGGACGACCGTGGTTCCGACCGCGACCACCCGTCCCCCCACGGCGCGCACACGCGCGACCGCGGCAACAGTTTCCGCGGAAACAGATACACGTTCACGATGCATCCGGTGATGACGGAGGTCGTCCACGCGTACCGGCTGAAACGTACCCGCGCCGACATGCAACGTGAGGAATACCGTTTCGATCCCCGCGGACGCTGCTCTAGCAAGCATTGCCTCATCGAAATGAAGACCGGCAGTCGGCGCCGCGACGGCACCCGGTTCGCGGGCATAGACCGTCTGATAACGCTCGGCATCGCCCGCTTCCGCGGGCCGCTGTATATAAGGTGGCAACGGGATCTCACCGTGGCGGTCGAGCAGCGCGAGCACCGACTCTGGAAACTCGAGCCGATACATCGTGCCGACCCGTTCGATCACCCGCAGCTTCTGCCCGGCAATGTGCAACGTCCGGCCCGGCTTCAGCGCTTTGCTGACCCTGACCTGGCAGAGCGCCACGCGCTCGGACTCCACCCGCTCGAGCAGCAACTCGGCCTGCCCGCCGGAATCCTTCTGGGCAAACAACCGCGCCGGAACGACCCGGGTGTCATTCAGTACCAGCAAGTCATTCGAGTTCAAGCAGCCGAGGACGTCGCGAAAATGCTTGTGCGCTGGCGGCGCATCGCCGGCCAACACCATCAGCCGGCTGCTCGCGCGGCAAGGCACCGGCTGTTGAGCGATCAGATGTTCAGGAAGCGCGTACGCAAAGTCGCCGCGCGAAAGCGTGTCTGTCGGGCGCATTGGCTGTACCGGCCAAACCGAGGGGGCGGATTATGCCGGGCCGCCACGCCTCGCGCCAACCGGCAGCGCAACGAGCACGATCCGGCTGATTGACCGAATCAGCACCTTTACGTAACCTCTGCCGCCCGTTTTACCTCCTCATGCCTGGGTGGCGAAATTGGTAGACGCGCCAGACTCAAACTCTGGTGTCCGCAAGGACGTGTCGGTTCGACTCCGACCCCAGGTACCAGAAGAAGGGGGCAACCTGTGGGCAACGGATGCGCCGAGGTTGCCAGCACCCTAACGGTCGCCGCGTGGATACCAGGTATGATGCCTCGATCTGCGCTTTCGAGGAGGGAGGGACGATGGACGTTCGCGCTCTAATGATCGGGTGCAGCATCTTGATTGCAAGCTGCACCGAGCCCGATGCTCCGGCGGATAGGGAGCCTCCGGGTAGGCTAGCACCAAACGCGGCTCCAGACATCGATCCTACGAATATCGAGCACTACCCGAATCGCCACGCGTATTTCGGCGAGGTGCACGTGCACACGAGCCTGTCGTTCGACGCATACATCTTCGGGACGCGTTCCACCCCGAATACCGCGTACGAGTTTGCGAAGGGAGCACCCCTCGCCCATCCCGCTGGGTTTGAAATGCGGATCAAACAGCCGTTGGATTTCCTCGCCGTGACAGACCACGCGATGTACATGGGGATGTTGCCCGCGATGGATCGACCCGAGACGCAAGCCGGCAAGCACTCGATTGCTGTTGCCATTCGCGAGGCGAAGACGGTGACCGGTCGTATTGCAGCGTTCCAAGCGATGTTCCCATACTTGCGCCAGCAACTTGATGGTCCTGATGATCTGTTGGATCCAGCCGTGGTCCGCACGGCGTGGCAGGACACCCTGGATGCCGCGGAGCGGCACAACGATCCTGGGCGGTTCACGACGTTCATCGGCTACGAATACACCGCTGCGGGACAGGCGCGCGAGAATCTGCACAGGAACGTAATCTTTCGAGGACCGGGGGCGGAACTTCCATTCTCCAGCATGGATTCGATGAACCCGGAGGATCTTTGGGACTGGATGGACGACCAGCGCGCGAACGGTATTGAAGCGATCGCCATTCCACACAACTCCAACGGGTCAGATGGGCTGATGTTCGAACTCGCGCAGACGGACGGATCACTGATGACTGGCGAATACGCTGACCAACGTATGCGCAACGAGCCGTTGGTCGAGATCACCCAGGTTAAGGGGACATCCGAAACCCATCCGGTGCTGTCTCCCAACGACGAGTGGGCGGACTTCGAACTGATGGAGGTCAAGATCGCGACCGTCATTCCCAGCAAGCCGCAAGGCAGCTATGTTCGAGAGGCGTACCTGAACGGGTTGGAAATGGAAGCAAGCAAGGGCTTCAATCCCTACCGCTTCGGACTGATCGGCTCATCCGACACCCACGTTGGCGCTGGATCATTCGATGAGTCGAACTACTGGAGCAAGGTAGGCATCGTCGACGCCACGCCGGTGCTACGAGGTTCGGTAGCTATGCGCGAGCCGGATGCCGACGGCAACCGTTATGCGGGAGCCGGCATTACGACCTTCGATACGTGGGGCGCATCCGGGTTGGCCGGTGTGTGGGCAGAATCGAACACGCGAGAGGCGATATTTGATGCGTTCCGTCGCAAGGAAACGTTTGCGACCTCCGGGCCGCGGTTGCGGGTTCGGTTCTTCGCGGGCTACAACATGGACGAATTGCCCTTAACCTCGGATGTCGAGCGGGTCCGTGCACTTTACGCGCGCGGCGTGCCGATGGGCGGCGATCTGTTCGCTGATGGCGATGCAGCGCCGACGTTCGTCGTTTCAGCGTTGCGCGATCCGGCATCTGCGCCGCTTCAGCGTGTGCAGATCATCAAAGGCTGGAGTGACGACAGAAGTCCCCGTGAGCGCGTGTTCGATGTCGCGTGTTCTGACGGATTACCAGTCAACACCGAGACGCATCGTTGTCCGGACAATGGAGCCCGGGTCAATCTCGACGATTGCAGTTTCAGTGAGGACGTAGGAGACACTCAGCTCGAAACCGTCTGGCGCGATCCGACATTCGAGCCCCAGCAACGTGCTTTCTATTACGTGCGGGTGCTGGAGAACCCGACGTGTCGATGGTCCACCTGGGATGCCCTTCGGGCCGGAGTCCCACCCAGGGAATCGCTCGCCGTGACGATCCAGGAACGCGCCTGGTCTTCGCCGATCCGGTACGTACCAGACAGTTCCTGAAGGACCTCGACGAGCCCGGCACCAGGACGAGCTGAGCCGTTTCATGGTTCTTTTCCCCTTCGGAAAGCTCAGCGATGTTGGTACAAATCCGTGACGTGAGCATAGATCACGATCCGACGTATGTACGTCCAGTGCATTCCCACACCCACGAGCACAAACAGGTGAAAGACCTCATGCGGTCCCACGATGCCGGGCATGAAGGTCGGCACTTTCGCAAACTCGAGCGCCGCACCAATCGTGTACGCCAGCGCGCCACCTATCAGTGGGCGCAGCGGCGCGAGGCCCACCATACGGTACAGCGCCGTTGCCGAGATCAGACCAACCCAGCCAAGGCCCAGGTACAACGTGAGACCAACCCATTGGGGAAAATCCGTGAAGAACACGGACTTCAGGACGATCCCGGCGACGGCGGCGCTCCATACGGCGGCCAGCACGCCCCAGCGCATGACGCCTTTGAACTCGATGATATGAATCGGCGTGTAGGTCGCGGCGATGAGGAAGAAGATCCCCGCATGGTCCACCACTTGCAGTACATCTCGAGCGGTCGTGTCGCGCGTCAAAACGTGAAAGATGCCGCTCGCGCAGAGGGCAAATACGACCCCGATGACATAAACACAGACCGCGGCGACACGAAGCGAGTCACCCCGCGCACGCAGCACCAGTCCAATGGCGAGGACGGCAAAGACCGCGGCGCCGCCAAGATGGGTAAACGCGCTGACGGGATCCGCGAGGCCGATAAGGGGGATTGGATCGACGACCTGGCTCGGCTGCATGAGCCGAGTATAGGGGTTGTACGGCGCGTCAACGCCCTACGACTGCTAACCTGGGCAGTTGCTCAACCAGCGCGTCCCGGTCCGCGAGCCCGTCGTCTGCCCTCGGTTGGCTTACTCCAGGCAACATCCAGGATGGGTATGGACAGATACTCCTCCAACGCGGACCGGATTCGCTTGTCCCGCTCCTTCACGTTCGGGTGAAGACGCTCGACAAGCCCGTCTGGGAGAGATACACGTATCTGCTTCATCCACTACTCCAGGTCGGCGAACTCATCGCCCCTATAAACCTGCGAGACATCAGGCAATATCCGTGCCGCCCTTCTGTAACGCAGCATAAATGCCGGCTGCCCAGGTGAGTACCACACATGTGTAAAGAATTCCGACAGTATCCGGGTTCTATGCGTCAGGAATCTTTACACATTCATCCCCTCCGCTTCCTGCCTGTCCTTGTCGCCCCATGTCGCCCCCTTGTCGCCACGACCGAGGAATAGAGAGGTGAATCGACCCATCGACCGATCCGAAGGCCGGGCGCTGTTCGGCCTCAATCCCGAAGCCTACGACACGGTCCGGCCAGACTACCCGGCCTGGATCTACCAACGGCTGCTGGATTCGGGTGCGCTCGTCGAGGGCGCCGCAACCCTCGAGATCGGTGCCGGCAGCGGCCTCGCAACACGTCGACTGCTCGAGCACGGCGCGGACCCACTGATCGTGATCGAACCGGATGTGAGATTCGCACCGTTGCTGGAGTCCATTCTCGAGCGCAGCACGGCCGACTGTCGCCTGATCCGAGCAAGCTTCGAAGACGCACAACTCAATCGCCACACATTCGATCTGGTAGCGGCGGCCACCGCATTTCATTGGGTAGAGCAACGCGCCGGACTGACGAAAATCTTCGACCTGTTACGTCCAGGCCGGTACATCGCCCTCTGGTGGAACGTCTTTCAGGTGCTCGATCGACACGATGCATTTCATGGAGCGACCTATTCACTGCTCGCGCAGCTCGCGAGCAGCCCGTCGGGGGAGAGCCAGGACATTCCCTTCGCGCTCAATCGAATGCAACGCGAAACGGCGCTCGCCGACGCCGGCTTCCAGGCCATCCAATACACCGAATCGCACTGGACACTGACCCTCGACACGGCGCAAGTCGGCACCCTCTACGAGAGCTTCTCCAGCATCCAAAGGCTGCCTGAGGATGAACGCCGAAGCCTGCTCGACGCATTGATGCGCATCAGCGACGAGCGCTTCGATGGCCGGGTCGAACGGCACATGACCACGTGTCTGTATCTCGCCAGGACGCCATAGATACGGCCGCCCCGCGACCCCGGTGTCGGATTCGGCTAACATTCCGGGATGAGTCAGAGCATCGAGTTCAATGTACGCGATAGTGCTCTCGTCGAGTGTCGCGTCACGTTCGTGAAGGACGGCGGCAATCTATCGGCGTTCTGCACCTGCGAGATGGGTCAGCGCGAACAGTATTGCGCGCATCGACTGGACATTCTGCGGGGTGATACGAGCAGCATTGTCAGCGACAACATTGCCGAGGCGACGTCCATCGGCCAGTGGGTGGTCGACACGGACGTCTACTCCGCCATGCTCGAAATCGAGCAGTGGGAACATCGCGCCGCGGAAGCTGAGCGCAAGCTCGAGGAGGCAAAGCTACGTCTCGGCGTGGCGATGCGTGACTGAACCACATGTGGGGAAAAACGTCATGAACGACGAGCAACGGCCGCCAATCTGGGTGGGCCATGTCGATATCCGTACCGCCAAGCTTGATGAGACTGAAGAGTTTTTCAAGACCGTGGGCCTGCGTCCCTGCTTCCGTGGCGACGAGGTCGCCGTGCTGGAGTTTCGCGGCGGCACCCACGTCATCGTCATCAAGGACGAAGCCGCCGAACCTGCGGACGCGGCGTTTGATCTCATGGTCGAAGACCTTGACGATACCTACGCGCAATTCAAGTCTCTGAACATCGAAGTCAGCGAGGTCAGTAAAGGAAGGATCCACAATTCCTTCTACGTCACCGAACCGGGCGGCAATCGAATCCTCGTCAACTCGACCCACGTCGACGATCACAGCCTGGTCTGAGGCGGGCGCCGTGTACACCGATGCGGATCTCGACGCCGCCGTTGCCGCTGGCGTGCTGGACGCGGAAGCGGTGGCGGCGTTTCGCGCGCACGTTGCTGGCGGCCGGTCGACGCCGATGGTCGACGAGGAACAGTTTCGTCTGATTACCGGCTTCAACGACATCTTCGTGGTGATTGCGAGCATCCTGGTGCTCAGCGCGGTCGGCTGGATGGGCATGCTCGTGGCAACCGGGCTGGGCGCGGCAGCGGTTGCGCTCACCGCCTGGGGGCTCGCCGAATACTTCACCCGGGTTCGACGCATGGCATTGCCGTCCATCGTGTTGCTGTTGGTATTCGTCGGCACGGTGTTCTGGACGGCGCTGGTGGTTTTACCGGTCGGCATCGAGCCTGCAGACCAACCTGCGCACCCGTTGAGGTATGCAATCGCCGCCGCTCTCGGCGCGGTTGCTGCGTTGCTTCATTGGCGACGCTTTCACGTTCCCGTAACGGTGGCCGCGGGTACCGCGGCGTTGGCCGGCGTCGCCGTGTTCCTGGTGCTTTCGGTGCTGCCGGGCGGTGCCCTGCAATGGCTCAACGTCGTGGTGTTCGTTGCCGGAATCGGGGTATTCACGGTTGCCATGCGCTGGGATCTGTCGGACCCGCAACGGCAGACGCAGCGCTCGGACGTTGCGTTCTGGCTGCACCTGGTCGCCGCGCCACTGCTGGTGCAACCGATCTTCGCGTTGGTGGGTGTGTTGGGCAACGCCAGCGACCTGCTGGAAGCGCTGGCCGTGGTCCTGGTTTACCTGGTCATGGGAGCAATCGCTCTGGTTATCGACCGGCGTGCATTGCTGGTTTCCGCACTGGCCTTCCTGCTGTCCGCGTTGAGCGGGCTGTTCGAGGCCTTCGGGGCGGTCGATCCGAACATCGCCCTGGCCGCACTCATCATCGGTTCAGCGCTGCTGCTGCTGTCCGCGTTCTGGAACGTCACCCGGGCGGCCCTGGTACGCAGCTTGCCACCACGCTGGCAGGCGCGACTGCCCACCACCTGACACATACCCGCATGACGGGAGGGTCTCGGCGCCGCCCAGTCCCGCGCTAGAGGCCCTGAAACACGACTTCCAGTCGGCCTTCGCGCAGCAACGTACCACGTTTAATTTCCAGACAGGTCAGGTATCGTTTCAGCAGCGCCTGGGGGTGCGGTCGGGTCGCGCGGCGCGCCAGCGGGTCGGGCCGAACCACCAGTTCCTGAGTTGATCGCACCCCGTAATGGTGGATCGACAACGCGTGCGTTGCATTCATGGCGGCAAACCCGTGCGCACGGGTACCCGCGTGAACATACGGCCTGAGCGCCGCATTGAACGCGCGCAGTTCATCCACCTCCAACAGATTCAGGAAGTCCCAGAACAGGCAGAGGTCGAACTGAACCTGCACGGGGTAGTCGAGCAACGTCTGAAAGGATGTCGCCGCGCCGCCGTCGGTCGGCTCCGAAAACAGATCCGCGAAGAACAACCGGCATCGAAACTGACCAAAGAAGTCCACGGTCTCGGGCGCCGCGGGCCCAAGATCGAGGATCGTCAGCCGTTCGTCATCGCGCAGCCCTTCGAACAGTTTGGGCAGCAACAGACTGTGTTCGACATCCGCCCCGGCCGGCGCCGCCGCGACCCCTTCGCGAAGGGGCAGACGCATCAGCTCACTTGGCCGCGCCAGCCGCGCCGTGTCCTTTCTCGCCGATACTCTTGGGCGGGTTGACCGCGGATTTCAGGCTCGACGGTTTGGATTCGACGACACGCTCGCTGGGATCCATGTCGATGCTGCCCTTGAACTTGGCGCCATCCTCGAGGGTGACCCGAGGCGCAACGATATTGCCTTGCACCTTGCCGGTCTTGGAGATGATGACCTTCTCCTCGCCCGTGATATCACCTCTCACCTCGCCATCGATCTTCACCACGCTGGCTGAAACGTTGGCCTTGACCGTCCCTGACGGGCCAACGGTCAAGTCCTTGCCGCGCAGGGTCACGCTGCCGTCGACCTTTCCTTCGATGATCAGGTTCTCATCGCCGCTGATTTCGCCTTTGATTCTGATCGTCGACCCAATCATTGCGGTCATCCTCGTCGTTGGTTCAGGTGGGGTAAGGGGTGCGGGGTCCTGCCGTCGCGCGGTATCGATCTCCGGCGGCTCTGCGCCCCGTTGATTACCGCCTTTGTTCTTTTCAAACATCGTTATTCTTTCGCTCCGTGAATAACCTGGGGCCTGGAATTGTAAATGCTTTGCAACTCAATGTCCTACACCATTTTGTTAAAAAGAACCGGAGCAGCCTAACGTTACGCCGCACTACGTCCGACCTGGCGTTCCACCAGTCGCCGGGCTCGCCGGCTCACCCGAACGGGCACCCTGCGGCCGGGACAGGGGTCGTGGCGGTGGCCGGAGGCAACGGGATAGTCCCAGCCGCACACATCACAGGTCCGCGTGGCAACGCCATCGCGATTGGCCAGCAGGTGGTTTTTTTCCACGCGCACCCAGGGCGACCACTCGACCGCCCGGCCATTGACGAAACCCAGCCACAGCACACTCAAGGCAATGACAGGCACGCCGAAGATCACCAGGTGCACGTGGGTGACGACGTTGCATGAGGCGGCATACCACGCACATGGCCCGTCAAGGAGAATCCAGAGAAACATCCCCAGCGGCACAAGCACCGCCGGTGAGACGAGCAGGATATGGAACATCGAGTAAATCGGTCTTGGCAGCATAGCCTCACTCCACCTGTTCAGCCCTGGCAACGACTTCCACCGCGACACTGGCGTACAATCGGGGCCACGGTTACCTCGTCCAATATATCTAATAGGGGGCAAGCCATGAACAAGGTCGGGCAATTTCTTCAGACTCGATTGGGCGCGCTGATGTTGTGGGTGGTGGTCATGTACCTGGTGGCAGCGCTCTGGAACTTCATTGACGAAGACGCGTGGTATGCGTTTCCAAGCGAGGTGATTGCCGTGCTGGCCTGGATCGGATCGTTCGCATACATGCTCTCGAGCTTCGTGGAGTGGAACGGTAGCCGAATTCAACTGAAGGTCCGATCGTCGGGGCCCTCCACGATGGGCCCCCCTGCTGACCCGGACACCTCCGACGTCTGACTGCACTACGTAGATTCCCCGATGTTCGACCTGTCGCTCGAACGGTGACCATGCATCGTGCAACAGGAGCGAACAATGATCGAGTCAATCGTTACGATCGGAATGGTAGTGGGCATCCTCGCGGCAAGCTGCATCGCGGCAACGCTGCTGCTGATTGCCCTCGACGTCATCGAGGCCTGACCGACAGGGCGCGCCTCGATAGCTGAGCGCCGCGGCCCCCGAGAAGCGCCGCAGTCCCCGAACAGCGGCTCAGTCGTCTACCAACTCAAACTCGTCGAGTTCGAAAGGCGGCGCCCACACCTGGCAGAAGGCGAGGTGATAGGCACCACCCACCGTGAACGGTGCGCTCTTTGCGGGTTCGACCGCCAGTTCAGCATCGCTGCTGAACAATCGATCGAACGCCGGAAACAAAGCCGCCGCAGAAGCTCCGGGACGAAATCGGTTTGGTACGAAAGCCATGAGTACATCCGGTTACCTGACTCGATGCAGACGACGTTACCAAGCCGCGAGACGTCAGTGTGTTGACCGTGTCTCACTTTTGATCGTTACTCTCCTCAGGGCCGCAGCCGACCGCCCAACCCCCACAGCAACGGGGCGATCGCGATGAGACCGCCGGTAGCCGGCAACCAGGCGAGGAAATCATGAACGATCCTGGTGTTGCCGGGGTAAACGTACCACGCGGTGGTAAGCATCTTCAGGTCATACATCAGGCGCAGCATGCTGAGCGGGCGCCAGGTCTCGCTCTGCAGCCAGTTCACCCATTGCTGTAGCAGCATGACCACCCCGGCAACGAACGCGAGCAATGCCAATCCGTAACAGAGTAAGGACAGCGTTCTGCCCATTCCCGCCTCCTGGCGTTACCCAGCCGCGTAGGGCGCGGTCGGCAGCATCGCCGTGATGGTCTTCGCCGCGACCTCGTCCTTGATCCGATCCAGCTCGCCGGTGTCCAGCCAGACACCACCACAAGTGGGGCAGCGGTCGATGACGATCACGTGGGCAACCTCCTTGGTCATCCGCGAGCCATCGACCGGACAACTTCGCAGGGCTTCGTGGTCCGCCTGCAGCTTGACGCGAATTTCTTCCTGACAGGCCGCACAGTTCGGCGAATCGTCGGATACTTCGCGATGCCGACGACCGCACCGTGCGCACTTCCGGCCGAATAGACTCATCCTCGCTCCCCGATGTTGAATCAGCAACCCAGTCTACGGTCGGATCGCCGCGAGGTACACGCCCCGTTAGCCACCTGCCTTGGCGGGAACAGCGCGGTGCTCGAGGAACAGCGCCTGCGAAACTGCGGCAAAGAAGTCGCGATACGGCTCCGGGTCTTCAACGGGAAGCATGCCCAGGCGCGCATTGACTCGAACCTCGACATCTTCCGGCGAGGTCTCGCGAACGGTCGCCGTGATCAGCAATTCTCCATTTGCTGCGCCGAAGCCTCCGTGCTCGAAGCGTGACGCGGAGACCAGCCCCAGCCGCGCGTCACCCATCTTGATGACAAAGCCCAGATCCTGGAGCGTGCTGACCATGGCGTGCATCACCGTCGTGACCGCAACCCCTTCATAGGTTCGGCTCTGGTAGCTGCGCACCTCCACGGCGCTGTCCTCCATCTCGAGGGACACCGACGGTTGCGCGACGCACCCGCCCAGCAACAGGGCTACCAGTACCCAGCCCCCTGCCACTACCGTCAACTTGGTATTCACAACTCATCCTCCACAAACAGCGCGGTCGACATCGAGTCGAACAGGCGTTGGTAAAATTCGGCTTGCTCCACCCGTCCCCAGGAAGCCAGCACCCCGTCATCGTTCCAGATCTTGCGCTCACCGTTCACATAGACGCTGCGCTTGGGATCCCCGGAAATCAGCATGGACACGTACAGTTCTTCCCGTTCCGGCATCGGCATTATCTGGCCAGTCAGCAGCAGGAGCCCGAACTTCAATAATTCGTTTGCCGGATCGCTGATGTCCCGCTCGGTGACTGCGCTCACCAGACCCAGTTCGTCATCGATCTCCTCGATAATGAAACCGAGGTCGCGCAGCGCGCCACTCGCGGCAATCATCACCTCGAGGCGATCCCGGCCGGCAAAATTCCGGATCTGGACCGCACGCCGCTCAGCGACCTGCTCATCAAGCCTGAGGTCCGGGGGAACGGCGCTGCAAGCACCTTGCAGCAGCGCAACCGCCATGACGCACCGCACGCATGCTCGCGAACCCATCACCAGCGCTCCACCTAGAACCGGCTCGCGTGATACGCGAGGCTTCGAACCCGCTGGTCCGCATCGAACCTGATGACTACCGTGAGGGTGCGCTGGGTACGCGACTGATTGCCGCTGGACCGGCTCGCGCCGATGCCGCCGATCCCGCCGCTGGAACTGTTGAAACCGCCAATCAGCAGGCCGAGACCCAATGAAGTGCGCTCATAACGAGCCTCGGTTGCAAACCGGTCGTATACCCACACCTCGTTGCGAGCAGCGTCGCTGGTCACGATGTTCGGCGAGCCGATGCGCTCCACCACGTCGGCACTCGACATGCCGACGTCAATTCGCCGCTGGACGTTGCCCAGCGTCATTTCTTCTTCCGCCTCGGCGACGCCAGGACCTGTCTGTCCCGCCGTCATGCAGCCGCTGCTCAGCGTCAGCAGCGACGCCAGAATGAACCCACTGACCGGGCGGCTACCACGGTATCGTTCAGGACCACTAGCTCGCGACATCTCAAATCTCCCGGTTCCGATGCGCCGCCACTTCGACGACGGTGCCACCCTAGGTTCGAACCGGGTGAAGAGACCTGACGAGGACCTGAGTTTCTCTTAGAAGTCCTTAGGAACCAGCTAACGCGCTGATTTGGCTGCCATTGTCAGCTTCAAACCCTGACCGAGGCTTCGCGCAGCAACTCCTCGAGGCGGGCACGCAACGTCCCCAGGCTCGATGGGCTTCAGCCCAAACTCCTGCCACGGCGCGTAGCCGGTCGGCTCGGGGAGCGCACCAAGCAGCACCTCGACGTCCCAATAAGCGTCATGAACGTAGCCGGACCGCGCGCGTCGATAGGCCTCGAGGAACGTCTGTGCCGCGTCGAGCCCATACATTGCGACCAGATTGAGGCGGCAGTGCGCCACATCGATTCCGGCCGGGCCCAGGCAGGCGTTTACCCAGTCTACAATCCCGGACACCTCGCCATCGCGCCACAACACGTTCGTTGGGTGAAAGTCGCGATGGACAAAGACCGTCTCACTGGCCGGGGACCCATCACGGTAACGCTCAAGCGCCCGCATCCATAGCTCAGGGCTGAGACGTCCATTGGGGAACCACCAACTGTTCGGGTCGGGTCCAGGTCGTGTATCGCCAGTCGAACGCCGGCGGTGCCACGCTATGGATCCCAGCGAGGGCCTGCGCGAGGCGCACCAGCCACGCCTCGGACGGGCTGCCTTCCAGCCACACCGCACCTTCGAGTTCGGACATGAGCACGCACGGCCCGTTGCTGTGCTCCCACGGTTCGTCCCGCACTCCGATCAGCTCCGGCGCGGCCAGGCCCGCTGCCGACGCGGCCAGCAATGCCTGCGCTTCGTGACGGGCCAGGTCCGGTTCGCGTGCCAACCAGTCACGGTTGGTGAATATCCGCAGTATTGCCGAGCACGGCTTCGAACCACCCGTGGATACCCGCAACACCGCCGACGAGGTGGCGCCCGGCAGCGTCTCGAAGTGCAATGCGTCCGCCCGGCTCTCCAATTGCGCAGCCAGCCAACGTCGGAGCGTTGGGCCCACCTCGAAATGCCCCGCGGGCGGCTTGTCGGGCACGGTCTCACCTACCAAAACGCTGGTTCTATCTGGAACGACGGTCAGGTATTCTACGCCCCCTCGAAAACCGGGCGAACCGGCGGGCCGGTGCCCTGTCCCTTTGATGCCACCCGTTATGGAGGACTCATGTCGAACCCAAGACTGCTGACCGCTGGCGTTGCGCTGATCGCGCTGGCACTGTCGTTTACCGCAAGTGCGGCCGGCACGCTCGACGATATCAAGCGCACGAAGACCTTCAAGATTGCCTACCGTGCAGACTCGCCACCGTTTTCCTCACTTTCGGAAGCCGGCGATCCGCAGGGCTTCTCCATCGATCTGTGCCGGATCATCGCCGATCACATCAAAGGCGTGGTGGGCCTGGACGACATGAAGATCGAGTACGTGCAAGTCACCGCGCAAGACCGCATGACAGCTATTGCTGAAGGCCGGGCACACATCGAATGTGGCGTCACCACCAACACCCTGAGCCGCCAGAAGATAGTCGACTTCTCGAACCTGACCTACGTCACGGGCGGCAGTCTGATGACCACCGCAGATTCAGGCATTCGCTCGGCCAGCGAGCTGAGCGGTAAGAGCGTCGCAGTCGTGGAAGGCACCACGACCGAGGCCGCGTTGAAGAAGTTTCTCAGCGACAGCGTGATCGACGCCGACGTCAAGCTGGTTAAGAGTCATAGCGAAGCGATCGACATGCTCAAGGCAGGCGAAGTGCAAGCCATCGCCGGTGACCGTGCGACCTTATTCGGTCTCGGCATTGCCACAGGCGATACCTCCAGGCTGAGACTCACCGACGACATGCTGTCGTATGAACCTTATGCATTCCCGGTACGGCGCAACGATGCCGACTTCCGCCTGGAGGTCAACCGGGCGCTGTCGGACATCTACCGCCGCGGCCAGGTCGGCCGGGTCTGGGAAAAGTGGTTCGGCTCTTTCGGCATCAAGCCGACCCGCCTGTTGCTGGTGCTGTACCGACTGAACGCGCTACCGGAATAGCGGACTCTCGATTAGCGGAAGAGTCAGCGCACCTCGAGCGTGCCCAACACTCGAGTCGTGCGCCGTGCAGCCAGGACGATCTGGCTGCGCGCCTCTTCCGTCATTCGCTCGATGTAGGCATCGTCTGGCCGGAAGTCCGGAGATTCCCGACGCGAAGATTGTCCCACCACGCGCTGCCTCAATTCCTCAACGTACACCACCTCGCGCGCAAGCGCGGCGCTTTGCTCTGCCCAAGCGGCGAAATCGATAGCGCCCACGTCCACTGCACTCGGCACTCCCTGCACTCTCGTCAAGAGGGGCAAGAGAGGCAAACGCCGGGCCTGGTCCGTCAACTCCCGCCAGCGCGTCGACTTGCCCAGCGCACCATCCCACAGTGCATGGAGGTTGCGCGGCCCGCGCCGACCGGCGCGCACCCGAATCTCATTGCCGCCCCGATCACCCCGCGCCAGCGTGCCCGGCGCGATCAGCATGACGGTGTGCAACGGCTGGTGAAGATCACCCATCAGGTGGAGCAACCAGCAAAGCGCAACGGCCCGCTGCGCATCGCTGACCGTCGACCAGGAGCGGGTGATCCGATCGAGCGTCATGACGATGTTTTCGGCGTTCTCCCGAACTACCGACCCGGTGCCTCCCTGATAGGCACCCTGTGCATCGACGATCAGCTCGAGGTTGATGTAGTGCCACGGCCCCCGGTGATACTTTTCCACCAGCGCTTCGCGGACGCGGGCGGGTTTGACGTATCCGAAGTGCCGCGCCGTGTCCGGCCAGGTCGCCGCCCGGGCGAACCGCCACGCGACGGCTTCGCCCGAATGCCGGACATCGGCCGGCATGCGCCCCTCAAAATCTTCGGTGAAACGCGGATGGACCAGCAGAATCCCTTCCAGCACGGCTCGTTGCGCTACCGACAGTTGCTCGAACGTGATCCGTGCCATCAACATATGGCCCGTATCGTTCCAGCAAAGGACCTGCCCCGAGGGCATGGCCAATACGAGGAACACGGTCGAGCACCAGAGTCTGCGCACGATCTCGCCTCGCTCCCTTCTAACCGACCCGAATTGTTCTTATCATGCCTGCCCCAACACATGGCATACAGCGACACATGAATTCAACCCTGTCGATTCCCGTTCTGGTCGGTGTCGCACAACTCGAACAGCGCCTTGCGGACCCCGCCGACGCCCGCGAACCCCTGGACCTGATGCTGGACGCGGTTCGTTCGGCTGCAGACGATGCCGGCGCTACGCGTCTGTTGGACGAAGCCACCACGATCCGGGTAATCAGAGGAGCCTGGCGGTATGAAGATCCCGGGCGTGTCATCGCGCAAGCGCTGGGCATCGAGCAGGCCGAAACTGCGCTGACCCAGTTCGGCGGCAACTTCGTCCAGTCGGTGGTGAATCAGACGGCGCTGGACATCCAGGCGGGAAGGCACGAGATCGCCATCATTACGGGCGCGGAATGCAGCCACAGTTTTTTCAAGGCGCGCAAAGCCGGACTCCGACACGAGTGGCGGGATGCCCCCGGCACGCCAGACCGGATCTTCGGCAAAGACGTACCTATGGCCGGCGAACTGGAAAGCGCCGCGGGGCTGAGCAAGCCCATCCAGTATTACCCGATGTTCGAAAACGCGCTGCGTCACGCGCGGGGCGAATCGATCCCGGAGCACCGCGCACGCATCTCGGCGCTCTGGTCGCGATTCAGCGAGGTGGCCGCGCAGAACCCTCATGCCTGGATCCGCGAACGTCAAAGCCCGGAGACCATCGCCACACCGGCCGCCAGCAATCGGCCCGTGTCGTTTCCCTATCCGAAACTCATGAACTCGAACAACAACGTCGATCAGGCGGCAGCATTGATCATGTGTTCCACCGCCGCCGCCTCGCGCCTGGGCATCCCAGAAGAGAAGTGGATATACCCATGGGCCGGCACCGACGCGCACGATCATCTACTGGTTTCCAATCGCGACAACCTGTACTCGTCCCCCGCGATCCGGATCGCCGGAAACCGCTGCCTGGAACTGGCGGGCATGGCGGCTGGGGATCTCGACCACGTCGATCTGTACAGTTGCTTTCCGGTAGCTGTGCAGGTGGCTGCAGCCGAATTGGGCCTGGCCGAGCAACGCCCGTTGACCGTGACCGGTGGTCTGACCTTCGCCGGCGGCCCGCTAAACAACTACGTCATGCACTCGATCGCAACCATCGTAGAGGTCCTGCGCGCCAACGATCATGACAAGGGGTTGGTCACGGCCAACGGAGGGTACCTGACCAAACACGCCTTCGGCGTCTACTCCGCGATTCCCCCGACGCAACCCTACCGGCACGAAGATCTGCAGGAACAAGCCGACCGCTCACCGCGCCGCGAAGCGCTGGCGAACTACGCGGGTCCCATCACGACGGAGGCCTACACGGTGATGTACGGCGCCGACGGCCCGGAAACCGCATACGTGGCGGGTCTGACTCCCAGTGGCGAGCGGGTCTGGGCCAGCAGCACCCATCCGGACGTGCTCGGCGCGATGATCGAGGAAGAGTTCTGCGGTCGCCCCGCGCGTGTGGACGGTGAGGGCATCGTTCAGTATGCGTAAAGATTTCAACCGGTTGGACACCTAACCTAGAGACTTGATTAATATCCTGGAGTGGACTAGATTGCTCGCGCCCGAGTTCTCCAGCGATGACTATGGAGACCGTCATGACGCAAGCCCCTCTTTCCCAGTCGAAGAGGCCCCAGTCGAAGAGGCCCGAGTCGACGCGTGCCCAGGACGCCGCCAGCATGGCCGCCGTGAAGTTGCTGCGCGAAATCGTCGACTACCAGCGACGCCTGCGCAGGCTTCGCGAGCACCAAGCCAGTGGCGACCAGGCCTATCTGATTTCCGCCTATCGGCGGGCGATGACGCTGCGTCGCGAGATGCTCGACGATCTGCACAAGCCGCCCGAATCCATCCCAAGCCCTTTCGAATCCCCCCGCTAACGGGCTTCGCCCGCCGATGAACGATCGGCCGGACCTGCTTCCGGCGCACCTGCCACGGCGCCTGGGCGCCATGCTGTACGACTCGCTACTGGTAATTGCGCTGGCGATGCTGACCCTGTATCCACTGATGATCATTACCGAGGGCAACCTGTCCCGGCCGGCCGTGCAGAGCATCGTATTCGTCGAAACCTTCGTCTTCTTTGCTTTTTTCTGGACCCGCCGCGGACAGACCGCGGGCATGGTCGCCTGGCGACTGCGCGTGCAGAGTCTCGATGGCAGGGGGCTGACCCTGCGCCAGGCCCTGCTGCGGTTCATCGGCGCCACGCTGGCGTTCGCGACGTTTGGCATAGGCTACCTCTGGATGCTGATCGATCCGGGGCGGCGTACCTGGCCCGACATGTTGTCCGGGACTGAAGTCTTCCATGTCCAAGCTGATAGACTTGCGCGACCATAACGAGCGCACCAGAAGGTCTCCATGAAGTATTCGTCTAAGCCCGGGAAAGTCGAGGCGCTGCGCACCGACTGTCTGGTGCTACCGCTTGCTTCCGCACGACGTGCCGCCCGTCGTCTAGGCATAGCGGACTACCTCAAATCCGCAACGGTGGATTTCAAAGACCAGCCGGGCAACGTGCAACTGGTGTCTCTGCCCGCGGGCCCGAAGCCAAGACGTCTGCTGATCGTTGGCTCCGGCGGCCAGGCGGTGTCGGACGACGATTTCCGCAAGCTGATCAACGCCGTCGGCGGCAAACTGAAGCAGGCGCCGGTGAAGGATGCCGTGCTCGACCTGGATTCCATCAAAGTCACCGGCAGCGATGCTTATCGCAAGACCCGGGTCGCTCTGAACTTGCTCTCCGGACACCTCTACTGGTACGACGAAATGAAGAGCCGGGTCGAACCCTCCAGCCGCATCGCACGCATCGGCGTACATGCCGACGGTCGTGCCGCCGCATCGATCCGGCGCGCCGTTCGACATGCTCAGGCGCTCGACGCGGGGCTGGCACTCGCACGCAACCTCGGTAACACGCCACCCAACGTCTGCAACCCAACCTACCTCGCCCGTGCCGCGCGCCGGCTGGGCAGCACCGATAAGGTAACCGTTCGGGTCATCGACGAACGCCAGATCGAAAAACTCGGCATGGGTGCCTTCATGTCCGTGACGAGAGGCAGCGCCACGCCGGGCAAGCTGATTATCGTGGAGTATCGCGCCGGCAAGACCAAAGACGCACCCGTGGTGCTGATCGGAAAAGGCATCACGTTCGACACGGGCGGCATCAGCCTCAAAGGCGGCGCAGGCATGGACGAAATGAAGTTCGACATGTGCGGCGCAGCGACCGTGCTGGGCGCTACCCGGAGCGCCATCGACGCGAAACTGCCGATCAACCTGGTCACGATTCTGGCAGCTGCCGAGAACATGCCCAGCGGCAAGGCGAGCCGCCCCGGTGACATCGTCACCAGCCTGTCCGGACAGACTGTCGAAATCCTGAATACCGACGCCGAAGGCCGGTTGGTACTTTGCGATGCGCTGACCTACGCAGAGCGCTACAAGCCAAAAGCAGTAGTCGATGTCGCCACGCTGACCGGGGCGATCATCATCGCGCTGGGAGCTCCGGCGTCCGGCTTGTTCTCCAACGACGACGCGCTGGCGCAATCCCTGCTGGATGCGGGCGAATTCATCCGAGACCGCGCCTGGCGCATGCCGATCTGGGACGACTATCAAGCGCAGCTGAAAAGCAACTTCGCAGACATGGCAAACATCGGCGGACGCCAGGCCAGCTCGATCACCGCGGCGTGCTTCCTGTCGCGTTTCGCCAAGCAGTTTCCCTGGGCGCACATGGATGTTGCGGCCAGCGCGTTCAGCAGCGGCGCCCACAAGGGTGCGAGCGGGCGCCCCGTCCCGTTGCTGTTCGAGTACCTGCTCGGTCAGGGCTAGTGACCCGAGTCGACTTTTACATTCTGCCGGACATGGACGCCGATGCACGCGATCGGTTTGCCTGCCGACTCGCCAATCGGGCAGTCGACAACGGCCACCATGTGCATGTGCACGTGGACGATGAGAACGCCCAACAGAGACTCGACGAGTTGATGTGGACCTATCCGGCCCACCGGTTCCTTGCCCACGGCGTCGCCGGAGACTCGTTGGGCGAGCGCGCGCCGGTGCTGATCAGTCGCGACCCCCCAGGAGCAGAATCCGACCAGATGCTGATCAATCTCGGCGCGGACGTCCCGAGTTTCTTCGGTCGCTTCGAACGGGTGGCCGAAATCTTCGTTCAGCCGCAGGTCCAGGCCGGTCGGCAACGCTACAAATACTATCGCGATCGTGGCTATCCCTTGTTCCATCACGACATGGACGCCTGGGAAGATCGATGAGCGCGCCCGACAAAAGTTCGGACACCTCGCTGGTCGGTGATCTGGAATCGCTGCGCAACCTGCTGGACGAAGCCGGCCCGGCGCAACAGGGATCCTTTGGCGACGACACCATCAAAGCGCTGCTGGGAGACGAATGGCGGGAATCCTCGGAGCAGATCCTGGCTACGGCCCGGGAAGCGATCGAGAAGGTCGCAAGCAAATGGTCACCGCAGCAAACCACGGAATTGAACCAGGCACTGCGCGTGCGCATCGATGCTACCCTGGAAGATTGGCTGGAGATTGTGATTCGGCAGCGTCTGGAGGATCTTCGGGCGACGCTGCTCGCTGCGATCGAGACGGAAATCTCAGCATTCACAGCGCGACTGACGCAACAGGATTCCGATGGAGAGTAACTTCGACCCCCACGGCATAGAGCAACAGCTGTACGCCGAATGGGAGGAGGCGGGCTACTTTGCCCCCACCGGCAACGGCACCCCCTACGCCATCGTGATACCTCCGCCCAACGTCACGGGCAGCCTGCACATGGGGCACGCGTTTCAACACACCATCATGGATACGTTGATTCGCTACCAACGCATGAAGGGCCGTCGAACGCTCTGGCAAATGGGTACCGACCACGCGGGTATCTCCACTCAGTTGCTGGTGGAACAGCAGTTGGCAGGCAGGGGCCAGAGCAAGCACGACCTCGGCCGCCAGGGTTTCATCGACAAGGTCTGGGAGTGGCGCGAGGAGTCCGGCGGCGAGATCTCAAGGCAGCTACGTCGCATGGGCTCATCGCTGGACTGGAGCCGTGATCGATTCACGCTGGACGAAGGTTTCTCCACGGCGGTGCATGAAGTATTTGTCCGTCTGTACGACGAAGGGCTGATCTACCGGGGCAAGCGGTTGGTCAACTGGGATCCCGAGATGGAGACCGCGATTTCTGACCTGGAGGTCGACAACGTCGAGGAACAGGGGCATTTGTGGCATTTCCGCTATCCGCTGTGCGACGGCCAGCGCACCGCCGATGGCAAGGACTATCTGGTCGTCGCAACGACCCGGCCGGAAACCATGCTCGGCGATACGGCCGTAGCGGTACACCCCGATGACGAGCGCTACACCGATCTGATCGGCAAGGAAGTCGACCTGCCGTTGTGCCAGCGGCGCATACCGATCATTGCAGATCAGTATGTCGACCCGGAGTTCGGCACCGGTTGCGTGAAGATCACCCCGGCCCACGATTTCAACGACAACGAGATAGGGGAACGTCACGGCCTGCCGCTGATCAACATCTTCGACGCCCGGGCGAGCCTGAACGACGCCGCACCGGAGGCCTATCGTGGCCTGGATAGGTTCGAGGCTCGCCAGCAGATAGTCGCCGACCTCGACGCGGCGGGTCTGGTCGATGCAACCCACGACCACACGCTGATGGTCCCCCGCGCGGAGCGCTCCAAAGCGGTGGTCGAGCCCTGGTTGACCGATCAATGGTTCGTAAAGATCGCACCCCTGGCCAAGCCTGCGATCGAAGCGGTGGAACGTGGCGAGATCGAGTTCGTCCCTAAACAATACGAGAACCTCTACTTTGCCTGGATGCGCGACATCAAGGACTGGTGCATATCGCGACAGCAGTGGTGGGGCCACCGCATTCCGGCCTGGTACGACGACGACGGCAACATCTACGTCGCCCGCAGCGAAGCCGAACTCGAGGAAAAATACACACTGAAAGCCGGCGTCGAACTGCGTCGGGACGACGACGTGCTGGAGACCTGGTTTTCCTCGGCACTCTGGACCTTCGCCACCCTCGGCTGGCCGGAGCGGACACCCGAGCTGGAACGCTACCACCCGACCGACGTGCTGGTGACGGGCCACGACATCATTTTCTTCTGGGTTGCCCGGATGATCATGATGACCTTGAAATTCATGGGCGAAGTGCCCTTCCACAAGGTCTACATCCACGGCCTGGTGCGTGACGCCGACGGCAACAAGATGTCTAAATCGCGCGGCAACGGGTTGGATCCGCTCGATCTCATCGACGGCATCGATCTGGACGCGCTGGTCGCGAAGCGCACCGGGAATCTGCTGCAGCCGCAGATGGCGGCGAACATCGAAAAGACGACGCGTCGTGATTTTCCGGAAGGAATCCCGTCGTACGGTACCGACGCGCTACGCTTCACCTACTGTGCGCTGGCCTCGACGGGTCGTGATCTGCGCTTCGACCTGAAGCGTATCGAAGGGTATCGGAACTTCTGCAACAAGCTCTGGAACGCAACAAAGTTCGTGCTCATGAACACCGAAGGCGAATCGCTGGAGGGTGAGGTCGAACAGACGCTTGCTGACCGATGGATCGCGTCGCGCGCACACGCGATGTTGCGCGATGCGGAACGGGCAATCGATACCTACCGGTTCGACCTCTACGCCAGCGTGATCTACGAGTTCGTCTGGCGCGAGTACTGCGACTGGTACCTGGAACTGACGAAGCCACTACTCTGGGACGACGACGCAGGCGAGAAGATCCGGCGCGGCACGCGCCGCTCGTTGCTGATGATTCTGGAGATGCTGCTACGGGCCGCACACCCCATCATCCCGTTCATCACCGAAACACTGTGGAGAAGAGTGGCACCGCTGATCCACAACGACAGCCCGACCATCATGCTGCAGCCGTATCCCGAGGCCGCGGATCTGAGCCCGGATCCGGAAGCGGACGCGGCCATCGAGTGGCTCAAGGGCGTGGTTGTCGGCGTTCGCAACATTCGCGGTGAGCTGAACATCAAGCCCGGACAAAACGTTCCGCTGCTGCTGCAAGGCGGTGACGAGTCGGATCGCGTGCGCCTCCAGGCGACCGAACAGTTGCTCCGGCGCCTGGCGAAGATCGAACGCTTCCAGTGGCTCGATGTCGCCGAGCAGGCCCCGCCCGCCGCGGTGCAGTTAGTCGGCGACCTTAAGGTGATGGTGCCCCTGGCCGGGCTCGTCGATGCCGAGGTCGAACGCGTCAGACTCGACAAGGAGATCGGCCGCCTGGCCAAGGAGCTGGCGCGCCTGCAAGGCAAACTCGACAACGAGAAGTTCATCGAAAACGCGCCCAGCGAGGTGGTCGACAAGGAACGTCAGAAAGCGCGCGATGCGGATGCTTCCCTTGCCACGCTGCGCGGGCAGCGCGAGCAACTGGAAGGGATCTGAAGGTCCTGCCGCGCCGGCCTCGGCTCATTGGCCCGTCAGAGTTCGAGCACGACCTTACCGAAGGTGCCATCACCGGCGATCAACCGGTGCGCCTCTTCGGCCGACGCCATGGGAACCACGCTGTCGATGATCGGTTTGATTTCACCGCTGGCTAGCTTTGGCCACACGCGTCGCTCGAGCTGATCCATGACCGCTGCTTTGGCCGCGACGCTGCGGGCGCGCAACGTGGAGCCGACGATCCGCAACCGCTTGCCGAGCATCAGGCCGAGTTCGACTTCGGCGTTCGCACCGCCCATCAGGCCGATCACCACCAGTCGCCCCTCGAAATTCAGGCTGCGCAGATTGTCGCTAAGGTACGCCGCGCCGACCGGATCCAGGATCACGTCGAACCCCTGTCCATCGGTCCACGCCGAGACCTTCTCGGCAAAGGATTCGGTGTGTCTGTTAGCGCCACCCGCGGCGCCCAGTTTCACGCAGCGGGCAATCTTGTCGTCGCCGCCGGCTGTTACGTAACAGGGATTGTCGAAACTGGCGCACAACTGAATGGCCGCGGTGCCTACGCCACTGGCACCAGCGTGCAACAGGACACGCTCGAAGGGTTGTGCAGCGGCCTCCATGAAAATGTTGAGATACGCGGTGGCGAACACTTCGGGTAATGCCGCGGCTTCGATGCTGCTCAAACCTTCCGGAATGGGCAGCGCTTGTCCCGCGGCCACGACCACCTGCTCGGCATAGCCACCGCCGGCAAGCAGGGCGCAAACGCGATCGCCCGGCTGGTAGCGTGCGACGCCCTCGCCCACCTCGATCACTTCCCCGGCACACTCCAGCCCGAGAATCTCGCTGGCACCCGGCGGCGGCGGGTAGCCGCCAGCCGCCTGGATCAGATCCGCGCGATTCACCGCGCTGGCTTCATTGCGGATCAGAATCTCGCCGACCCCCGGGCGGAGGTCGTCCACCTCGTCCCAACGCCACGCACCACCGTCAACGATGATCGCCTTCACCAGTTCATCCTCATCTTCACCCCTTTATCGTGCAGATACTCTTTGAGTTCACTGACCCGGTAGTCACCATAGTGGACCATCGACGCCACCAACGCTGCATCGGCCTTGCCCCGGGTCAACACGTCGTAGAGATGGTCCGGAATACCGGCGCCACCGGAGGCGATGACCGGGATGCGCACGGCTTCCGAGATGCGCCGGGTCAGCTCGATCGCGTAGCCGTCGCGCGTGCCGTCGGCGTCGATGGAGTTGACGACCAACTCTCCGGCGCCGAGCTTTTCGCCTTCCCGCGCCCAGGCCAGCGCATCGATGCCCATCGGTTTGCGGCCGCCGTTGATGACGATTTCGTACCCCGATGGGCATTGCTCGGAGATTTCCACCGCTTTGATGTCCATGGACAGCACGATGTTCTGATCGCCGATCGCATCCGCACACTCTGCGATCAGTGACGGCCGCAGCACGGCCGCCGAGTTGACGTTGATTTTCTCCGCACCGGCAAGCCGCAAGTCCGTTGCATCGGCGACGCTGCGAACCCCACCGCCCACCGACAAGGGGATGAAGACCTGACAGGCGACCGCCTCCACGACATCGAGCATGATCTTGCGCCCATCGCTGCTCGCGGTAATGTCGTAGAACACCAGTTCATCCAGACCATCAAGATAGTACTCGCGCGCCTTCTCGACCGGATCACCGATATCTTTCGTGTCGACAAATTTGATGCTCTTGGCGAGTTTCCCGTCGCGGACGTCGAGGCAGGCGATCAACCGCTTACTGAGCATCTGGCGCACTACACAAGGGACCCGTCCCAACGCGCGAAGCAACTCAGCAGCTCGAGCCCGACACGACCGCTCTTCTCGGGATGAAACTGGGTCGCGAAGTAGTTGTTGCATCCAACCGCGCTGGGGAACGTACCTTTGTATTCGGTCTCGGCATAGATCTCGGACGGATCATCCGGCTGCGGGTAGTAGGCGTGCACGAAGTAGAACTCATCGCCTTCAGTGAGCGCTTCGAGCACCGGATGCGCGCGTAGCTTGCGCACCGCGTTCCAGCCCATGTGCGGGATCTTCAACGATGGATCGGCGAACGCAAACCGTCGTACCCGTCCTTCGATCAGTCCGAGCGTAGGAGTATCTCGCTCTTCCGAGAAGTTCAGAGAAATTTGCAGCCCCAGGCAGATGCCGAGAATCGGAGTGCCGGCATGAAACGCTTCGATCAGCGCCGCATCCAGACCCTTGGCGCGCAAGCTCTGCATCGCGCTGTGGGCGGCGCCCACGCCAGGGAAGATGATCCGTTCTGCAGCACGCAGCGCAGCCGCATCGCTGCTGATGCAGGCCTGAAGTCCAACCTCGGCGCAGGCACGCTGAACACTGCGCAAATTGCCCGCGTCGTAGTCGATGATGAGCGTCATCGCGCCATGACATTGCCAGGGAGCGCGGATACTATCCCATCCTTCGCGGACAAAGAAAGGAATCGCGTTGGTCGGTTCTGACACGCCACCGCGAGCGGATGAATCCGGCCGGCGGGGCGTACTGCTGGTCAACCTCGGCTCGCCCGACGCACCCGATTCTGCCGCCGTGCGGCGCTATCTGAACGAGTTCCTGATGGACCCGTTCGTCATCGACTCGCCATGGCTGGTGAGGCGTCTGGTGGTGTCCTGCTTCATCCTCCCGTTCCGGCCGCGCCGATCAGCCAAGGCCTACCGCAGCATCTGGCGGAAGAACGGTACCGGCGCGCCGTTGCTCGCACACAGCGAAGCGTTGCACGCTGCCCTCACCCGCCAGTCGAACGCCCCGGTCAGTCTGGCGATGCGCTACGGCTCGCCGAGCATCGAGGCGGGGGTGGCGGAACTGGTCGCGGCCGGTGTTGACGAAATTCTGCTGATGGCGCTGTATCCGCAACACGCGGATTCAACCCGCACGACCACCGTAGCCCGTGTCCGGTCCGCCCTGACCCAACACGATCGCAAGGTCGCCCTGAGAGTGTTGCCGCCGTTCCATGACTGCGCCGCATACCTCGACGTACTGGCCGAACACACCCGCCGGCATCTGCCTCAGGACATACAGCTGCTGTTAGTGAGCTACCACGGCCTGCCAGAGCGGCACATCACGCGCGCAGATCCAACACACACGCATTGTCTGAAAGTGGCGAACTGCTGCGAAACTCCCTCCCAAGCTCACGCCACCTGTTACCGACATCAGGCCTACGCAACCAGTGCAGCGCTCGCCGAACGCCTGAACCTCAAACCGGACCAGATAGCCACCAGTTTTCAATCACGGCTCGGCCGCCTGCCGTGGCTGGAGCCCTACACCGATGTGATGCTCAGGGAACTGCCGCGTCGCGGAGTTACGCGCATTGCCGTGGTCGCGCCCGCGTTCGTCGCGGACAATCTGGAGACCCTGGAAGAACTCGACATCCGCGGTCGTGAGCAGTTCCGCGCGGCAGGCGGAGAGTCGTTCACGCTGTTGCCCTGCCTGAACGACGATCCTGCCTGGGTAGAGCTGCTCGCAGAATGGTCCCGGCAACCCCTGCCCGAGAGTGCTGTCGATCAACGATAGGTCGAGTACCGACGAGCTCGCACGCCGCTTGTTACTTGGGGAGCACGGAAACGACGAATCCGCTTCCAGCGAACTGCCCCAGCACGACGTCACGTTCGCGGGCGATGTCGGCGTCGTAACGCGATTGGAGCTGGCGAAAGCCTTCCGTATCACGCCACTGAAGAAGTAGCGGTTCGTTGACCGGGCTTCGAAAACGGTAGCCGGCATCGTATGCCCGTTCGTATGACGCGAACGCTCGGCCTTGGTCACCCTTGACCGCAGCGATCGACATGTCGAGCAGGTGAACTGCAAGTTCTGAAACGAGGAGCAACTGACGCATCGAAGCGACGTCATTGGCCACATCCTCGAGTTGCGCGAGCAGTGCTTCAGTGCCAGCTTCATCTCCTGTCATCTTGCGTGCGAGTGCGAGGTCGGCGACGTAAAAACGAACATGGATCGGGTGCAGCGACACGAGATTCTTACGGACTGCTTCGCGCGATTCCGCGAGCGGCTCCAGCAACGCGAGCACGTCGACCCAGCGCTGCTTGCTTGCGGCGTAGACGGCGCCATTGGCCGGATCCATACCGTCGTTGAGTGCCAGGTCCCACTCAGCTTGCCAGTCGACCAAGGCTTCGCCGAACTGGGTCGATCGATATTTTGCGAGTGCTGTGATCGGTCGAAGTGAATCCACCGGGCACATGAACGCGTCGAGTAACGGCGGTTGGATCTCGAGCGCGCCGACCGCATTCAATCCGTCCGATAGACTCAGCATGTAGTACATGTCTACCTGGAATTGGCCGCAGAGCGTCCGCTGATAACCCACTATTCGACAGTAAGCCAACACGTGTCGATGCGCGTCCGCCAGGTCGCCTTGTTGGAGGGAAACGTTTACACGCGCCGCACTGACGAAAGGGCTGTTCGGCCAGCGGTCTTCGAAGCGCGCCAGTAGTTCCAGCGCTTCCGCGGGACGGACGTCGTTGAAGACGAAGAAGTAGTGCATGAACGTCGGCGGATATAGCGGGTCGAGTTTGGCTGCGCGCGCGAGCGCCTCCCGCCCCTTTGCCCACCCGCCAGCTTCTTTCTGTGCAAAATACAGCCAATGCCAGGGCAACGCGTCACCAGGTGCGAGCTCGGTGGCTCGTTCCAGCGCGGCGATGGCCTCTTCGAATCGCCGTTCGAACAAGAGGGATAGCCCATGGACCGTGTGCGAATCCGCAACGAGAGGCGCGAGTTCGAGCGCGGCGGCGACATGGGGTTTCGCGGATGCAAGTGCCACTGCCATCGGCACGTCACCGTACTGCTCCTCGGATAGGAGTATCCAGGAACGAGCCCTGGCGGCATGGATTCTTGCATCATCGGGCGCTCTAACGAGCAGGTCGTCCAGCAGGTCAGCGGCTTTGAGCAGACTCGCTTCGGTATCCTCGTAGAGCAGCGAACGAGCCTTGAGATAATCTTCGTATACGGCAGGAGCGGTTGCCGCTTGCACCAGTGCCGTCTCTTTCGTCGCCTGTAGAGAGACGAGCACGGACTCGGCGACCTCGCTCTGCAAGGCGAGGATGTCGCCCCGTTGCTGATCGAATGTCTTCGACCAGACGTTGAATCCAGTTTCGGCATCGATGAGCTGCGCCGTGATCCGCACCCGATCGCCGCTGCGCCTGACACTGCCTTCCAGGACAGTCTCGACGCCCAGCGCCCGTCCGACATCGCGCACGTCCATGTCTCGATTCTTGAACAGGAAGGCTGACGTCCGGGCTGCGACCTGCAGTCCGTCTACTTGGACGAGGAGGTGAATGATCTCTTCGGAGATGCCGTCCGAGAAGAAATCTTGCTCCGAATCGCCGCTGAGGTTCTCGAACGGTAGTACCGCGATCGATCGTGCACCGGCGACGTGAGTTTCGATGGCCTCGTCGTCGAGTAGTAGAAGTGTTGTTCCAACGATCACAATTGCAGCGACGCCGACAATGGTAGGTCGTAGCCAGCCGCGCTTGGCGGTCGCTTCTGCGGGCTTTACACGGGCGGAGGAAGCGCCGAGGTGCTCATCGATCGACTGGCGAAGTAGGGTGGGTGGGTGCCCTTTACTTGGTGGATGGCCCAACGCACTGAGCAGGTGCTGCTGATAACTTGCGTCTTGGTCTCGATGCAGTGCCTGAACACGGTTAAGTCCCACCTTCAGATCAGAAGTCAGCTCGACGTCTTCGAGATAGATGGGAACGATGTCCTTTCCCTCGTCGAGGGCGAGGTTGATTTCCCGGTTACAGTGGTCGGATTCGAGCGAACGCGCCGAGATGTAGAAGAGAACGTGACGAGCCCCAAGTAGGGAGTCACCGATGGCAGCCCGCCAATTCTTACCGGCTGAGATGCCCTCATCGTACCAGAGGTTGAGACCCTGCTCGCGCAGCCAAGCCATCTCAGGATAGACGACATCGCTATCTTCGTGCGCATAGCAAACGAAGATGCAAGGCTCGTCGCCTCGGTAGGCGGCAAAGGGCGCTTCCACTAGACCCCTCCAATACCCCGAGAGAGTCTACGGTGTTTCTTCTCGCGGTCAAACTGGCGCTGGCCTTTGTTCGAGAAACCGAGGTTTCGCGATTATGTGAACGGCATTGCCGGCGGCGACCGCGAGTATCTGGTGGCTGCTGGTTGGCACGCTATGAACCGTCTTAAGGCTACGCGTTTCTATACCGCTTGCGCCAACGCGTACACCGCCTGATAGAAGTTCTGAATCAGCGGCCGCGAGAACATCGACTTGCGCGCCACGAACCGCACGGGACGATTCAACCCTTCCGAGCCGAGTGGAATCACCTGGTGCTCATCCACCCCGAGAGTCCGGGCGACCCCCGACGGAACCAAGCCGTGACCAAATCCGGCGAGCGCCATCTGGGCCACCGAGAAGAATGACTCCAGCGACGTCATCCGTTTCAATTTGAGCCGGCGCATGTCGTCTTCGATGGATCGCCAGGCGCCCGATCGGGATTCGATGGTGATCACGTCGAGCTCATCACCTGGCCGGTAGTCAAAGGGTTCCAGCGCCGATGGAATGATCACCAGTGGTTCCAATACCAGCACTTCGCTCTGCAGATCCGTATCCGCGTCGGGCGAGCCCGTGCAGACGCCCAGCATGTATTCGCCCGAACGGATTCGGTCCAGCACTACCGGTGAGCGTTGGGCGTGAAACTCCAGTTCGACCTCGGGCATCTGTGCCCCCACCGCAGCAAACAATTGCGGCCCCCAACTGGCGAGAATCGCTTCGGACACGCCCATGATGATCTTCCCTTTGGGCAACGCATTGTCTTCCAGGAATACGCTGCGCAGCTCGGAGATCAACGGGGTCACTTTCTCGACGAGACGCGTGCCGTGATGGGTCAGCACCACCCGACGCCCATGCCGCTCGATGAGCTGGCGGTCGTAGTACCGCTCCAGGGTCGCGATCCGCTTGCTGACGGCCGACTGCGACACCTTCAGCACGGTACTGGCTTCGATCATGGTTCCGGTCTTCGAAAGCGTCACCAGCGTTTCAAGGTTTTCGATCACGGCACTAACCATTCCGAATGGGTATTTATCATATTCGAAATATTCTCTTTTTTCATGATTTCAATGACCGCAAACTCGCTCAATGGCCGTCTTGCTCCTCATTCTCGGTACCGTATTCGCGACCAGCATCCTGTCCGGCGTGATCGGCATGGCCGGCGGGATGATTCTGATGGCGGTGCTGGTGTCTGTGCAGTCCGTGGCGGCAGCGATGATCGTGCACGGTACTGTACAGGCGACAGCCAACGGTTCCAGAGCGATCTTCCTGCGCAAGCACATCGTCTGGCGGATCCTGCCGGGTTATCTGCTCGGCGCCGCATTGGCCCTGGCGGGTTTCATTTCAGTGGTGCTGGTACCCGAGCCGGCCGTGATACTGCTGACGATCGGCGCCTTTCCCTGGCTCGCCCGCGCGCTTCGGTCGCTCCACGGCCTCGATATCACGCGCGGCGCTACGTCCGTGGTGTGCGGTGCGCTGGTCACCGCAGCCCAATTGTTCGCCGGCGCGTCCGGTCCAGTACTCGACGTCTTCTACCTCAATACCCGCTTGAACCGGCATCAGATCATTGCCTCGAAAGCGGTCACGCAGACCCTCGGTCACCTGCTGAAACTGATCTACTACGGACTGATCGTGGGCGTCACCGAGCCGATCCCGGGTTGGTTTCTGGCCGTCGCAGTCGCCACCGCCGTGCTCGGCACACGCATCGGAACACTGCTGCTTACGCACGTTGACGATACCCAGTTTCGCCGCGTCAGTGGCTGGGTGATCCTGGCCCTGGGAGCGTTATGCATGGTTCAGGGCGGCCGTACGCTGTTGGCGTAGTGCGCCGCGCCAGCCTGAGGCGCTTCAGGCCGCGACCGCCGCCGGCTTGACCACGAACAGCAGATCCCCCGCGTTGACCTGCTGGCCATTGGCGATGTTGATGCGAGTGATCTCGTAGCGGCCTTCGGACGGATAGAGTTCAAGCTCTTCGCCATTGAAATCCTGCAGCGCGAAAGGGGTGAAGATCTTCATGGCCTCGAGTTGGCACAGTGTGCGCTGCACGTCGACCACATCGCCGACCGCCGCGTACTCCGGCTCCGTGGGCGAGGGCGTGCTGTAGAAGATCCCGGTCGACGGTGACAACACTTTCAACTCGTCGCTGCCGTCGATCACGATCGACTCTCGATTGATGCCCGAGCCGGTGTCTCCCGCGGCGCTTCGAATGTCTTCAACCAACGCCCGGGCATCGATCCGCTCGAGAAAATTCGGCAGGTAACTCGTATCGTACTGCCCGGCCTGGAACACCTCATCAGCGAGCACCCGCGTCAGCAACGGGATGTTGGTGCTGATGCCGCTGATCTCGACGCGCGACAGGTAGCTGGCAAGTTTCGCAATGGCCGCGTCACGATCCGCCGCGTGGGCGATGATCTGGGCGATCATGCTGTCATAGTAGGGCGAGACAAACTTGCCTTCGGCCACACAACTGATGATCTCCATGCCCTCTTCCTCCGGGAGTACGCATCGACTGATCTGGCCAGGGTCAGGTCGGAACTGCACAGCGCCATCGGCGCCCAGCACCACCCGCTCGGCGTTGATCCGCGCCTCGATCGCATAGCCGTTCCGCTGAATGTCCAGATCCTCGATGCTTTCACCGGAGGCGATCTGGTACTGCGCGGCCACGATGTCTACGCCGGACACCGCTTCGGTCACCGGATGCTCTACCTGCAGGCGGGTGTTCATTTCCATGAAGTACACGGCATCTGAATCCAGGTCGTAGATGAACTCCACCGTGCCGGCCCCAACGTAGCCAACCTCGTTGGCGAGCGCCCTGGTGTGCTGCAAGACCGATTCGAGCAGGGCCTCGGGCAGCATGGTCGAACCCGACTCTTCGAACACTTTCTGTTTGTCACGCTGCACGCTGCAATCACGGATTCCAAGTACCTTGGTGGTGCCGTGGGTATCGCGCAGCAACTGAACCTCGATGTGGCGCAGCGAGGTAACGTACTTCTCGAGGTATACATCGCCGCTGCCGAATGCGCTGCGCGCTTCGACGATCACCCGATGAAACAGTTCGTTGAACTCGGCAGCCGATTCAACTACCTGAATGCCTTTGCCACCCCCGCCATGGACAGCCTTGATGAGCACCGGATAGCCGATCTCCTCGGCAACCCCCGCCGCCCGCTCCGAATCCGTTAGGATGCCGTGGCTGCCCGGTACCACCGGCACACCAAGCCTCAGCGAAGTGTTGATGGCGTTGGATTTGTTGCCCATGGTTTCCATGCTGGAAATCGGCGGTCCGATGAAGTTGATCCCGTGGCCCCGGCACAGCTCGGCAAACTGTGAATTCTCTGAAAGGAAGCCGATGCCCGGATGCAGCGCATCGACCCGTTCGTGTTCGGCAACGCTGACGACGCTCATCGCGTTGAGGTAGCTCTCATCCGGGGTGTTGCCGCCGATACACACCACCCGATCGTGCTCGCTGAGCATATCGACCGGCACGGAGTCCATGTCGGGATCGGATTGCACGAGTACCACCTCGATCCCTTGCTGCTGCGCGACGCGAATCAGCTTGACCGCGGTGCAGCCACGCGCATGAATCAACACGCGACCGGTCGGGTGGATCAGATCGTCCTCGCCACGGCGTACCGGGCGCACCGGGGGTGCCGGCCGACGCTCATCGCCGAACTCACCGGCAATCACCCGGGCCACCACCTCGCTGACGGTATCCTGCGGAAGCGGTATGTCCGGGTCGATCGCCTGCAACTCGTCGTCGAGTTCCGGCAGGAATGGGTGTTTGACGAGCCCCTGCATCGCGCCTGGCACCCGGCACAGATAGTTCGACAGCGTTGCCGTCGACGGCAGATTCGATTGCACCACGATCTGGCCCGCGAACGGCATGCTGGTGCCACTGAAGTAATACGTTTGCGCCAGCGGGTGGGTGACGAAGCTGGCCTGGGCACCGCCCGTGCAATCACCGAAGCCGAACATGATGACCGGGAGATCGTGGTCGCGGACGAACCGGGTCACCCGGTCGTTCACCGCAGCCATCGAGAACAGCGCACCGGCCCCTTCCTTGGTCTGCATGCCGCCCGAGGAAATGAAGCACACCACCGGGAGCTGACGTTCGGCACATTCGACCAGCAATTTGCAGAACTTTTCAGCGCTGGCCATATCGAAGGAGCCCGCTTGGAAATCCACGTTGGATATGACCACGCCGATCTCGATTCCGCGCGCCCCATCGTCGAACGTGCCTACTCCGGTGATGATCCCACAGGGGGGTAAATCTTTGCTCAGCGCGGCTTCGATCGAGGCGCGAAAGCCGGGAAAAGAACAGGGGTCCGAGCTCAGCAGATCGCTGTCGAGTTCTTCGAAGTCGCTCAGAAACCTCGCCACGAAGGCCGGGTAACCCGTAGCTCGCCGGCCCTTGGCCCGGATCAGCACCTGTTGGATCCGCAGGTCCCGGTAGGCAATGGTCAACCGGTTCCAGAAATCCTTGCGACGGCCGATGTTGCGCGGAGCGATGCGCCCGTCGTAACGGCGACCGTGCTCCGACTGCAGGTAGCTGACCAGCAACCGCTCGAACACGAACGTCAATATCACGAACAACGTATCCGACAGGTCCGGAAAAGCGGACTTCTTCCACTCTTCCACGGCCCGGAAGAAATCCGTGCTGCGTGGCATTTCGGTCGCGCGGAGGTACCAGCCAAAAAACTGCTCACGACGCCAGGCGATCGGATCCTCGACATCCGCCGCGCCCGTGGGCGGCCCCAACAGCAGCGACGCTTGATCAAAGGTCGTTTCCAGCAATCGCGCCATGGACGCCTTGGACACGCTGCGAGTCGACTCGGCCTCCTCGGCAATCGACTCCAGGTTGCCGATGATCTGGTCGTAGACGGCATCGAACAGCAGCAGATTTTCGCACTCACCGATGAAGTCATCGCGCAGCTCGTCTTCGAGCAACACATCGAGCACGGTCAGCTCGCTGAAGGCGACCGGCGCGGGCGAACCGTCACGGCTGGCGAGGTGCCCGGACAGCCGGTCCTGAATAATCTGCCGATTGACGGCAATTTCGCTGTCGCCATCGTTGATCATGGCCCGGACCCGCTCGGTCAGCCCATTCGGACCGACCGCGTCGGCCAACGACCCGCCGGTGAGCATCAGATTGAGCTCCGCCGCCAACTGGCTGCGCAGGTAGCCCTCGGATTTATCCTGCAGGCCCTGGGCGCCGAGCAGCTTCTTGCCCTCGTGCGTAAAGCGTTCGCGAAATATCGGAGCGAGCACCTGATCCGAGTTCATCGCCTCGATCAATGCGCGCGGATCGAGCAGCATGGAAACGTTCAGCAGTTGGCGGGTGTCCGCGTGGTTGGCCAGGTAGCCCGTCAGCGCGCGCAGATTACCCTGGGCCTCGGATTTCCAACGATTGTAGAGGTACATGCTGACCGCATTCAGCACGTGGGCACGCGCTTCTTCATAATTCTTGCGTGGCTCGCCAAACAGCAACTGGGCAATGCGGCCGCGTTCGTCGTGCACCGCCTGGCGCTTCTCCCCGTAGTTCTTCCAGGCGCGGCCCAGGCCATCGTCGTACATGATCTTTTCGGGATCCTGCAGCCATTTCAGGAAGGTCAGGCGGCGTTCGAGATCCGCGCGCGCTGACAGTTCGCCCTTGGGCAATTCCTGTTCGGCCAGCCTGCCATACTGGTGAGTCCTGGTGGCCTTGATCCGTTTGCGGGTTCCCAGATAGCGCAGGTACCGATACGCAACGCCAAACACGTTGCTGTATTCAGTGGGTGATTTGGTCAGCCGCAAGGATGCGCTGGCTTCCATCTGCTGCGAGCGCTTCGAGGGCTGGAGATAGCGCATCAGGTTGTGGCGATAGTGGTCGATGATGTAGGGGTTCTCGGCAACGAACTTCTTGGTGCCATCCTCGATCTGCTCGATGCCGGAGATGATGGCTCGCCGGAGATTGTCCAGCGACTCGGCGTCCTCGCCCGGAGCGTAGTCGATCACGCCATCGATATTGCCCTGCATGAACAGTTCGTGCGGCGACAAGCCGACGTACTTGGCACACTCCTGCCACGACAAACCCAGGCGTCGTGCAATGTTTGCCAGGCTCTTCGGCTGAATGGTGCTGAACACCCCATCGCGCAGCGACAGGATCATATTGCTCGCCGCCAATGGAATAGCACCGCCGGAGTACCCCAAGCCGAAGATGATCCCCAGATTGGGCACATCGACGTTGCACATCTCGGCGATCAGACGGGAAATGCTGTGGGCCTGGTTATGGGCGTTGGCGAGTTCTTCGGCATCCGCCCCCGGCGTATCCATCAGGCTGACAATCGGAATGGCGCGCATCGAGCATTGCTCGATGACCTCAGCGGCGGCGAGATGATGCTCGGGCATCCAGACGCCGTTCTTCGACGATCGATCCTGAGCGATGAACGCGATCCGGCGCATCTGTCCCGCGAAGTCCATCTCCAGCGTCGCGGAGTAGAATGGCCCGTCACTGACCTCATCGAAGATCCGATAGCCCAGCTGGCGAATGACGTTGGGCGCGTTGTCCCGGGACGGGTCTTCAGCCGGTGCAACGACGGTTTCGATGTATGAATCGATGTCCATGTTGCCGAGCAGCTCGACATGACGGGCAATTTCGGCGCGTGGCACCAGGCCGCCGACGTGATCCTCGATGCTCTGAGCCGCGCTGGTCGGAAACAGCGAAAAGTCCTGGGCCAGACTTTCGGCTATCACGAACAGGCGATCACTTTCGGTCGCTTGGTTACTCATCGATCAGGATCACGTCCAGACGCAAAGTGATTGAATTATAGGTAGAATCCGGGCGCGCACAAAAGGAACCCGATGCAACACGTCAGCTTGAATTGCGCCGTACTCACCATTTCCGACAGTCGTACGCTTGCGGACGACACCTCCGGCGACTTGCTCGTGGCGCTGATCGAGGAAGACCGCCACGAGATCGCGGCCCGCGAGATCGTGCCGGACGACCGTTATCGAATCCGTGCACTGCTGTCGGCCTGGATCGCGGATCCCAACGTAGATGTCGTGATCTGCACCGGCGGCACCGGGTTCACGGGACGCGATTCCACGCCGGAGGCGATCGCCCCGTTGTTCGACAAAGTCATCGACGGCTTTGGCGAGCTGTTTCGGATGATCTCCTTCGAAGAGATCGGCACGTCCACCATTCAGTCGCGCGCCCTCGGCGGGCTGGCCAACGGCACGCTGATTTTTTCGTTGCCCGGATCCAGCGGCGCCTGCCGCACCGCCTGGACACGGATCCTGCGCAATCAGCTCGACATTAATCACAAGCCTTGCAACTTCGTGGAGCTGATCCCACGCTTTCTAGAATCCTGACGGCCGTCCTTGTCCGGAGCATCGCGATCCGGTCCCGATCAGGCGTAGATCATGCGCATCAGGGATTCGGCGACACACACCGGTTTGTCCGATCCTTCGATCTCGATGGTCACCCGATTGGTGAGCTGAATTGTGTTGGGCGCCTTCAGCTCCGCTGACAGCAGCGTGCGTTCCGCGCGAATCTTCGAATTCACCGGCACCGGCGCCGGGAAGCGCACCTTATCCAGACCGTAGTTCACGCCCATGATCACACCTTCCTGGACCGCCGGATCACGCGGCGGAATCTGCGCGGTCAGGTGCACCAGCAGCGACAACGTCAGAAAGCCGTGGGCAATGGTGGTCTTGTACGGCGACAGCTCGGCCGACTTTTCGGGATCGATGTGTATGAACTGATGGTCGAGCGTGGCATCGGCGAACGCATTGATCCGCTCCTGATCAATTTCCATCCAGTCACTGTGGCCGTCCGAGCTACCCACCTGAGATTCGAAGATCGTTAACGCCGCCTGCGCTTTATCCGACATGCCCACTCCTTGCGAAGATGATTAGAGGAAACCGGTAGTGTAGTGCGTCCTGGCGCCGATGAGTAATTCCGCGGTCCCTCAGGTAAAATTGCCAGCCTTTCAGGAGAAGTGCATTCGTGGCGAATCCCAACCCGCACGCCTACCCGCAACCGGAGGTCTTCGTGCTCGGCGCCGCCCGGACTCCGATCGGCAGCTTCCAGGGCGCACTGGCGTCCCTGACCGCCCCGGAACTCGGTGCGCAGGCCATCAAAGCCGCACTGGATCACGCAGGTCTTGCCGGTGAGCAGGTCAACGAAGTGATCATCGGCAACGTGATCAGCGCGGGGTTGAAACAAGCGCCCGCACGTCAGGCCATGCGGATCGCCGGACTTCCCGACGCAACCGCGGCAACGACCATCAACAAAGTCTGTGGGTCCGGCATGAAAGCCACGATGCTTGCGATCGACCTGATCCGCGCCGGTAGCGCCGAGTGCATCGTCAGCGGTGGCATGGAAAGCATGACCAACGCACCCTACCTGATGGCCAAAGCGCGGGCTGGCGTGCGGATGGGTCATACCGAGCTGAAGGACAGCATGTTCCTTGACGGCCTCGAAGATGCAGAGACCGGTCGCTCGATGGGCACCTTCGCCCAGGACACGGCCGATGAGTTCCAGTTGACGCGTGAAGACATGGACGCCTTCGCAATTGAATCAGTCAATCGAGCGCGCGCCGCGATCGCCGCAGGCCAGCTACGCGACGAAATAGCACCCGTCCTGCTACGCGATCGCAAGGGCGACGCCGAGGTCGTGGACGACGAGCAGCCCGGACGCGCGAAGCTCGAACGCATCCCCACGTTGCGGGCCGCGTTCAAAGAAGGCGGCAGCATCACCGCCGCCAACTCGAGTTCGATCTCCGACGGCGCCTCTGCGCTGGTGATCGGCGGCGAATCCATTGCAAGCAGCAGTTCACCGCTGGCCCGGATCGTCGGTCACGCAACCCATTCCCAGCACCCATCGGAATTCACCACGGCACCCGTCGGGGCGATCAGCAAGCTGCTCGATCGCCTCGACTGGCAAGCGAAGGATGTCGATCTGTTCGAGATCAACGAAGCATTCGCCATGGTCACCATGCTTGCAATCCGCGAACTCGGGCTCGATCCGCAGCGGGTGAACATTTACGGTGGCGCTTGCGCCCAGGGCCATCCGATTGGCTCCACCGGCAGCCGGCTGATCGTGACGTTGGCACACGCGTTGCGGCGTCTCGACAAGCAGCGTGGTATTGCCGCGCTGTGCATCGGCGGCGGCGAAGCTACTGCAATCGCGCTGGAGACAATCTGACCAGCCCACCTGGACAACATTGGCATTCACGCGGACCTGGCCTACAATCTCGCGCGAGTGTCCTGTCGAGCATTCTGAATTGGCTAACCTCCCGGTCATCGTCGGTATTGGCGGTGTCAACGCTGCTGGTCGCGTGTCCGCGCACCATGCCTACCGTCGCCTGGTGATTGACGCCTTGCCCAACGCGGCCACCGCGGAGACGTATCGCAGTCTGGCTGGCCTGATGGGGCTCGAGGACGACCCGGGCGCCCCCGAAACCCGCGCCTACATCAATGACCATACGCTGATCCGTCGCATCGAACAGTTCGATCCGGACAACATCGGCTGGCAACGTCAAACGTCACTTACCCCTACCGCTGACGAGTCCATGACCTTCACCCTGCCGGCGCGGCAGTTGCCCGAGCGACTTCCCGACAACTGGACCGTACTCGATTCACACGGCAAAACCGTCACTGTGCGGGTCGACGGACGGCTGGATGTGCTGGTCCCAGATCGACGGACGTCCACGGTCAGCTCCGCGGCCCAGATACCCACAGGATTCGATCCCGGGACCACCTACCAGTCCCGCAATCACCCTCGCGGACTGCAGCTGACGGTCTGGGGCGCCTCGGACGCAATTCGCTCGATCGGCATGGACTGGGACGTGCTGCGCAAACAAGTACGCCCCGATCAGTTCGCCGTTTACTCGGGCAGCGCGATGGGCCAATTAGACCAGAATGGCATGGGCGGCCTCTTGCAGGCCGGCATGGTCGGCGCCCGCGTCACCTCTAAACAGGTGGCGCTCGGTCTGTGTGAGATGCCTGCGGATTTCATCAACGCCTACGTGCTCGGCAGCCTGGGCGCCACGGGTGCCACGATTGGCGCTTGCGCTACCTTTCTCTACAACCTGCGCCAGGGCGTGGAAGAGATCCGCAGCGGCCGGCGGCGGGTGGTCGTGGTAGGCAATGCCGAGGCGCCCATCACCCCCGAGGTGGTCGACGGCTATCGCACCATGGGAGCACTCGCCGAAGATGCGGCGCTGAAAGCCATCGACGGAACAGACGTGGTGGACAACCGGCGCGCCTGCCGCCCGTTCGCCGAGAACTGCGGGTTCACGCTCGCCGAAGCGTCTATCTACATTGTCCTGTTCGACGACGAACTGGCCCTGGAGACCGGCGCGTTCATGCATGGCGCAGTCGCCGGTGTGTACGTCAACGCGGACGGCTTCAAAAAGTCTATCCCGGGACCGGGCATCGGCAACTACGTAACGGTTGCCAAAACCATGGGCCTGGCTCGTGCCATACTCGGAGAAGACGCGTTGCGGCAGCGCACCTACATGCATGCCCATGGCACGGGAACGCCTCAGAACCGAGTCACCGAATCACACATCATGAGTGAACTGGCCGGGGCGTTCGGCATCCAGCAATGGCCGGTTGCCGCAATCAAAGCCCATCTCGGTCATTCGCTGGCACCCGCCGGTGGCGATCAGCTCTCGGCAATTCTCGGCACCTGGGCGTATGGCTGGATTCCCGGCATCACCACCATCGACGCCATCGCCGAGGACGTGCACACCGAAAATCTTCAGTTCGCCCTTGCCCATCGCGAAGTGGATCCCGGCCTGCTCGATGCCGCGTTCATCAACTCGAAGGGATTCGGCGGGAACAACGCCACCGGGCTGATCCTCGCACCGCACGTGACCCGCGCGATGCTGCAACGCAAACATGGCGCCCAGGCGATGAAACGCCATGCCCAGCGCCACGAAGATGTCGCCATCGCGTTCGCCGGCTACGACGAGCGCATGACCCGCGGCGAAGAGTCGCCCATCTACCAGTTCGGCGAAGGGGTGCTGGAGGGCACGGATCTGGGCATCTCGGATACCCGCATTCACGTGCCCGGCTATGGCCAACCCATCGAACTTGATGTCGCCGACCCGTATCCCGACATGAAGGACACGTAGGACACTAATTCAATACGGGGTCTGAGTCAGACGTCGGAAACTCTGCAAGTCGTTCATCGATCGCGCGTTGGGTGTGCGGGTTGGAGAATCTCTTGCGCGCCCCTTCCAGCACTTCCCGGGCCATGTCCAACGAGCCGGCAGCGGCCCAGAGACGCGCCCTTTCGAAGCACAATTCGACCTCATCCGGGGCAAGCAACTGCTGATGGTCGAGCAGTTCCAGAGCGTCGGCCCAGCGGCCGGCCGCATTGAATATGCCACGAGCGTTGTTCAGCATACGCAACGCAATGTCTCGCGCCGTGGTCACGCGGAATGCGTCGGCCAGGGAACCGGTATAGCCTGCTTCCTGCAACAGGCGTTCACAGCTCGGCCGATCTGTAAGCGCACCCCGATACGGGTCGATCAACTGGCCAGCAATGTCGACCAGAAAGCGGCCCGGATAGTTGATGCCGCTCCCCTGCATGCCGAGGATACGAGCGACCTTCAGATAGACTACCGCCAGGGTGATGGGGATTCCGGTGCGGCGTTCGAGCACCTGGTCGACACAGCTCGTCGCCAACCCGTAGTAGTCGTCGACCGCCCCGACGAAACCCTGATGCGCCATGAACTCACACAGCGACTCACCGCTTCGCGCTTCGCTGGTACCGAAGTTCTGTGCAAGTGCGGCAACCTCGGTGCGCGCCTTTTCCTTGTCGACGCCGTCCGAGAGCACCTCGGCAACCAGCAGCGCCGCTTCGAACTCGTCGAGCGTCGGGTCGTCGAGCAACCGCCCGAACGGCGATGCATCAGTCATCAGCTCTCCAGTCAATGCTCCCGGGTCGCATCGAAACTAACCTCCGGCCAGCGCTCCTGCGCCAGGCTCAGTTTGACCCGGCTGGACGCGAGGAAAGTCAGGTGGCCACCCCCATCCAGCGCAAGTTGATCCTGATGCTTGCGTTTGAACTCGTCGAGCATCTTTTCATCGTCGCAGCGAATCCATCTGGCGGTATACACGTTGGCATCCTCGTACACACAGTCCGCGCGATACTCGTCCTTCAGGCGAAACGCCACGACATCGAACTGCAGCACGCCGACCGCACCAACGATTATGTCGTTGCGCAGCATTGGCCTGAACATCTGGGTCGCACCTTCTTCCGACAGTTGCGCCAATCCGCGTTCCAGCTGCTTGCTCTTCAACGGGTCCCTTACCCGAACCCGCCTGAACAATTCCGGCGCAAAGTTCGGAACCCCCTTGAAGCGCAGGTTTTCGCCTTCGGTAAAGCTGTCGCCGATCTGGATGGAGCCATGATTGTGCAATCCGATGATGTCGCCCGGCAGCGCCTGTTCCGCCTGAACGCGATCGCCGGCCATGAACGTCACCGCATCGGCAACTTTCACATCCTTGTCGATCCGCACCTGGTGCATGCGCATACCGTGCCGGTACCGCCCCGAGCACACGCGTAGAAAGGCAATCCGGTCGCGATGCTTCGGATCCATATTTGCCTGAATCTTGAATACGAATCCGCTGAATTGCTCTTCGCCGGGCTCCACCTCACGAGAGTCGGTAGCGCGCGGTTGAGGCGGCGGCGCGATCTCGACGAAGCAATCCAGGAAATGCTGGACGCCGAAATTGCCAAGTGCCGTGCCGAAGAACACGGGAGTCTGAGAGGCGACGAGGTACGTGTCGAGATCGAAGGTGTGGCTGGCGCCGCGCACCAGTTCTATCTCATCGACAACGGTGGCGTGATCGTAGCCGAGCAGTTCCCTGGCCTCGTCACTGTCGAGCCCGTCGATGCAACGATACTCATGCAGATGCCCGCCGTGGCCGGCTTCGTAGCAGGATATCGTGTCGTCGTAGAGATGGTAGACGCCGCGAAAGTTGCGCCCGGCACCAATCGGCCAGGTGATCGGCGCGCACTCGATCTGCAGAACGTCCTCGATCTCGTCGAGGACCTCAATCGGATCCCGGGTCTCGCGGTCGAGCTTGTTGATGAAGCTCATGATCGGCGTGTTGCGCAGGCGGCACACCTCCATCAATTTGATCGTTCGAGCCTCCACGCCCTTGGCTCCGTCGATGACCATCAGCGCAGAATCCACCGCGGTCAGCGTCCGGTAAGTATCTTCAGAGAAGTCCTCGTGGCCCGGGGTATCCAACAGGTTCACGACGTAATCGCGATACGGAAACTGCATGACCGAGGTCGTCACGGAGATGCCCCGCTCCCGCTCCATCGTCATCCAATCCGATTTGGCGTGGATATTGGATTTACGCGCCTTGACCGTGCCGGCGAGCTTGATCGCATTGCCCAGCAGCAGCAGTTTTTCCGTCACGGTCGTTTTTCCCGCATCGGGGTGCGAGATGATCGCGAAGGTTCGCCGATTGCTGGCGAGGTTTCGCCTATCGGTAACGTAGCTTTGAGTCACGAAGGGGTTGCTCGCCGCATCATTGGGCATCCAGCCGCAACTGCAACGCCAGCACCTTCGCGTCTTCGTGTCCGTTCGCGGCCGGATAGTAATCTTTGCGCCGCCCGATTTCGTTGAAGCCAAGTGACTCATACAGGCGGCAGGCGGCACGGTTCGATGGGCGAACTTCCAGAAACACGACCTCGGCGTCGCGTCGCTTCGCAGTGTCGAGCATGTGGCAGACCAGGTCGCGGCCGTGCCCCTTCCCCTGGCGGTCACGCCGAATGCAGACGTTCAGCAGATGGGCTTCGCCGGCAACCAGCGACAGGACACCATGCCCAATGACAACACCGCCGTTATCCAGCACCCAGCACTCGTGGCCCGTGCGCAGACAATCCGCAAATATTCCCCGTGTCCAAGGGAACTGATAGCTGCGGGTCTCATTTTCGAGCACGGCATCGAAGTCATCCGACTCCATCCGCCGGATCGTCAGCTGGGCTCGGGAATTGTCAATATGCACTGCCATAGGCTTCGCTTACGTTCTGCGGAGTTGCGCAGTTGCTCGGTGGATCCCGTCAGCACGCATTGCGCATCGAGAAACTCCACCCGCTGATCACCCGCCTCCACATCGGGAAGCAACAACTGCCGGAGAGTCTCCCCGAACAGCACGATAACACGGACCCCGGCACGCTCCACCTGGCCGCGAATGAACGCTTCCAGCGCATTGGTTGCCGCTTCCCGTCCCTGCTCACCTCGGCTGGATTGGGGCCAGTGGAACGATGTCTGCGTCGATTCTTTCCCGCCAAACCCGACAAGCGTGCCCAGCACGTCCCGGGCAATACGCTTGTCTTGCGGCAGTGGCAATTCGCCGATGACCAGAACGTCAGCGCAACGAAATCCGAGGAGTTCCAGACTGAACCCCCCCACCGGCGCCGGCGCGCTCGCAACGGGCTCCGCCGTCCGCTCCGTGGCTGGTTCCGAGGGCGGCTCCGGGGAAGCCTCGAGTTCCGGTGCCTGCGACCCGCGTCGCACCCAGAGTTCGATTCCGAGGCGCCCGAGAATTTGTCTTTGGGATGCGGAGTGCACCAGCGTGTTACGCAATATCCAGCAATTGGCAGCCTATTCTAGCCGCTTCAACTGGATGGTGAGAATGGGTATCGTAGGCCGCCCCGCCAATCGGTGCGCCAACGAGGAGTTCATGAAGTACCACACGGATGATGTTCGGATCACGGGCATGCAGGAGGTGATCGCTCCCGACGACCTGCTCGATGCGCTACCCATGGACGATCAGACCTCGCAACTGGTGTTCACCACGCGCAGCGAAATAAGCGACATCGTACACGGCAGGGACGATCGGCTGATGGTGGTGATCGGCCCCTGTTCGATTCACGATCCCATCGCCGCGTTGGAATACGCCGACCGGCTCGCAGAGCAAGCCAGGCAGTTCGAGAGTGCCCTGAAGATCGTCATGCGCGTCTATTTCGAAAAGCCGCGGACCACGGTCGGCTGGAAAGGCTTGATCAACGACCCGCATCTGGACGATTCCTTCGACATCAATGAGGGGCTGCACGCCGCCCGCGGGCTGCTGCGCGACATCGTTGCTAAAGGCCTCGGTACCGGCACCGAGTACCTCGACCCGATCACCCCGCAATACCTCGGGGATCTGGTGTGCTGGGGGGCCATCGGAGCCAGGACCACAGAGAGTCAGGTGCATCGCCAACTGGCCTCAGGCCTGTCCTGCCCGGTTGGCTTCAAGAACAGCACCGACGGCTCTGTCCAGGTCGCCGTGGACGCCGTGGCATCGGCCAGCAACGCCCACATCTTCCTGTCCGTGACCAAGCGCGGCCACTCCGCCATTTTCTCGACATCGGGCAACAACGACTGCCACGTCATTCTGCGTGGCGGCGGCGGGCGAACCAATTTCGACAACCCGTCCGTGCATTACGCCTGTCGCATTCTGGAACAGGCCGGTCAGGTTCCGAAGCTGATGATCGACATGAGTCACGCCAACAGCGCCAAGCAGCATCGGCAACAACTGAACGTATGCGCGGACATCGCCGGGCAACTCGCCGACGGCGAGCCACGCATCATGGGCGTGATGATCGAAAGCAATCTCGTCGAGGGGAATCAGAAGCTGACCGACGACCTCACCTACGGACAGAGCATCACCGACGCGTGCATCGGCTGGGATGATTCAGTGAATTGCCTGGAACAGCTCGCGCAAGCCAGCGAGCAGCGCCGTCAGCGCTCCGCCGGACGCATCTCGGCATAAGCACGCTCGCATTTGGCGGCCATCACGAAATCGTTGCGGTGCAACCCGCTGATGACGTGCGTCCACAACTTGACTTCAACGCGACCCCATTCGGTGAGCAGTACCGGATGATGGTCTTCAGACTCCGCGATTGCGCCAATCGCGTTGGTGAAAGCCAACGCTTCGGCGAAGTTGGCAAAGCGGAACCGGCGAACCAGGCGTGCGACATCGTCATGAGTGTCCACCCGCCAGTCCTCGAGCAGGCAGAGCAGCTCGACGCGGGCATCCTCGGCCAGGGGCATCGAATCAGCACGCGAGGGGACACACGATTCATCCGCAAGGTTGGCGAGGCTCATGGAACGCTCCTTTTAATCGCTTCATCGCTTCATAGATCGCTTCACAGATCGCTTCGTAGATCGCTTCAGCCCGGCACCCGGATATGCTCGACCAGCTCTACTACCTCGTCGGGCGGTGGTGCCGTCATCGCGCTGACAGAGAATGCCACGGCGAAGTTCAACAGCATGCCCACAAATCCGATGCCTTCCGGCGAAATTCCAAACAACCAGTTGTCCGGGGTGTTGTCGAGCAACGCCGGGAAAAACACGCCCTTGAACGTGAGAATGTAACCCAGGGTGAAGATCAACCCGGCGAGCATCCCGGCAATGGCACCGTATTTGTTCATCCGCATGCTGAAGATACCGAGCAGGATCGCCGGGAATAGCGACGCCGCCGCCAGACCAAACGCGAACGCCACTACCTGCGCAACGAATCCGGGGGGGTTGTAGCCCAGGTATCCGGCCAGCACGACCGCCACCCCGGCCCCGATCCTGCTGGCCAGCAGCTCGCGCCGCTCCGAGATGTTCGGCATCAGCACGCCTTTCAGGATGTCGTGGGATACCGCCGCGGAAATCACCAACAGCAATCCGGCCGCGGTCGAAAGCGCCGCTGCGATCCCACCTGCCGCAACGAGTGCGATCACCCAATCCGGCAGATTGGCAATCTCCGGGTTGGCGAGCACGATGATGTCGTTGTCCACCTCGAGTTCGTTGCCCTTCCAGCCATATCCCTCGAACTCGGCGCGCCGGTCGTCGTTCTTGTCGTTGTAGTACTGAATGCGCCCATCGTCATTCCTGTCCTCGAAGCGCAGCAGCCCCGTCATCTCCCAGGTGCGGAACCATTGTGGACGTTCGTCGTAGGCCAGATTACCCGTGGCGGCTCCGACGGGACCTGGCTGGATGGTCTGTGTCAGATTCAGCCGCGCGAGCGACGCCACCGCCGGCGCCGTCGTGTAGAGAATCGCAATGAACAGCAATGCCCAACCCGCCGACGCCCTCGCATCACGCACTCTGGGAACCGTGAAGAACCGAACCAGCACATGCGGCAAGCCAGCGGTGCCCGCCATCAACGCGGCGGTAATGCAGAACACATCGACCCGGCCCTTGGTGCCACTCGTATAGGCGGCGAACCCGAGGTCGGTGACGACCTGATCGAGCTTTTCCAACAGATACGTCGAGCCGCCGCTGATCTCGCTGCCAAAGGCGATCTGCGGAACCGCGACGCCGGTGACCTGCAGCGAGATGAACACCGCCGGCACCGTATAGGCAAAGATCAGCACGCAGTACTGAGCCACCTGGGTATAAGTAATGCCCTTCATTCCGCCGAGCACCGCATAGAAAAACACGATGGTCATCCCGACCGTGAGCCCGGTGCCGATATCGACGTTCAGAAATCGGGAAAACACGATGCCGACGCCTCGCATCTGGCCCGCCACATACGTGAACGAAATGAATATCAGGCAGACCACCGCAACGATGCGCGCGGTGTTGGAGTAATAACGCTCGCCAATGAACTCCGGCACGGTGTATTTACCGAACTTTCGCAGGTAGGGCGCCAGCAGCAACGCCAGCAGCACGTAACCACCCGTCCACCCCATGAGATAAACCGAACCGTCGTAGCCGAGAAACGCGATCAGACCCGCCATCGACAGAAAAGATGCAGCGGACATCCAATCCGCGGCCGTCGCCATGCCGTTGGCAATCGGGTGCACCCCTTTGCCCGCCACATAGAAGTCACCGGTGCTCTGGGCCTTGGACCAGATGGCGATGCCGATGTAGAGCGCGAAGCTCGCGCCGACGACAAGGTAGGTGAGCGCCTGAAGCGACATCTGCGGGGCGTCAATCCTCTTCGACGCCGTGCCGTCGATCGAGTCTGGCTATCGCCCAGGCATAGAACACCACCAGTACCAGGAACACGTAGATGCTGCCCTGCTGGGCAATCCAGAACCCCAGCTTGAACCCACCGAACTGAATCCGGTTCAGGGGTTCGACCAGCAGAATTCCAAAACCGAAGGAGAACAGAAACCACACCGCCAGGCACGACCCAACCAACCGCAGGTTGGCACGCCAGTACGCGCGCACGTCGCGTTGCCTGCTCACTCTCTGCCCACCTCGCCCGACCTCGCTCCGGCTTGCCTTAAGCCTGGCCTCAAACTGGCCCCCACCTCGGAGGCGAAGCGATTATAGCGAAGTTTTCAGCACCGCAGATCGCCCTCTGGTGACTGAGAGCAGCCGTTCCAGCAGCAGCAACGCGGTCCAGGAGCCGTAGACGACCGCGTCCGCATAGCTGCTCTTGGACAACCACACCAGATGCACCACGGCCAGCATGCAGACGGGGTAAACCAACCGGTGCAGGCGCTTCCAGCGAACGCCCAGACGCCGTTGCCAGCCACGGGTGGACGTCACCGCCAGGGGCAGCAACACCAGAAAACCGGCGAACCCAACCATGATGTACGGGCGCTTCGTCAGGTCGTCGACTACCCGGCTCGGCTCAAACCCGGCCAGCAGACCAAGATAGGCCAACAGATGCAGGCAGACGTAGCTGAACGCAAACAGGCCGACCATTCGTCTGATACGCACCAACACGTGCCAGTGGCAGCGCCGGGCCAGCGTGCTGAGTGTCAGTGTCACGAGCAGCCACGTGATAGACCATTCGCCCAGATAGCGCACCACGGTCACCCCAGGGTCCGCGCCGAGTGCGCTGCCGGGACTCTCGATCTCGCCCAGGATGTACCAGCCGAGCTGAAGCAACGGTGCGGCGCACACGCACGCAGCAAGCAGCCGCAACACCATCACGGATCGCGCGCCGGTCACGCCACGCGCCATTACACGCGGGATGGGCATTTCACGCGGGACGGGTACATTAAAAGTTGCGCCGCAGGTCCATCCCCGCATAAAGCCCGGCAACCGATTCGCCATAACCGTTGAACGGCTGGGTTTCGATGTAGTTGGGGCTGAACAGGGGGCTCGGCAGGCGCCGTTCTTCTTTCTGGCTCCAGCGGGGGTGGTCCACGGCCGGATTGACGTTGGCGTAGAATCCATATTCGCGGGAGTTGTTGATTTCCCAACTGGTGCGAGGCCGCTTCCGCGTCAGACGGATCTCGACGATCGACTTGATGCTTTTGAAACCGTATTTCCACGGCACCACGAGACGCAGTGGCGCCCCATTCTGGTTCGGCAGCGGCTCGCCGTACATGCCCACCGCCAGTATGGCCAGCGGATGATAGGCTTCGTCGAGCCGCAACCCTTCCACGTAGGGCCAGTCGATGCTGGAAAACAACTCGCGTTGGCCCCTCAATTCGCTCGGCCGGTACAGCGTCTTGAATTCGACATACTTCGCCGCACCGGTTGGTTCGAATCGCCTGATCAGGTCACCCAGCGGGAACCCGACCCACGGAATGACCATGGACCAGGCTTCCACGCAGCGCAGCCGGTAGATCCGCTCTTCGAGATCGTGAGGCTTGAGGATGTCTTCGAGCGTGTAGCGGCCCGGTTTGCGCACCTCGCCACTGATCTCGACGGACCACGGGTCGGTCGTCAACTCGTGGCCGTACTCACTGGGTGCCGACTTGTCGGTGCCGAACTCGTAGAAATTGTTGTAGCGGGTTGCGTATTCACGCGGCGTAACCGCATCGGCCGGCGGCACAGGCATCGGCAGATAGCTGGCAATCGCAGCACGGCTGGCGGCATGAACCGTGCGCGGGCCTGCAAGCGCGCCACCCACGCCCAGCGCCAGCGCGCCGCTCATGCGGCCAAGTTCCTCGAGAAAGGAGCGCCGCGATGTGTACACCTCGCGCGGCGTTATTTCTGAACTCCTGATTCGATTTGGCACGTGCATCTTCGGATGTCATCCCTGAAACCCTGGTGCTGATTGGACCGCGCGGACCCGGTCCGGTTCGCTACTCCGGTTCGGTCTTCGACTTACGAGTCAGGTTCCAGACGTAGGTCACAAAGCCACTCAACGCATACAGCCCGGATAGCGTCAGCAACACGCGCGGCGGGTCCGCCAGAATGATCGCAAACACGAGAACGACCGCAACCAACGCGAAGAATGGAACACGCCCGCGGAAAGTGATCAGTTTCGGCGAAAAATACGTGAAGTTGCTGACCATCAGAATGCCCACCAGGGTTATCGTCACGGCCAACGTTGCCGCCGCCAGCACGCTCACCGTCTCACCCGCCAGACGCTGCTCGTCCAGCACCCAGACGAGGCTCGCGATCAGCACGGCCGCAGACGGGCTGGCAAGGCCGGTGAAGGTCCGGCTGTCCCCCTGGGTGTTGAAGCGCGCCAGGCGCAACGCCGCGCAGGCCATGTAGATGAATGTCACCACCCAACCGATCTGGCCGAGCGCGGACAGGGCCCAGCTGAATGCGACCAGCGCCGGCGCGACGCCGAAGGCCACCATATCCGACAGGCTGTCGTACTCGGCGCCAAATGCGCTCTGCGTGCGCGTCAGGCGCGCGACGCGTCCGTCGGCTGCATCGAGAATCGATGCCGCGTAAATGGCCACCGCGGCGGGCATGAAGTGCCCATTCATCGCAGCAACCATGGCGTAGAACCCGGCGAACAGCGCACCGGTGGTGATCAGATTGGGAAGGAGATATATGCCACGGCGCAGGCCCGACTCATCGCCCTCACCTTCTTCGATGCCTACCGCCCGCAACAGGCTGCGGGTCTTCGATTTAGACGATTTAGACGGGTCTTTGGACATTCTTCGACTCGGCGCGTGTACACCTGCGTCTGCGGATGATCAGTTCTTGTCCTTGTCCACCAGCGCTTTCTCTTGAATCCACGGCATCATAGCACGCAGTCTGGCGCCCACCTGCTCGATGGGATGCTCCTGGCTGATGCGCCGTTCGGCCTTGATGGTGGGTGCCCCGGCCAGGTTTTCGGACACGAACTCCTGTGCGAAACGCCCGGTCTGGATCTCTTTGAGGATGCGCCGCATCTCCTCCTTGGTCTCTTCGGTCACCAGCCGCGGGCCGCGTGTCAGCCCACCGTACTCGGCAGTATTCGACACCGTGTACCACATGTTGGTGATGCCGCCCTCGTAGAAGAAATCGACGATCAGTTTGAGTTCGTGCAGACACTCGAAGTACGCCATTTCCGGCGCGTAACCTGCTTCCACCAGAACCTCGAACCCAGCCTGGACCAGCGACGCGGCGCCACCGCACAGCACCGCCTGTTCGCCGAACAGGTCGGTCTCTGTTTCCTCCCTGAACGAGGTCTCGATCACCCCGGCGCGACCGCCGCCATTGGCCGATGCATAGGACAAGGCGGTTTCCTTGGCGCGCCCTGACGCATCCTGGGCAACGGCGATCAGGCTCGGCACGCCGCCGCCTTCGAGGTAGGTAGAGCGAACCGTGTGACCGGGTCCCTTCGGTGCGATCATGATGACGTCGAGGTCGGCGCGCGGTTCGATCAGGCCGAAGTGAATGTTGAACCCATGGCCGAACGCAATGGTGGCGCCTTCCTTGAGATTCGGTTCAATTTCCTCCCGGAAGATCGCCGGTTGCAACTCGTCGGGCGCCAGGATCATCACCAGATCCGCATCGGTGACGGCCGCGGCAACTTCAGCGACGTTCAATCCCGCGCGCTCGGCCTTGCCCCAGGACCCCGAATCCGCGCGCAACCCGACACAAACGTTGGCAACACCCGAGTCAGTCAGATTGTTGGCGTGAGCGTGTCCCTGGGACCCGTAGCCGATCACCGCCACGTTCATGCCCTGGATAATCGACAAGTCAGCATCTTTGTCGTAGTAAACCTGCATCTGATAAAACCCTATGTCTAACCGTTAAGCTGAGCTTCAAACGCTCAGGATCTTTTCGCCGCGACCTAATCCGGATACGCCGGATCGCACCACTTCGAGAATGGTGGTCTTGCCAATCGAACGAATAAAGGCATCCAGCTTCGCGCTGGGGCCGGTAAGCAGCACCGTATAGCCGGTGCTCGTCACATCGATGATCTGGCCACGGAAGATGTCCGCGGTACGCTTTACTTCCGCGCGCGCCGCGCCTTCCGCACGCACCTTGATCAGCATCATCTCGCGTTCGACGTGCTCACCGTCGGTGAGGTCCACCACCTTGATCACCTCGATGAGTTTGTTCAACTGCTTGGTGATCTGCTCGATCTTCTCGTCGTCCCCGGTGGTGGTGAGGGTCAGCCGGGACAGCGTCGCATCTTCGGTGGGGGCAACCGTCAAGGTCTCGATATTGTAGTTGCGTTGCGCGAACAACCCCGTTACGCGGGACAGCGCACCCGCTTCGTTTTCCAGCAGCACGGCGATGATTCGACGCATCAGCAGGCGTCCGAACGGGCGAGAAACATGTCGCGCATAGAGCCACCCTTGATTGCCATGGGATAGACGTGCTCTTCCGGATCGACATCGACGTCCAGAAACACCAGCTTGTTCCGGTACTTCGGACCGAAGGCTTCGTTCATCATCGGCACCAGTTCCACCTGGGATTCAACCTTCATGCCGACGTGCCCGAAAGACCCAACCAGGTCGACGAAGTTGGGTAGCGATTCGCGATACGTGCTGTGTGAATGACGCCCACCATACTGCATGTCCTGCCACTGCTTGACCATGCCGAGGGCCGCGTTATTTAGGTTGACGATCTTGATCGGCAGCGCGTACTGCAAACACGTCGACAACTCCTGCATGTTCATCATAAAACTGCCTTCTCCGGTAACACAGGCCACGATCGCGTCGGGGAACGCAAACTGAACGCCCATTGCCGCGGGCAGCCCGAACCCCATGGTCCCAAGCCCCCCGGAATTGATCCAGCGGCGTGGTTCGTCGAACTTGTAGTACTGCGCGGCAAACATCTGGTGCTGGCCGACATCGCTGCTCACGTACGCCTGACCCTGGGTCGCCTGATACAACGCCTGGACCACCTGTTGGGGCCGGATCGGCTTGTCGGGGTCCAGCGACGAAAGCATGTCATGGTTCAGGCCATGGCTCGCGCGCCATTCGTCGATCTGCGTCCACCAACCGTCCAACGCATCGGTATCCGGCAGCTCTGCATGTTGTGCAAGTTCGGCTTCGATCAGCCGTTCCATCTCCAGCAGCGCCGTATCGACGGGGCCGACAATGGGAATTTGTGCCTGAATGATCTTCGAAATCGAGGCCGGATCGATGTCGATGTGAATAATGGTCGCATCCGGACAGAACTTAGACGGCGCGTTGGTTACCCGGTCGTCGAAGCGCGCGCCAACGGCCAGGATGAGATCGCTGGCGTGCATCGCATTGTTGGCTTCGAAGGTTCCATGCATTCCCAACATGCCAAGCGACTGGCGGTCGGTACCCGGGTATCCGCCCAGGCCCATCAGCGTGTTGGTTACCGGAAAATTCAGGCGTCGTGCAATGCGTGTCAACGTATCTGCCGCGTTCCCCAGGATCACGCCGCCACCCGCGTAGATGACCGGGCGGCGCGCGCGAACCAGGTGTTCCACCGCGCGCCGGATCTGCCCCGAGTGCCCCCGGGTCGCCGGGGCATAGGAGCGCAGCGCGACCGTCTTGGGATACTCGTAGGGAGCCGTGAACGCCGGGTCGGTGGTGTCTTTGGGAACGTCGATGACCACAGGCCCGGGCCGTCCGGACGTTGCAATGTAGAACGCCTTTTTGACGACCAGCGGAATCTCGGTGGCATCTTTGATGAGAAAGCTGTGTTTCACCACGGGCCTGGACACGCCGACCATGTCGGCCTCCTGGAACGAATCGGTGCCGATCAGGTCGCGCGGTACCTGACCGGAGATGACCACCAGGGGTATCGAGTCCATGTAAGCCGTCGCAATCCCGGTGATCGTGTTCGTGGCTCCGGGTCCCGACGTGACCAATACCACGCCGGGACGTCCAGTAGCGCGTGCGTACCCGTCGGCCATGTGAGTGGCCGCCTGTTCGTGTCGCACCAATACGTGCTCGACCCGTTGCTGACGGAAGATCGCATCGTATATGTGCAGGGCCGTACCGCCCGGATACCCGAACACGTACTCCACGCCCTCATCCTGCAGAGCGCGAATCAACATGTCCCCGCCCGAAAGCAGCTCCGTCATTACCTTTCCTCGTGTGCCCACCCGCAGCCGTTTCCCCGAGCGGATAGCTAGTGTAGTGCGCCGTGGGTATTCGCACATTCAGCCAGGCGGAAAGCAGTGAGCCGCAAGGCATGTTCCCGCCGGGGTAGCCCAGCTACCTCAAGGGCACATAACGCGGCGGATGGCTGCTTTCCACCTGGCCCGAAGGGAGGTCGCCTATGGCCGCACTGCCGCGTTGGACCCCTTGGAAAGGGCTGGCCATTCCCTGCGGACCCCGCCTTGCATTGCAACCATAGGCGACCTCTGAATGTACGAATACCCACGGCGCACTACACCACATCGGAACGCGGCGCCCACAGGCGCCACGAAACCCGCTATTTTTGTGCCTTGCAGCATGCATGTCAATTTCCGCTTCACTCCTCGGAATGCAAGACAGGAACGGCACGACATCGCCAGAAATGAGCGGCAGGCCACAGTTTGCCGATCGCTCCGACAATTCGACATGATACTATTGGCCACTCAAATTCAGCTTGGGCGCCTTGCAGAATGAGGCCGATACAGTTTGTCTGGTTGCTGTTGCTCCCCGCGCTTGGCGGTGCGGACATCTATCGGTGGGTGGACGACGCCGGCGTCGTCAACTACACCCAGCTCTCTCCCCAAGGCATCGAGGCGGAACGAATTGTAACGCGCGGCGGTGCACCTAACGTCGCGGTTCCGACCGTAGTGGAAGTCACTACCGAAGACCCGGACGCCGGTCTGTCCGAAGAGCAGAAGGCCATGAAGGCGCGCCTGGAAGTCGCAGAGAACGCCCGTCAGGCCGAGATCGCTCGAATCAAACAATCGAACTGCAGCCGCGCCCAGCGGGTGCTTGCGAAGCTTTCCTCCAAGGGACGAATTCGGGTGCGCGATGCGCTCGGCGAAGAAGTCGCGATGCCAGAACAGGAACGCCAGTCGCGTATCACCGAGGCACAACGCGACGTCGTGAGCAACTGCGAAGCCACCACAGGCTAACGACGCCGACCAGTCGCTGCCGCGACCCCATGGAACTCCATGCGCCTCAGGTCCGAGGTTCGAGCCAGACCAGGGTAGCCATCCTCCCGCAGCGACCCTCCCGGCGATGCGAATAGAACCGAGCATCCGCAAAACTGCACAAATTTCCGCCGTAAACTTCCGCAACGCCCCACGACCGCAGGCGCCAACCCGCCAGCGCGACGAGATCGCACTGGAACCGGCCTCTGGCGTTGCGAGTAAATCCCACCTGGCGCGCGGCGCTTCCCGAATGGCTGCAGAACGCCTCCATCACTTCGCCGCCCACTTCGTAGTGCGCAGACGAGATACCCGCGCCCAACCAGACGATCAGCTCGGCGCGTTCTACCGGCAACGCGTCGAGCAGACCCTCCAGCACGCCATCGCAGAGGCCACGCCAGCCACAATGCGCCGCGCCAACCATCGTTCCAGCGCGATCACTGACGATCACTGGCAGACAGTCTGCGCTCAGCACGGTGCAGGCCACGCCGGGCTGGTCGGTCCAACTGGCATCTGCCACCGGTGGTTCATGCAGCGTCCCGGTCACGCGCAGGACGTCCGTGCCGTGCACCTGATTCAGCCAGACCGGATCCGCTCCGTCGAGTTGCGCGGCCAGGCGCTCTCGGTTCGCCATCACCCGATCAGTCGAGTCGCCGACATGCATCGCAAGATTCAAGCTGTCGAAGGGCGACAGGCTGGTCCCGCCCTGACGCGTCGTGGCGAGGGATCGCACCCGGCGATGGGCTGGCCAGTCCGGGCGCAGCACCGTGAGCTTCGCCGAGCGGTTCACTCTTCAGTTTCCCGGTCTCGCCGAAGGGCGCTCAGCAACGCCTGGAAGTCCGACGGAGCTTCCGCCTCGAACCGCAATGTCCTGGCGTCGGCCGGGTGAGGCAACTCCAGGTAGTACGCATGCAGCGCCGGTCGGTCGAAAGCGCGTAGCAACTCGACGAAATCCTGCGTTGGTCGGGCGGGCAATACCCCGCGCGCGCCATACGTACGATCGCCTAACAATGGGTAGCCTACGGAATTCAGATGAACGCGAATCTGATGGGTCCGGCCGGTTGCCAGCTGCGCCTCAATCAACGTGTGGGCCCGGAATCGCTCAATCAGCCGAACCCGGGTCAAGGCGTAGCGTCCTGCATCGCGCACGCGCTGCTTCAACCGGTTTCGAGGATCCCGGCCAATCGGTGCCTCAATGTCCCGCCCGCCGGTCATCTGACCTTCCACCACCGCGTGATAGCGACGAACGATCACCCGCTTGCTCATTGCCTGCGTCAGCACCTTCAAAGACCGCTCATTGCAAGCCGCTATCAGCAAACCGCTGGTGCCTTTGTCGAGCCGGTGAATCAGCCCCGCGCGGGGTAGCGTCTTCAGCGCCGGGCGGTACGCGATCAGACCGTTGACCAGCGTGTGGTCGGGGTTGCCAGCGCCTGGATGAACGACCACCCCAGCGGGTTTGCTCACGATGAGCAGATCATCGTCTTCATAGCACACTCCGAACGCTACGCTCTGCGGTTCGGGTCCCCGGTCCACGGACGCTGAAACCTCCAGGCGCAGCAGCTCGCCGCCGGTGAGCCTGGACTTGGGCGCAAGACCGCGTCGATCGAACGTCAGCGCGCCCTCACGCAACCAACGCGTCAACTGCGTGCGGGAGAACTCCGGCAGCAGTTCGGCCGCCGCGCGGTCGGCGCGCACTCCGGCCAGCGCGGCCGGAACCACGCGCTCATGAACCACCTCATCGCCCGGTGGCCCCTGGCCCAGATCCTTGTCCGACATACGTTGGGATTGGCGGTAACTCCGAGTAAACTATCGTACTTCATCGACGCATTTGAATCGCATGACACGAATTGGTCTGGTTGCGCTGGCCGCCTGCATCTGCCTGAGCGGTTGCTCCCTGTTCGGAGGGAGCGACGAGCGCGAACAGTACGAGGGCGACGAGAAGGCGCTGTACCAGAGTGCTCAAAGGAGCATGCGTGCGGGCAACTACAACGATGCGATCGGCCGGCTCGAACACCTCGAAGCCCGCTATCCCTTCGGCCGGTATGGCGACCAAGCCCAGCTCGAACTGATCTTCGCCCGCTACATGGCTTTTCAACCGGACGCAGCTCGCAGCGCGGCCGAGCGCTTCATCCGACTCCATCCGCAACACCCGAACATCGACTACGCCTACTACCTGATGGGTCTGGCCGCATCCACCAAGAACAGCAGCATGTTCGACCGGGTCATCACCTCCAACGCGGCCAAGCGTGACATGAGCCCGGCCCGCGAGGCGTTTTCGGATTTCTCCCAACTCGTGCATCGCTTTCCAGACAGCGAATATGCGCTCGATGCCCGCCAGCGCATGATCTACCTGCGTAACCAATTGGCAGAGTCCGAGGTGCTCATCGCTGGCTATTACATGCGCCGCGGAGCCTTCGTGGCAGCCGCCAACCGCGCCCGGACCGTGGTTGAGGAGTATTCCACGACCCCCGTCGTCGACGAGGCACTGGCCATTCTGATCGAGGCAAACTACAAATTGGGGCTCGAGACGTATGCAAATGATGCGCTCAGAGTGCTCGCCATCAACTACCCGGACTACGACTCTTTCAACAACAACGGCCAATACGTGCTGGAACAGAATCTCCAGAATCGGGACCGCTCGTGGATGAATCTGGTGACATTCGGCTTGCTCGACCGGCCCGACGTCCCGCCGCCGATCTCAATCGAGCAACCTTCGGAAACGCCACGCATCGCGCCACGTGACGCACAACCAGACCCGCAAGAAGACAGCGCCGAAGATGAACCGGTAATTCAGGCCTACAACCCGACGACTGAGCAGTACCCACAACGCAGCACATGATGACCCAGCGCGAAGACATCGTTGCCCAGACCGAGCAACGACGCTTCGAACTGAACATCAACCTCCTGCGAGTCTACAGCTACTACCGACTCGGCGTCGGCCTCGCATTGCTGGGCGCCTCGGCTCAAGGGCTGGTCGATACCCGTCTCGGAAGCCTGTTACCCGCCCAGTTTCAGCTCATCACCCTGGTCTACAGCGCCATGAACGTGGCCATGGTCGTAGCGTTGCCGCTGCTTCCGCGGCCGTGGTTTCGGCGGCAACTGGTCTCCGCCGGCGTGGTTCTGTTCGATATCGCGGTGCTGGCCGCGCTGATGTACACCAGCGGCGGGCTGGAAAGCGGTCTGGGCGTGGTGATCCTCATATCCGTGGCCGGGGGCGCCATTCTGGTCTCAGGCCGCGCCAGCGCATTCATTGCCGCATTCGCCACCATCGCGATCCTCTACGAGGAGTTCTACCTGGCCCTCAGCGCAGGCGCCTATCAAGGCGACTTTTTCCAGGCCGGCGTGCTGGGCGCGGCCTATTTCGCTACCGCGATCGCGATCGAATCGCTCTCGTCACGGTTGCGCCGCAGCGAGCTACTCTCGATGACCCGCGCTTCCGAGATCGCCAGTCTGGAGCTCGTCAATCGTTCGATCATTCAAAGGATGCGCACCGGCATCCTGGTGGTGAACTGCGATGACCAGGTACGGATGCTGAATCAATCTGCGCGCTCCCTGCTGGGTTTCGTTCGCAACGGTGAGGCCATCGACACCCTGCCCGAGACGCTGGTCGCGCGCCTGACCGAATGGCGCAACGACAACACGCAGCGCGGCCGTCCCTTCCAGGCGGGGCCAAACACGCCCGAAGTCCGAGCGAACTTCAGCGCCGTCACGGCCGGCCGGGCCGACAGTGACATCATCGTATTCCTCGAAGATACCACCGAGGTCCAACAGCAGGCTCAGCAATTGAAGCTCGCAGCACTCGGCCGCTTGTCCGGCAGCATCGCCCACGAAATTCGCAATCCGTTGGGCGCCATCAGTCATGCAGCTCAGCTGCTGTGCGAGTCCGACCACCTGAATTCGGGCGACGCACGCTTGACCGACATTATCAACGCTCACTGCGAACGCATGAACGGCGTGATTGAGAATGTGCTCGAGTTGTCTCGCCGCCGAGCGCCGGAGCCGGTCCGCCTGAATCTCGCCAACTGGCTGGATGAGTTCGTGACCGCGTTCAGAGAGTCTAACGGCACCAACGCCGATATCAGTATTCGGGTCGATCCGCTGGACACGGAAATCCGAATGGACAGACTGCAGCTCTCGCAGGCCGTCACGAATCTTGCGCTGAACGGCCTGCGCTACAGCGAAGAGAGCACGGGTCAGCCGTCGCTCGAATTGGTGGGCGGCGTGAATCCTGCAACCGACCGGCCGTTTCTGAACGTCATCGATCATGGTGCCGGCGTTCCGCCCGAGGAGGTCAAAAACCTGTTCGAACCATTCTTTACCACCGAACGCCTGGGCACCGGACTTGGTCTGTACATCAGCCGCGAGCTGTGTGAAGCCAATCAGGCGCGGCTGAACTATTCGCGCCACCAGGACGGCGGCAGTTGTTTTCGTATCACCTTTGCGCATCCCGATCGGATTACCGCCCAACTCGGACAGGACACCAGCGAGGTCACATGAAACGCGCCCTGATCGTCGACGACGAACCCGACATTCGCGAACTGCTCGAGATCACCCTTGGTCGTATGGATATCGCCACCGAATCCGCCGCCGACCTTGCGTCTGCCAAACGGCTGCTCACCGAGGAAGAGTTCGACTTGTGCCTGACGGACATGCACCTGCCTGATGGGGATGGGCTGGACCTGGTAAATCACGTCGGTAGCGTGCGGCCCGGATTGCCCATCGCCGTGATCACCGCATTCGGTAGCATGGATACTGCAATCAGCGCGCTGAAGGCTGGTGCGTTCGACTTCGTCCAGAAGCCGGTCGACCTGGAGCAATTGCGAGCCCTCGTCGACACGGCACTCAAGTTGTCCGCAATTGACGGCCCAGCTGCCGACGCCGAGTCCGGCCTGACGGGAAGTTCGGATGTCGTGCAGACCCTGCGCAAACAGATCGCCAAGCTCGCTCGCAGCCAGGCACCTGTCTATGTCAGTGGCGAATCGGGTAGCGGCAAGGAAGTGGTCGCGCGCCTGATTCACGAGCAGGGGCCGCGCGCCGATCAACCGTTCGTGCCGGTCAACTGCGGTGCAATCCCAAGCGAGCTGATGGAAAGTGAGTTTTTCGGCCACAAGAAAGGCAGCTTCACGGGCGCGATTGCCGACAAGGAAGGCTTGTTCCAGGCGGCGCATGGCGGGACTCTGTTCCTCGACGAAGTCGCGGACCTGCCGCTGCCGATGCAGGTCAAACTGCTGCGGGCAATCCAGGAGAAAGCCATCCGCCCGGTCGGCAGTGAGCAGGAACTCGCCATCGACGTACGGATTCTGTCCGCCACCCACCAGGACCTCGGCTCGCAGGTCGAAGAGGGATCGTTTCGTCAGGATCTCTACTATCGGCTCAACGTGATCGAACTGCCGGTGCCAAGCTTGCGTGAACGCGCCGGGGACATACCGCAGTTCGCAACGCAGATTCTCGAGAAGCTCGCGAAGGACTACCGCCAGGCCGCACCCGAGATCACCGACGCCGCCATGGCCGCCCTGAAGCAGTATCCGTTCCCGGGCAACGTCCGCGAGCTGGAAAACGTTCTCGAACGCGCATTCACCCTGTGCGAACACAGTCGTATCGAGCCCGAAGACCTCAATCTGGGTGATGTTCTCCAGACGCCGCGTGAGGACCCGGCCCAGGCGGAGTCCGCTTCGCCCGTACGCCCCGCTCCGGCCACGCGCCAGGATGAGTCACCCGATGTGGTCCTGCCGCCGGGCCAGTCGCTGGAGGAATATCTGGAATCGATCGAACGCAAGGTGATTACCGATGCGCTCGAAAAGACCCGCTGGAACAAGACGGCTGCGGCAAAGGACCTCGGCATCACCTTTCGTGCGCTGCGCTACCGCCTGAAAAAACTGGAACTCGAGTAGCGCGCAACCTACCTGAGTTCGGGTCACCGTCTGCTCCCGAAGAGGGACCGGCGAACCGCACGCTAGGCGCGTGCGCACTTTCGATACCCCAGTTCCCTTTGCGGCAGCCGGATTCACCCTCACCGAATTGCTGGTCAGCCTGGCAATCCTCGCTGGCCTGGCGAGCCTGGCAGGTCCTGGAATGATTCGCCTGGTGCAGCAGCAACGATCGACCACGGCGCTGAATCAGTTGCTGGGCGCGGTGCACCTGGCACGCAGCAGCGCCATTACCCGCGGCGCAATCGTAACCCTCTGTCCATCCGCAAATGGGGAGACCTGCGCGGGCAGGAATCGATGGCACGAAGGCGCGATCGTGTTCAGCGACGAGGATCGAGACGGCCGGCGGGACGTGGGTGACGCGCTGCTTCGCGTGTTGCCCGGCTTCGCTGACTCCAGCCGGGTGTATTGGCGATCGTTCCGCAACAAAAGCTATCTGCAGATCAACGGCCGCGGGATGACCAACTGGCAGAACGGACACTTTCTGTATTGCCCGGCGAATCGCGATCCGCGGCTGGCCCGGCAGCTGATCCTGAATGCCCAGGCGCGAGTGCGAAAGGCCCCCGATCGCGATGGCGACGGGATCGCCGAAGATGCCAACGGCGACCCGCTCGAGTGCCCGTAGCAGCGTGAAAAACACGTTGCTGGGGGAGCCAGGGATGACTCCCGCTAGGCTTCTTCGATTACCGTGCTCGACGGCAGTGTCTGGATGTCAACGATCTCGCGCTCTTCGCCCGAGATCACCTGGCAGATGAACCGCACTTTGGTTCCAGGGCTGAGCATCGAGTACGCACCATAGGTGCCGTCAATCTCCACGTGGGCGTCCAGCGCTACGCGGTAGCGCGTACCGCTGATGATCAAACTCGAGGAATCGAGTTCCACCTTTTGAATGACGCCAGTGCGCTCACTTTCGGGAAACTGGGACCAGCCGAGGGCCGGTCCCATCAATCCCACCAGTACTACGAGGCTTGTTGCTACAACACGCATGGCTTCTCCTCTAATTCGCATCGTCCAGTTCACGCCAGGCCAGGCGTCCGGTGCGGTCATCGCTGATGTCAATGATTCGGAATGCGGTGGTCTCACTACCGCCACTGACGAACAGGAAGTCGGTATCCCCTTCACCACCCAGGGTCGAGAGGTCTACCAGGGTCCCTTCAAGGTCGTCTATTGCTACAACACGCATGGCTTCTCCTCTAATTCGCATCGTCCAGTTCACGCCAGGCCAGGCGTCCGGTGCGGTCA
>PVMK01121046.1_pt1 | contig 60690 bp, 63 predicted proteins | sample 1853481 | NCBI WGS metagenome assembly PVMK01 (sample SAMN08533507, study PRJNA380276) | Marine sediment metagenome, whole genome shotgun sequencing project.
AGCAGGGCCTGCCGGCAGCCCAGAGCAGCCTCGGCTATGCCTACCAGACCGGCGATGGGGTGGAACAGGACGACGCAACGGCCCTGCGCTGGTATGAGAGCGCTGCCCGGCAGGGAGACGCCCGGGCGGCGGCCAGCGCACGGGCGCTCAAGGCTTTGGCGAAGTAGCGCCGACCGACCCTTGCGGAGCCAGGCGCGTTCAACTTTCACGCCGCCGGCGGCGCCGACGAGCAGGAATTGCACCCCATGACATCGAGCCCTGAATTCGTAGCCGCCCTCGGCCCACTGATTCTGGGCGTGCTGGTATTCGTGGCCGTGCTGGCCGTCTGGATGGCGTGGCGGCAATCGTCTCTGCTACGGCTCCTGCAGGAAGACCGCGTTCGCGCCCAGAGCCGCGACGAGGCGCTGAACAGGCTGGAGGAAAACCGCAGCAGAGCGCTGGAGGATCGCCTTCGCAGTCTCGACAGGGGCCAGAGCGAAGGCCACGCCAACACCCGGGCACTGCTCGAACGCCGCCTGGGCGAGTCCCAGACTCACCAAAGCGAAATCAGCGGCAAGCTCCGCGGCGAGTTGGTGGAGCGCTTCGACGCCTTGCAGAAATCCGTCGGCGAGCACCTTGCAGACGGGCGCACGCAGACTGTGCGGGCCACCGGCGAGCTTCGCGAGCAACTCAACGGAATGTTGGGAAACCATCAAACGCGCTTCGAGCAGCGTCAGGGGGATGCCATCAAAGCTCTGCAGGAAACTCTGCAGAGCGGCATGCAGGCGACATTGAAACAGGTCACCGACGCCCTAACCCGAAGTTCGGAAGAAGTCGGGAAGCGTGTCGAAACCCTGACCAAGAACATCGATGATCGCCTCAGAGAGATCAGCGGACAGGTGGACAAGCGGCTGACGGAAGGTTTCGAAAAAACCACGGCCACCTTTGCCGACGTGGTGAAGCGCCTGGCGCTGATCGATCAAGCACAGAAAAAGATCACCGAGCTTTCCCAGGATGTGGTGAGTTTGCATGAAATCCTCTCCGACAAGCGCTCCCGAGGCGCCTTCGGCGAGGTTCAGCTCAATTCACTGGTGCGAAACATACTGCCGGAATCCAGCTTCGCGCTTCAGTTCAAGCTGTCCAACGACAAGATCGCCGACTGCATCTTGTTTCTCCCGCAGCCCACCGGAAACGTCGCCATCGATGCCAAATTTCCCCTGGAAGCGTATCAACGCATGACAGACTTGAACTCGAACGAAATCCAGCGCAAGTCCGCCGAACGTCAGTTCAAGGGAGATATACGCAAGCACATCCAGGATATTTCAGACAAATACATTATTCCCGGCGAAACAGCCGACGGCGCAGTCATGTTCATTCCGGCGGAAGCCGTATTCGCCGAGATTCAGGCGCATCACATGGATCTCGTCCAGGAATCTCACCAGCAGCGCGTGTGGATGGTCTCACCCACTACATTCATGGCGATACTGAACACTGCCAGAGCGGTCATCAAAGACGAGGCAACCCGCGAGCAGGTCCACATTATCCAGGCCCATCTAGGCGAGCTGGCGAGAGATTTCACGCGCTTTCAGGATCGCATGGACAAACTGTCGACACATATCAACCAAGCCAAGGATGACGTCGACAAGGTGCACGTATCGGCAACCAAGATCACAAAGCGTTTCGAGAAGATTGAAAGCGTGGAGCTGGAGCAGGATCAGAACGATACCATCGAGCATGGCAAGGAATCGGGCGACTGAGGCCCTGGCCATCGACAGCTGTGGCCGGCTATGGCCGGTCCTTCCCTGCCGTTAACCGTTCAGATTTATTTGCGCGGGTCGAAGTCGAACTGATCCGCCATCGATCGATAAAAGCGCTTCGCCGCTTCGTCGTCCGCGGCAGGCGTGACAATCTGCAGAGTGACATATTGATCACCAGCCTTCGCACCTCCGAGCCCCTTTCCCCTGAGGCGCAGCTTGCGGCCGCTCTGCGATCCGGCAGGAATTTTCAGATCCACCTTACTGCCCAGGGTAGGCACCTTCACGGTTGCACCAAGAGCCGCTTCCCAGGGCGTGATGGGTAGATTCATATTGACGTCCCTGCCCTGTACGCGAAAATGCGCATGGGGTGCGAACTCAACGACCAGGAAGAGATCGCCGGAGCGACCGCGGGGTCCGGCCTGACCCTGGCCCGCGAGACGAATCTGCTGGCCTTCCTGAATACCTCCCGGGATCTTGACCTTGAGCTTGCGCGTGGTGCCGCGGCCGCTTTTCACGCTGAGGGAACGTTCACCGCCGTGATACGCTTCCTCGAGAGTGATGACGATCTTCGCGCGCTCGTCGCCGCCGCGCCCACGTGAGTCGTGAAAATGCGCGCCGAACGGCTCGCCGTGAGGAGCCCTGCCGCCGAACATGCTATCGAGAAAGTCGCTGAAGTCGAATTTTTCGCCGCCGGCGCCGCCGAAGCCCGCTTCGAAATTCCAACCGGGCGGCGGTGAGAATTCATCCCCCGCGTGCCATCCATTGCCGAGATTGTCGTAGGTGGCGCGCTTGTCCGTATCACGAAGCACGTCGTAGGCTTCGCCTACTTCCTTGAATCGCTCCTCTGCGTCCGGCTCCTTGCTGACGTCGGGATGAAATTTCCGCGCCAGTCTTTTGTAGGCACGTTTGATATCCGCGGTGCCGGCATCGCGCTCAACGCCCAGAACTCCGTAGTAGTCCTTGTACTTCATTTGCAACGCGCGAGATTACGAGCAGAAGCAGAGCGGGGCTGCGAGCCCCGCTCTCGGTAACGCCAATCAGCTGACCGTGATCCGTCGCGGTTGCACTTTCTCGTGCTTCGGAATGACGACCTCCAGGACGCCGTCCTTGCCCTTTGCCGAGATGCGCTCGGCATCGGCGGTGTCGGGAAGGCTGAAGCGGCGATAGAAGGAGCCGTAGCTGCGCTCTACACGCTTGTAGCCGTTGGCCTCTTCTTCCGACTCGTGCTTGCGCTCGCCCTTGATGGTGAGCACGCCCTCGTCCATGGTGATCTCGATGTCCTTCGGATCGACGCCCGGAATATCGGCCTTCAGCACGAAACGCTCGTCCTCTTCCTTGATGTCCACAGCCGGTGTCCAGTTGCTGGTGACGATGCTGGACCGATCACCCTCGACGGGCAATCCCACTCGGGACTCACCGTACAGCTGGCTCACGTCATCGTGAAATCGCCGCAGCATCCCCCAAGGCTCGTAACGCACTACATTCATGACTTTACCTCCATCATTTCGTTCAGTCCGCGTTGTTCGACATAGCTTGAATATGGGGGTGGCAAGGCTGATTTCAAGAGCCGTGACAGGCCTGGGGGGGCTATTCGGCTAGGCGCGGATCGCCGCTTTGCGTATACTTCTCCGCTTCCAATCGGATGGTCCGCGGCTCGCCGCCGACAAGCGCATATGGCCAAGAAAAAGCACACCTATCGCATCGTGTTCCACAACCAGGGCAAGCTCTACGAGCTATACGCCCGGCACGTCAGCCACGGCGACATGTACGGCTTCGTCGAGGTGGCCGACATCATTTTCGGTGAGCGCACCGAGATGATCGTCGACCCATCGGAGGAACGCCTGAAATCGGAGTTCGCCGGCGTCAAGCGCACCTTCGTCCCCATTCACGCGGTGGTACGCATCGATGAGGTGGACAAAGAGGGCGCCAACAAAATCCACGCCGTGGGCGAAGAAGGCAGTAACGTGAGCGCGTTCCCCATGCCCATGTACACGCCGGGCGGCGACAAGGGCTCCGGCTAACCCCTCGATTTTCCCGCAGGCCTTCGAACCGGGATTCTACCGATCCCCGGCCAGGGCCTGCTCCGGCAGATCTTCGAACTGACCACGGTTTCTTTCACCACTTGCTGAAGGGAGTCACTGCCAGATTGCTGTTGTAATAACGAACCTCGTGGGTCACTTCCTCCCCCGCCCAGTCCGGCAGGGTCACCGTTTGAGCCTCGTCCTGCAGCTCGATTTCCGCCACCACCAGACCGGCGTTGTCACCCTCGAACACATCCACCTCCCAGCCCTGGCCCCCATGGCGCACGAAGTAACGGGTCTTCTCGATGATGGACCCGCGGCAGAGCTCACGCAGCATGACCTCGGCATCCTCCAGGGGCACGGGGTATTCGAACTCGAGCCGGGAAAGCCCCACCGTGGCGCCCTTGACGTTCAGGCGGGCGCTGTCGCCGCCCACGCGCACACGTACGGAGCAATGCCGGGTGTTTGCCAGGTAGCCCTGCCGGTAGCGAACCTGCCGGTCGGCGCAATCACGCCACGCGTCGCCGCGCACCAGATACTTGCGTTCGATTTCCGTGGCCATGCTCGCGCTCGGAGACGCCTGTGCGGGGACAGGCTCGGGTGCTAGTGTACACAATGCGCAGCCCGCCAATCGGCCACCGGAAACGTGCCAATGATGCTGAAACTCCTGCTCATGGGGGCGGCAATCTACGCCTTGCTGTGCCTCGCCGTGTTCGTGTTCCAGCCACGCCTGGTGTATTTCCCCATGAAAGTTCTGGCCGCGACTCCGGCCGCCATCGGACTTGCCTACGAGGACGTGCTGCTGGAGACCGGCAACGGCACGACGGTGCACGGCTGGTACCTTCCGGGGCGTGAAGACGCGCATACCCTGCTGTTCCTGCACGGCAACGCCGGCAACATTTCCCACCGCCTGGACTCCCTCGCCGTATTCCACCAGCTGGGACTGAACGTCCTGATCATCGACTACAGCGGCTTCGGCCAGAGCGGCGGCACGCCGGGGGAACAGCAGACCTACGAAGACGCGCGCCTGGCCTGGCAATACCTCACCGAAAGCCGTGGTGTGGCAGCCGCGCGCATCGTCATTTTCGGCCGCTCCCTGGGCAGCGGTGTGGCCACATGGCTGGCCACCCGGGAGACACCCGCCGGGCTTATCCTGGAATCCTCCTTCACCTCGATACCGGCGCTGGCCCGCAAGTACTACCCCATATTCCCCATGGGCTGGCTGGCGCGCATCCGCTACGACAATGCCTCGCGCCTGCCCACGGTGGGCTGCCCGGTGCTCATCGCCCACAGCCGCGACGACGAGCTGGTACCCATCGCCCACGGCCGTGAGCTGTTCCGGCTTGCCCGGGAGCCGAAGAGCTTTCTCGAGATGCGCGGCAGCCACAACGCCGGATTCTTAGTCAGCGGAGAAAATTATCGTGCGGGGCTGGCGCAATTTCTCTCCGGGCTCGGCAAAGCCCATGGGCCGGCGGCCGCCCACGACCGTGGCCTGCAGCCGTCACGGTCCTGATGGCTGTCCATGGCAAGCGTCATCGCCTTCGAAGCTCCCCGGGGACGCGACCTGGACGCGTCCCTGGAGAAACAGAAAGCCCGGGAAGCCAGCCCGCGGCCCATCCGCTGTGCCCATTGCGGACACCTGGTGAGCACGGCGGACCAGCGCATGGAACAGGCCGGCAGCCACACCCATCGCTTCGAGAATCCCGCCGGCATGGTGTTCCGGATCGGCTGCTTTCGCCACGCACCGGGTTGCCGCCCCACGGGCGAGGCCACCTATGCGTGGACCTGGTTTCCCGGTCATGCCTGGTCCATGGCCCTGTGCGTGAACTGCGGCACCCACCTGGGGTGGGCATTCGGGCCGGGAGGCACGGGAGACGCCTTCTACGGTTTGATTCTCCATCGCCTGAAGGAGGACACGTAGTAGCAAGCCCCCTGCGGGGGTAGACGTGCTCGCGAAGCCGCGCTCAGATTCGGTACGCCGTTTCCGTCATGACCCTTGCGGTGAGCGTCATCAATTTCTTGACCGGCCCGGGCAGCTCGGCGGCACCGGACTCCAGGGCGGTGGTGGCATGGACGCCCTCGTCCACCCGCATCTGCTCGAGGATGGCACGACTGCGCCGATCGCCGGCCGGAAGCGTGGACAGATGGCCATCCAGATGCCGCATGACCTGACGCTCCGTCTCGACGACGAATCCCAGACTCCAGCGATCGCCGCTGAGCCCCGCTGCGGCGCCGATGAGGAAAGAGCCGATGTACCACAGGGGGTCGAGGCGGCTCGCCCGGTCATCCAGCTCCACCAGACGCTCGCGGCACCATCGCAGGTGGTCGCCCTCCTCCCGGGCGGCCTGCTCCATGGCAGCGCGCAGGCGCGGCGTGCGGGCCGATAGCGCCTGACCGTGATAGAGCGCCTGGGCCGCCACCTCGCCGGTGTGGTCCACACGCATGAGGGCCGCGGCGTGGCGCCGTTGCGACTCCGTGAGCGCCGCCTCCGGCAGGTCGCCGGCGGGATTGTCCCGGCCCTGGTCGGGGTTGTCGCCCACCAGGCCCCTCAGACCGCGGTCCAGATCGATAATGACGCGATCGAGAAAGCTCAAGCGTCTGGCGGACTGTCTGTGCATGGAGGCTCCCTGAATGAGGCTGGCGACATTGTAGCAGCCACCATCCGCGGCCTGTGGTGACAGTGATCGAGAGGCCTGAATTGACAGGGCTACGGGCCACCGTTTACGATTCCCCTCTTTTGTCACGACCCCAGGATCCGGAGCCCCGTTGATGCCCACATTCAGTGCCAAGGCCGAGACTGTCGAACGCGACTGGTACGTGGTGGACGCCACCAATGTGCCCCTGGGCCGGCTTGCCAGCCAGGTCGCCAGTCGCCTGCGCGGCAAGCACAAGCCCGTGTACACGCCCCATGTGGACACCGGTGACTACATCGTCATCGTGAACGCGGAGAAAGTCGGCGTTACGGGGAAAAAGCGCACCGACAAGATCTACCACCGCCATTCCGGCTACCCGGGTGGCTTGAAGTCCGTGTCCCTGGGGCAGCTTCTGGAAAAGAAGCCTACCAGGGCCATCGAGTACGCGGTCAAAGGCATGCTGCCGAAAGGCCCCCTGGGCCGCGCGATGTTCAGAAAGCTCAAGGTATACGCGGGCCCCAATCACCGGCACACGGCGCAGCAGCCGAAGTCGTTGACCTTCTAGAGAGAGGAACGAATCGGCATGGCAGAGCAGATTTACTACAGCACGGGCCGCCGCAAAAGCTCCGCGGCACGCGTGTATTTGCGCCCGGGCAACGGCAAGATCACCGTCAACCGCCGGCCCCTGGACGAGTTTTTCGGCCGCGAGACGGCCCGCATGATCGTCCGCCAGCCCCTGGGCACCGCCGATCTGGTGGACAAGGTGGACATCGACGTATCGGTGCGCGGCGGCGGCAACAGCGGCCAGGCCGGCGCCATCCGCCACGGTATCACCCGCGCCCTCATGAAGTACGACGAGTCCCTGCGCCCGGCGCTTCGCAAAGCCGGCTTCGTGACCCGCGACGCCCGCGAGGTGGAACGCAAGAAAGTCGGCCTGCACAAGGCCCGCAAGCGCCCGCAATACTCGAAGCGCTAACGTCGAAAGCGGGCTGAGCGCGGGCCATCCCCGGCCCGCGTCTCCGATCCACTGGGGGATCGTCTAGTGGTAGGACTGCGGACTCTGACTCCGCCAGCGGGGGTTCGAATCCCTCTCCCCCAGCCAATTCACATCATGGGCACCCCGTTGTGGTAGCCCTCTCGAATCAGTGAATATCCTCGCCGATTTCCGCCAGTGACGCGTCCCGCGCCACCACCTGGGCGGCGTTGACGCCAAGTTGCTTGCTGATCTGGGTGGTGGAGAAGATCCCGCGCACGCATTGCGCCTTGGTTTGCGGATCCACCTCGACCACCAGGGCGTGCTGGCGGGCGAGCGCCTGCAGGGTGGCGACGATGTGGCCCACCTGGCCGTTGCGCACGCTCAGCAGGTTGAGCACCTCGATGGCGGGCCGGGGCGTCATGACGGCCTCGACAGTGATGGAGGAATGCAGGATGCGCGATTCCTGGGCGATCTTGATGGGCTTCTCGCCCTGGATGTCCTTGGCGGTGATCAATCCGAGGATCTGATCGCTCTCGCCGGTGACCAGCAGCAGGCGCACACCGCGAGTCTTCATGGTCTCGAGGGCTTCATCGATGGAGATGTGGGGATCGATGGTAACGGCGTGCACGATCCGGAAATCTGTCATTACCTCCAGGGCGGGGCTGTCCAGGTGCACGAGCCGGGGAAGCGCCGGTGGCCGCGAGAAGCTGGTCCCGGCCTTCAGGCGAATGTGTGAGAAGGTGGCAAACTCGTCCATCATGGCTGACCTCGCCGATGCCTCTGAAATGGCACCTGGAGCCACTATACGCCAAGACCGGAGGATCCCGGCACTCCCGAGACTCAGCCCAGATAACCCAGAAAGCGCCACCATAGATAGGTGAGCGGGATCAATACGAGCGCGCTGATCACCAGCAACGGCAACATCAATTCACCGCATCGCGAAAGCGGGCGCCGCCCAGCATCAGCGCGAATACGATGGGGCCGGCCTGATAGGGGAACGCCACCAGAGTGTATCCGTTGACGATGGTCATGAGCACCGTGGTCACCGGAAACTGGGTCGCGCCGGCCCGAACCAGGCCAGCGGAACGAACGGGCGCTTATTGCAGGTACTGGGTGGTGGCGGATTCTTGCTTGCTCCATTTGGAATCCAGCAATGGATGCCGCCCATCGACGCGATCCAGCACTTCCACCGTGAGCTCGGGGTTTTCCTCCGACTGCTGCTCGCGCAGGCGCAACATCTCCAGGGCATGTTGCCATTCCCGGGTGCGTCGTTTCTTTTCCTTGCGCGCCCGCGACCACAGGGGCAACCCGTAGCCGAGAAACACACCGCCCGACACCAGCGTGACCACACCGATGACCAGCGCCACATCTGCGGGGAGCGCAACGACTCCCGTCAGCGCCACAGCGCCTGCAAAGACGGAGAGCACACCGAGCACCAGCCACGGCAACCCCGAAGCGCTGCCCGCCAGGGCGCTGGACAGGTGTTCGTCGGCGCGCTGGAAGCGCGTGCGGGCGCGTTCCACGGCGTCCTCGATGGGCAACTCGGACACGACAATCTGCATGGCATGATCTCCTGGTACAACATCCCTGGATGGTCGCCATGATGCGCCCGGCTTGCGCCGGCGGCGCGGCCCGGCCCGCCAGAACCCCATCCCCGGGCGACGGGATTTTCGCTGCCGGGTGGATCGCGTCCGGACCGGAAGCCGCCGAAACCAGACCGGGCCCGGGAAAAGTGGCTGGAAACGGCTAATCGGTCCACATCATGGGGAAATGGCACGACTATAATCCGGTGTGATGGAGATCCAGGGTTATGACGTAAAGCGCACCATTGGCAGGGGCGGGATGGCGACGGTTTACCTCGCCATTCAGCAGTCCCTGGAACGCGAAGTCGTCCTCAAGACCCTTAACACCACCCACGACGAGACCGGGGACTTTTTCGAGCGCTTCCTCAAGGAAGGCCGCATCATCGCCTCCCTGCGCCACCCCAACATCGTCACCATTTTCGACATCGGCAGCGCCGACGATCTCCTCTACATCTCCATGGAGTACGTGGACGGCGGTGATCTGCGCGCCAAGATCGAAAACCGCTTGGCGCCGGTGCGCGGTCTGGATCTGCTGGACAAGATCGGCCAAGCCCTGGACTACGCCCACAAGAAGGGCATCGTGCACCGGGACGTGAAGCCGGCGAATATTCTGTTTCGCAGTGACGGCACGCCGCTGCTGGGTGATTTCGGCATCGCCAAGGACTTCACCGTCGACAAAGAGCTCACCAGCACCGGAACCATTCTCGGCAGTCCCTTCTACATGAGCCCCGAGCAGGCCGAGGGCCTGCCGGTGGACGGACGCACCGACATCTACAGCCTCGGTGTGATCTTCTACGAGATGCTGACCGGCGAGAAACCCTACGAGGGTGACTCGGCCATCAAGGTCATCATGAAGCACATTCAGTCGCCGGTCCCCCAGCTGCCGCCGGAGCTGGATCAGTTTCAACCGCTGCTGAACCGGCTCATGGCCAAGAACCGCGACCAGCGAATCCCCGATGCCGGCCAACTGGTCTCGGAAGTGGCGGAGCTGCGCGAGGAGGTGGAAGGCAAGAAGGGGCGCGGCATGATGACGCTGCATACCTTGAAACTGCCGCTTTCGACCAGAGCGCGCATCCGCCGCGGTGCCGCCCGACGGGGTTCCAGGACGCTGCGCCTGCTGACTCTCGCCGCCGTGATGCTGCTGGTTCTGGGCGGGCTCGGCGCCTTCATGATCACCCGCATCAATGAGCCGCAAGTGCGGGCGACCAATCCACCGCCGATCACGTCACCCACGGGGGGCGCAAGCTCCGGCGCCGCCAGCGCAGGAACCCAGACCGGTCCCAGCGGCACCGTTGACAGACAGCGCGCCTCCCGGGCACTGGAGTGGTTGGCCAGAAACAGTCTGCGCCAAGATCGCCTGATGACGCCGCCCGCGGACAACGCCCACTACTACTTCAGCCGTCTTCTGGAGATCAATCCGGACAACGCTGCAGCCAAGCGGGGCTTCTCCGCCATCGCCGAACGCTTCGTGGTATTGGCGGAAGAACAGTTCTCACGCAAGAACTACGGCCAGGCCCAGGCGTTCATCACCCTTGGCCTGCAGGCGGACCCCGACAACCGGGGGCTGGAGACTCTGCGCTCCATGATCGAAACCCGCGAGAAGACGTTCTTCGAGAACCTCACCGACTACTTCAAGTCCGGCTAGATCAACGACTTACCAATTGGGGAGTGTCCCCAATTGGTAAGGACGGCGGGGGTGGCTAGTAGTTGGAGGTGGAGCCGGTAGCGGGGGATGTTGCCGGGAGTGGCTTGGCCGACGGCGGCGGCACGATTAAGCCATCGGTGCGATCGAACTCGGCGAGGATGGCTTTGAGCTTGCTGACCTCTTCCGCGTCCAGGGACTCGGGCAGGATCTCCGGTGCCGCCTCGGTGGTATCCGATTGCTCGCCGCTGGCCTGGGCTTTCAAAGCCGCGCGGCGTGCCTGCTCGCGGCGGCTCTCCTCGCGCAGAGCGGCTCGCTCCAGACGCTTGATGGCCTCCAGCTGCTGCTCTTCTTCCAGGGCGCGGAAAGCCAAATCCCGCATGCTGCGATCATCCTCCAGGGATAACCGGATAGCGGTGTCGTCGATGAGCTGGCCGCCTTCGTAGACGCGCACCCGGGGGCCGCTCTGGGCGCCGCGGTACCAGGCCGGGGGAACACCGGAGAACTGCATGGATTTGCTATGGGGATCCTGCCACTGATACATGCGCGCACCGGCGGCTGTGGACAGAACCAAGAGAAGCAAAAACAGCAGGCGGGCCATGGATGGAGTCTTCGGCTCAGATTTTCGAGGGTCAGGCCTGAGATTATAGCACCGGCGAGCCGCCGCCCCTGTCGACCGGAGCACGCTTCGTGGCGTCCGCCGGCGGCGGCCTCGAGCGCTGATCCTCGAACAGCATCAAGTAATCGTTCAGGAATTGTGTTCCTCGCCGGGTCGGGCGAATGGCGCCGGGGGATCGCCGGATGAGGCCGCGCTCCTCGGCCCGAAGCAACGGCTCGCCGATGACCGTTGCCGGCAAGCCGGTTCGGGCCTCGAACAGCTCCTCGGAGAACCCCTCCAGCAGGCGCGCCGCGTTGAGCATGAACTCCAACGGCAGATCCGCGCCCGCCACCGGCCCGCGCCGGGCCGTGTAGTCGCCGCCGCCACGGCTCGCCAGATAACGACGGGGATGGCGGTGCTTGGCGCTGCGCTCCACCACCCGGTCCGCGCCACGGGTGAGCTTGCCGTGGGCCCCGGCGCCGATGCCCAAATAGTCGCCGAAGCGCCAGTAATTGAGGTTGTGCCGACACTCCGCGCCGGGTCGTGCGAAAGCCGATATCTCGTAACGCCGCAGCCCGGCGGATTCCATCGACTCGAGGCTCCTGCTGTGCATGGTCCAGAGCGCATCCTCGTGGGGACGCGCCGGCGGAAACCGGTGAAACAGGGTATTCGGCTCGATGGTCAGCTCGTAGTGGGAAAGGTGGCTCACGCCGTGGCCCAGGGCCTGCTCCACATCCGCCACCGCCCCCTGCCAGGACTGCCCCGGCAGGCCGTACATCAGATCGATGTTGATGCGCTCCAAGCCGGCCGCTTGCGCCATCTCCACCGCCCGGTGGGCCGCCCGGGCGTCGTGGACGCGGCCGATGCGCTGCAGGGCCCGGTCGTCGAAGCTCTGTACGCCGATGGACAATCGATTGACGCCGGCGCCCACGTAGCCCGCGAAGCGCCGGGCTTCGGCGCTGCCGGGATTGGCCTCCAGGGTCACTTCACAATCCGGCGCGAGCGCCACCCGGGCGCGGATGCCGTCCAGCAACTCGGCGATGGCGGACACGGAAAACAGGCTCGGTGTGCCGCCGCCGATGAAGATGCTCTCGACGGCGCGACCGGTGACGCGCGGGCTCTCGTCATCCAGATCGCCAAGCAGAGCAGCGACGTAGGCGCTGTCGGGAATATCCGTCGCCTGGTGGGAGTTGAAGTCGCAGTAAGGGCACTTGCGCGCACACCACGGCAGGTGCACGTAAAGACCCAGGGGCGGAATCGGTGCCGGCGCTGCCGTCACGGCGAGTCCGTCACGATTGCGCCAGGCGCGCGAGCAGCGCCTGCATGGCTCTGGCTCGATGGCTGATGCTGTTCTTGCGGGCCGGCGCGAGCTCGGCGGACGTGCAATCACAGTCCTGCGGATAAAACACCGGGTCGTAGCCGAAACCGCCATCGCCCTTCGGCTGGTGGGCAATACGCCCCGGCCAGACTCCTTCGCACACCAGCGGACAGGCATCCAGAGGGTGGCTCATGTAAACAACCAGGCAGACGAAACGCGCGCCGCGACGGGAATCGGGAACATCACGTAAGCTGTTCAGCAGATGCTGGAGGTTTTCACCGTCACTGGCGCCAACGCGTGCGTAGCGCGCCGAATAAATGCCCGGGGCGCCGTCCAGAGCGTCCACCATCAGCCCGGAATCATCGGCAATCGCCGCCAGGCCCGACAGGCGCGCCGCGTGACGTGCCTTGATGATGGCGTTCTCGACGAAGCTCTCGCCGGTTTCCTCGACGCCGGGGATCTGGAATTCCGACTGGGGCACCACATCCAGGCCCTGAGGTGCGAGCAGTGCGTTGAGCTCCACAAGCTTCCCCGCGTTCGCGCTCGCCAGCACCACCCGTGTCACCCCGTCAGCCCTCGAGTGCCTCGCGCTGCAGCTCCAGCAGGGTGGCAACCCCTCCCCCGGCCAGTGTCAGCATGGCATCCAGCTCGTCGCGGCGGAAGGCGTGACCCTCGGCGGTTCCCTGAATTTCGATGAAGGCGCCGTTGTCATTCATGACCACGTTCAAATCGGTCTCGGCTTCGGAGTCCTCGGCGTAGTCCAGGTCCAGCACCGGCTGACCCTGGTAGATGCCCACCGACACCGCCGCCACCTGGCCGTGAATAGGCGATCCGGCGGTGCCCCGGTTACGCTCCAGCGTGCCCACGGCGTCCACCAACGCCACGTAGGCACCGGTAATAGCGGCGGTACGCGTGCCTCCATCGGCCTGAATCACATCGCAGTCCAATGTAATGCTGCACTCGCCGAGAGCGGCCAGATCCACCACGCCACGCAGCGCCCGGCCGATGAGACGCTGAATCTCCAGAGTGCGTCCACCTTGGCGTCCGCGGGCCGCCTCGCGCCCGCTACGCTCGCCGGTGGCCCGCGGCAGCATGCCGTACTCCGCCGTTACCCAGCCCCGGCCGCGGCCGCGCAGCCACGGCGGCACCCGCGTTTCCACGCTGGCGGTGCAGATGACCCGCGTATCGCCGAAACACACCAGCACCGAACCTTCCGCGTGGCGGGTGTAGTGCCGTTGGATAGAAACCTTGCGCAGCTCCTCTGGAGCTCTGCCGCTGGGACGCATAGTCGAGATTCCTTCGCGCAGTGGAACGAGCGGGACATTATATAGGCACCACGGTGTGGCAGACACGCAGCCCGTCGCCCGTTACCATTGCCCCACGCCATCCGATTAATCGTCGCCATTCAGGTCGCACTATGATCCGCAGCATGACCGCTTTCGCCCGCAGCGAGCGCAGCGAAGACTGGGGAACGGCTCACTGGGAGCTGCGCTCCGTCAACAACCGCTACCTGGATGTGTCGCCGCGCCTGCCCGAGGAGGTGCGCGCCGTCGAGAGCGCTGTCCGCGAGCGGGTGCGGGGACGGCTGAACCGCGGCAAGGTGGATTGCACACTGCGTCTCTCCCTGGGCACGGAAAGCGACGCGAGCCTGGAGCTGGATTTAGATCTCGCCAGGCGCGTCGCCGAGGCGAGCCGCGAGATCGATGGGCTGCTCCACGACCCCGCCCGTATCAATGCGCTGGACGTGTTGCGCTGGCCCGGGGTGGTGCAGACGCGATCCCCCGACATCGACACCCTGGGCAAAGCCGTGCTCGAGTTGCTGGACGAAGCCCTGGGCGTACTGGTGGCGACCCGCGAGCGGGAAGGTCAACACATCGCCGGGCTGCTCACCCAACGCTGTGATGAGATACAGGCTATCGTTGGCGCAGTGCGCCAGCGCCTGCCGGAGGTCCTGGAAGCCTGCCGCCAGCGTCTTCGGGATCGCCTGGCCGAGTTCGCCGAGCAGCTCAACGAAGAGCGCCTGGAGCAGGAGATGGCCATGGTCGCCCAGAAGACCGATGTGGCCGAGGAGCTGGATCGCCTGGAGGCCCACGTGAAAGAGGTCCAGCGGGTGGTGGACGAGGAGCAGCCGGCCGGGCGGCGTCTGGACTTTCTCATGCAGGAGCTCAACAGGGAGGCTAATACCCTGGGTTCGAAATCCATCGACACCGAGACCACGCGGGCGTCGGTGGACCTGAAGGTCCTCATCGAGCAGATGCGCGAGCAAATCCAGAACGTGGAGTGATTCCCGGAGATGGCGGAAGTGGAGAACACCGCGAGCGGCGACCTGTATGTCATCAGCGCGCCGTCGGGCGCCGGCAAAACCAGCCTGGTGGCAGCCCTGCACTCTTCACAGCCGGAACTGCAGGTGTCGGTGTCCCACACCACGCGCCCACGGCGCAGCAACGAGATCGACGGCGTCAATTATCACTTCGTGAGCGACAAGGACTTCGTCGCCATGATCGACGCGGATGCCTTTCTTGAGCACGCCCGGGTGTTCGATTGCCGTTACGGCACCGCCAGGGATTCGGTGGAGAAATTCCTTGCGGCCGGTAAGGACGTGATCCTCGAGATCGACTGGCAGGGAGCAAGCCAGGTTCGCCAGCACCACCCCGGCTGCATCGGCATCTTCATCCTGCCGCCCTCCCGGGAGGCCCTGGCCGAGCGGCTGGCCGGACGCGCCCAGGACTCCCCCGAGACCATCGCCAGGCGCATGGGCGATGCGGTCACCGAGATGTCCCACTTTCGCGAATTCGACTACCTGGTCATCAACGACACCTTCGACGTAGCACTGGCGGATCTGCGCAGCATCATCCGCTGCCGGCGCCTGGGCCGGCAGCGCCAGAGTCTGCGCCATGGGAAACTGATCGGGTCTTTGCTGGTATAATTTCAACCACTTGGGTAGCATTCATGGTTTGCGTCTTGTGAATTGGAGCTTTAACTGATGGCACGCATCACCGTCGAAGATTGTATCGAGAGGGTCGGCAACCGCTTCGAGCTGGTACTCCTGGCTACCAAGAGGGCCCGGCAGATCACCCGGGGCGCGGAGCCGCTGGTGGACATCGAAAACGACAAGCCCACCGTCATCGCCCTGCGGGAAATCGCCGAGGGGAAAATCGACCCGGCAATTCTCGACGAAATCATCAAGAAAACCGCCGAGGAAGACCATGTGGGACCAGCTGAAGTCCTCGGAGGCCAGTAACAGGCGCGACCCGCTCCCACCCCGACCGGGCTTCTGACTCTGGAGGCCACGTGTTTCTCATCAGTGATCTCTGTGGTCTCGCCGACACCTATCTCGAATCGGATCAGGTAAAGGAAATCTATCGCGCCTATCTGTTCGGCGCGCAAGCCCACGAAGGCCAGCATCGCGCCTCCGGTGAGCCCTACATCCATCACCCCATCGAGGTGGCGCGCATTCTCGCGCAGATGCGCCTGGACCACGAGACCATCGTCGCCGCCATTCTTCACGACGTCATCGAAGACACCGAAACCGTCAAGGACCGGATCGCCGAGGAATTCGGCGAAGAGGTCGCGGACCTGGTGGACGGTGTCAGCAAGCTCACCCAGATAAGTTTCAAGAGTAAAGCGGAGTTCCAGGCAGAGAACTTCCGCAAGATGCTGCTGGCCATGTCCAGGGACATCCGCGTGATCCTGGTCAAGCTCGCCGATCGCCTGCACAACATGCGTACGCTCTCGGCGCTACCCCCCGAGAAGCGCCGGCAGATCGCCAGGGAGACCCTGGAGATCTACGCGCCCATCGCCAATCGGCTGGGCCTCAACAGCATCCGCCAGGAGCTCGAGGATCTCGGCTTCCAAGCCCTGTATCCCACCCGTTACCGCGTCCTCGCTGCGGAAATGCGAAAAGTGCGCGGCCACAGAAAGCAGGTGGTACGCAAGATCGAGACTGCCATCAAACGGCGCCTGCGCCAGGAGGGTTTGAGCGCCAAGGTAGTGGGCCGCGAAAAGCACCTGTACAGCCTGTACAAGAAGATGCGCGGCAAGGGCGTGTCCTTCAAAGAGGTGCTGGACGTTTACGCCTTCCGGATCACCGTCGAAACCGCCGATGACTGCTACCGGGTGCTGGGTGTGATGCACAACCTCTACAAACCGGTACCCGGCAAGTTCAAAGACTACATCGCGCTGCCCAAGGCCAATGGCTACCAATCCCTGCACACGGTCTTGTTCGGCCCCTATCAGGCGCCGCTGGAAGTGCAGATCCGCACCGAAGACATGCACAGTGTCGCCGAAGCCGGGATCGCCGCTCACTGGGGATACAAAACCGGCAAGACCGGCAGCAGCGCCGCCCAGGAGCGCGCCCGCCAGTGGATCAAAGAGTTGCTGGAAATGCAGACCCAGGCGGGGGATTCCATGGAGTTCATCGAGCACGTCAAGGTCGATCTGTTCCCCAAGGACGTCTACGTATTCACACCGGCCGGCGACATCATGGAGTTGCCCCGGGGCGCCACCGCCGTGGATCTCGCTTACGCGGTGCATACCGACGTCGGCAACACCTGTATCGCCGTCAAAATCGACGGCCGTTACGCGCCCCTTCGCAGCCAGCTTCTCACCGGACAGAATGTGGAAGTCGTGACCGCGTCCTGGGGACGACCGAACGCCAACTGGCTGACCTTCGTGGTAACCGGCAAAGCCCGGGCCGCGATTCGAAACTATCTGAAGAATCTGCGCGCCGAGGAGGCGGTGGAGCTGGGACGGCGATTGCTCAACCAGGCCCTGGCACCGGACTCCCTGACTCTGGACGACATCGCGAAAGACCGCATCAGCGCGTTGCTCGAAGAGCTGAAACTCGAGACCCTGGAGGATCTGCTGGAGGACGTCGGCCTCGGGCAGCGACCGGCGGCGCTGGTCACCCGGCGCCTGAACCCGACCGTCGGGGAGGCCAAGTCCGGTGCCGACGGCTCGCGCAACAATCACCCGGTCTATATCAGAGGATCAGAGGGGATGGTGGTGAGTCTCGGCAAATGTTGTCATCCGATCCCCGGCGACCCGGTGCTCGGATTCGTCAGCGCCGGGCGCGGTGTGGTCATCCACACGGCCGCATGCCGCAACATCGCCGAATATGCCGACCAGCCGGACAAGTGGGTGGATGTGGAGTGGGAGCCCACCATCGATGGCGATTTTCCCGTCGAGGTGCGCATCGATACCGCCAATCAGAAGGGCGTGCTCGCCACCGTGGCGGCCGCCATCTCCGACATGGGCGCCAATATCGAGAACGTCTCCATGGAGAACAGCGAGGGCAGCACCGCCACCTTGAGCTTCGTCATCGGTGTCACCGACCGCGTGCATCTCGCACACCTGATCCGCCGCATCCGCGGCATCAGCGAAGTGACGCGCATCATGCGCAAGGGAAGTTGAGTCCGAGGGCCCCGCTCCTGCAGAAAAATTCACCATAAGGAAATCGCACATGAGCAGAACAATAATCAGCACCCCCAACGCGCCCGATGCCATCGGCACCTACTCCCAGGCGGTCAAGGTCGGCGACACGGTCTATCTGTCCGGCCAGATCGCCCTGGACCCGAAGACCATGGAGCTGGTGGAGGGAACACGCGCGCAGATCGATCGCGTGTTTCAAAACCTGCGCGCGGTGGCGCAAGCCGCCGGTGGCGACTTGTCGCAAGTGGTAAAGCTGAATGTGTCCCTGACGGATCTGGCGGATTTCCCGGTGGTCAACGAGGTCATGAGTGAGTACTTCGGCGAACCCTACCCGGCGCGCGCCGCCGTCGGTGTGGCCGCACTCCCCAAGGGCTCCCAGGTCGAGATCGAAGCGATCATGGTGCTGGACAGCTGAGGCGCGCCGGCCACGGCGTGAGCGAAAAAGACCACTCGGACAGCGTCCCCGTCACCGCGCTTCGCGGTGTCGGCCCGCGCATCGCCCAGCGGCTGGCGGCACTGGGCATCGAATCGCTGCAGGATCTGCTCTTCCATCTGCCCTTGCGTTTCCAGGACCGCACGCGCCTGAGCGCCATCGGGTCGTTACGCCCGGGTCAGGAAGCGGTGGTCTGCGGCGAGATTCAGATCACACAGATTCAGTACGGGCGGCGCCGTTCCCTGCTGTGCATCATTCACGATGGCACCGGCAGCCTCAGCCTGCGCTTCTTCTACTTCGGTCAGAGTCAGCAGAAACGCCTGGCCCGGGGTGAGCGCGTCGTGTGCTTCGGCGAGGTGCGCCGGGGGCCAAAAGGTCTGGAGCTGGTCCATCCGGAATACCGGCTCCTGGAAACGTCGGAAGAGATTGTCACGGAAGATCACCTGACGCCCGTTTACCCCACCACCGAGGGATTGCATCAGGCGAATTGGCGAAACCTGACGGATCAGGCACTGGCGAGGTTGCAAAGCGACGCGACCCTGAAGGACTACGTGCCCGGCGACATTCTCGCCCGCCACGGCTTCGCGCCTCTCAAGGAATCCCTGTTGGCGGTACACCGGCCGCCCCCGGGATCGGATCCGGAGAATCCGGAGTCCGTCGCCGGCCGTGGCCGCCGGCGACTGGCCTTCGATGAGCTGCTCGCCCAGCATCTCAGCCTGCGGCTGCTGCGCCAACAACTGCAGGCGGACGCGGCCGCGCCCATGCAAAGCGAGGGACGCCTGGCCCGGCGTTTCATCGAATCCCTGCCCTTTGCCCTCACCACCGCCCAACGGCGCGTCATCGACGAGATAGGCGCGGATCTCCACAAGTCCCACCCCATGCAGCGACTGGTTCAGGGCGACGTGGGCTCGGGCAAGACGGTAGTGGCCGTGGTCGGGGCGCTGCAAGCCATCGAAGCGGGCTATCAGGTGGCCTTCATGGCGCCCACAGAGTTGCTGGCCGAACAGCACCTGGGAAACCTGGTCGCCTGGCTCGAACCCCTGGGGATCCCCCTGGCATGGCTGTCGGGGAAGATCACTGCCCGGGCGCGGGCGACGGCACTGGAGAGCATTTCCAGCGGCCAACCGATACTGGTGGTGGGTACCCACGCCTTGTTTCAGGAACAGGTTGCCTTTCCCAAACTCGGCATGATCATCGTCGACGAGCAGCACCGCTTCGGCGTCCACCAGCGTCTTGCCCTGCGCGACAAGGGTCGACAGGGGGCCAAGCGACCCCACCAGCTCATCATGACGGCGACACCGATCCCGCGCACCCTGGCGATGGCGGTGTATGCGGATCTCGACACTTCGGTCATCGATGAGCTGCCGCCGGGAAGAGAAGCCATCGATACGGCGGTGCTGCCGAATTCCCGCCGGCCCGAGGTGGTTGCGCGGGTGCACGCCGCCTGCCGGGAGGGCCAGCAGGCCTACTGGGTCTGCACCCTCATCGAGGATTCCGAGACGTTGAAGGCCCAGGCCGCCGAAGAGACCCACCGCAATCTGATCGCTGCGCTGCCGGACTTGCGCATCGGCCTGGTGCACGGGCGTATGAAATCCGCGCTCAAGGAGCAGACCATGGCGGCCTTCAAGAAAGGCGGCCTGGATCTGCTGGTGGCGACGACGGTCATCGAGGTCGGCGTCGACGTTCCCAACGCGAGCCTCATGATCATCGAGAACGCCGAGCGCCTGGGGCTCTCGCAACTCCATCAGCTGCGCGGCCGCGTGGGACGCGGGACGCGCAAAAGCGCCTGCCTGATGCTTTACCAGCCACCCCTGTCGGGGTCCGCCAGGGACAGGCTGGACATCCTGCGCGAAACCGGCGACGGATTTCAGATCGCCCAGCGGGACCTGGAGCTGCGCGGTCCAGGAGATGTGCTGGGCACGCGTCAGACCGGGCTGATGCAGTTCAGAATCGCGGATCTGGTGCGCGATCAGGCGCTGATTCCAGCCGTGTCCAGGGCCGCCGACGAAATCCTCGCCGCCCATCCCGACTGTGCCCAACCGTTGATAAGGCGTTGGATCGGGAATGCGATACACTACGCCGGCGTAGGACTCACCGCCCCCGCCACCACTGACCCGCCTGCGTCCATGGGCCAATCCGTGGGTGAAGACACGAAAACCGCAATCCTGAAGGAGCGCGTGCGCCAGTACGGCCTGCTCATGCGCGTGGATCGGCCCATCGGCACCCTGTTGCTCATGTGGCCCACCCTGTGGGCGCTGTGGATCGCCGGTGAGGGGCACCCCAGTCCCTTCGTGACCCTGGTGTTCGTGCTCGGCGTCTTCCTCATGCGCTCGGCGGGCTGCGTCATCAACGACTACGCGGATCGCGATCTCGATCCCCACGTGGCCCGCACCCGGGGACGCCCCATCGCCGCCGGGCACGTCGGCCCCAAAGAAGCATTACTGGTATTCCTGGTCTTGTGCCTGTTGGCGCTGGCGCTGGTGCTCACGCTCAATCGTCTCACGCTGCTGCTATCCCTGGCAGCGGTGCCGCTGGCGGTGAGCTATCCATTCATGAAACGTTTTACCTATCTGCCCCAGGTACACCTGGGTGTTGCTTTCGGTTGGGCCGTGCCCATGGCGTTCGCGGCACAGACCGACAACGTGCCGCCGGTAGCGTGGTTGATTCTCACGGGAGTCGTATTGTGGGCAGTGGCCTACGACACCATGTACGCCATGGTCGATCGCGAAGACGACATCTACGTGGGCGTCAAGTCAACGGCAATTCTATTCGGCGAAATGGACCGGATGATGATCGGCATCGTCCAGCTTTGCTTCTTCGTGGTCATGCTGCTGGTGGGAAACCAGCTGGAGCTGGGGCGCTACTACTACCTGGGGCTTGCCGCCGCCGGGGGCTTAGGCGTCTACCAGCAGTACCTGATCCGTAACCGCCAACCGAGGGCGTGCTTCAAGGCGTTCTCGAACAACAACTGGGTGGGGGCGGTGATATTCGTCGGCCTGGTCATCGACTACGCGGTGTCCGTGTAAATGGAAAAGCTGCAGAAAGTGCTGGCCCTCGAACTATCCTGCGTTTGCAAACATATCGGCCCCAAACATATCGGCCCCGGCACCTTTTAGGGTCCCCGGCACCTTTTAGGGTCGGGCACCTTTTAGGGTGCGTTGCTTTTTGGTGCAGAGCCTGTGGAAGGGCCGCGCTCCGAGAACAGCTCGCGCACCATCGCCAGCTTGACCCTGGCCGTCTGGTTGTCTGCGTCTATTTCCAGTGCCTTGCCGTAGGCGACGCCGGCCAGGCGTGCGTAAATGTCGCCGAGGTTTTCGTGGGCCGTGGCATAGCCGGGGTGATGGCTGATGGCCAGCAACAAAGAGTCCCGCGCCAAGGCGTAGTCGCCCTTGGCCGCGTAGAGCACCGCCAGATTGTTGTGGGGTTCCGGCAGATCCGGGTAGTCGCCGGTGAGCTCCAGGAAAACGGACTGGGCTTCGTCGGCGCGGCCTTCCTCGGCGAGCGCCAGTCCTTTCAGAAACCGCGCTTCGGCGTGCTCGGGGTTTTCTTTCAGAAAGGAATTCAGACGCGGCAGTGCCTTTTCGTACTGGGCGTCTGCCAGTAGCGATCGGATGTTCTCAAGAGGATCGGCGGCGGCCAGGGCTGACATGGCTGTCAGCGCCAACAGTGTCGCCGCCAATACTCTGGAAACGATAGCCGTCATTTCGAAGCTTCCCACCGATCCGAACCGAAAAAAGAAGGCGGATTCTAGCGCGGATACGGCCATGAAACACGCCGCCCCCCGGGGGTCCCCCGGCGACGTACACCGGTCAGGGTGAGTCCCTGCGGGCGCTGGCGTTCGGGTCGGCGTCGGAACCGAGTGCCTCGCCTGGTTCAACGCCCAGGGTCTGCTGGCGAATGGCATCCAGCATGTCGATGACCTTGGCAAAACCGAACAGCACGATACCGCCCAGAAGGCCGGAAAAGAACGCGCCCAGGCAAAAGGCCCTGCCGATTTCGTTCTCCACGTAGAAGGACCCGCCGAAGAAGAGAATGGCCAATATGATGGAGGCGCCGCCAAAGCCGTTGAGGACCACGGCGAGCCGGGCCGGATGGCGTGCCGACAGATGGTTCATGCTTTCATCGGAAAATCGTGCCACGGTGCTCACTGCCCTGCCAGGTCCGCCGACAAGTTGGTAAGGATCTTCGTTACCGCCTCGCTGATGGCGCGGGTAGCGGTTCCCACCTTGTCGTCTTTCACGGTCATGCTCTCGGAGTAGCGCTTTACCCAGACAAGGCTACCGTCACGGTGCGCGCGCAGGCCGAATTCGATCTCGACGGCGACACTGGACGAATTCCCGACTATGTGCTCCAACTTCTTGATGTCACCGGTCAACGTGTAGGTCGGTTCGCTACCCAGGTCCGTGGTCACCACCTGGTTCGCCAGGTGCGCCTCGCGCAGGTAATCCACGGTCACCATTTGCAGCATGCGGGTCGGCGGATCTGACCACAGCTGATAGTGATACTGGTGCAAGACGTCGGGTTTGTCATGCTCCACGAAGACGATGGCACGGTCGTGGAGCACCCCGGCGGCGCGGAATCGATCGACTTCCACGATACCGGCGAGTTGCGGCGTCGCGTAGACAGTGGCTGGCGCGCCCACGTTCATTCGATGAAACCGGTCCGTAGGCACCGGCACGCCCTCGCCACCGCATCCGGCCAACACGCCGCACAGGATCACGCCCGAGCACCAACGCCGGCTATTCAAGAGTCGACCCCACCGTCGGCTGCACCCCGGCCAGCTCGTCGGAATCCTTGCTGGTACCTCTCAGCAACACCGCCGGGTTGTTGCGAATGGTACGGCTGAACTCGGACAGGTTGCGGCTGGCGCCCTCCAGATTATAGGTAATGGCATCCACTCTCTGGGACAAGGACCGTAGCGTGTGCCGCAGATCGGCCGCCGACTCGCGCAGGTGCGGGCGATTCTCTTCGCTGATCGCGTTCAGTCCCACCAGCAGGCGGTCCAGTTTCTCGCGGGTAAGATGCAGATCGCTGGTCAGGCTGGCAATATTGTTCGCGGCAACTGCCACGTTGCCCAGAGCTTGCTGCATTTTCCTGGCGGTTTCAGGCGTCAGAATCTCTTTTACCCGTTCATCCAAAGTCTGGCTCATGGTGGCAACGTTGGCCGACGCCCGGGAGAAATTGTCCACCATGGCGTTTATGCGCTCCTGGGACTTCGGACCGAGCAATACGTTGACATCTTCGCGCGCCTCCGCGCTCATGAGTGCCAGACTGACCGATGCCGCTAGAACGTTGTCGACGACCCTGCCCAGCTTATCGGCATTGTCCGGTGACAGCACTTTGGAGAGACTATCGCTGGTGAGCTTCAGCGAGGAGGACAACGATACGAGCTCATCGATGAGTTCCGGCCCCCGTTCGGCCAGGGTTTGCGAGAAAATATTGAGATTGCGCATGGTAGCGCCGCCCTCGGTGAGCAGAATCTGGCCAATGGAATCGATGTACTCGTCGAGATTCGTGAGCAAAGGCTCGAGGCGGGTTTCCGTGAGCCGTTTGAGGGCGTTCGCGGTATCGGAGACGGCGGCGAATATATCGGTGGCCGGCTGACCTGGGATGAAATCATCCGGTTGGAGCCAGCTGCGGCCTTCACCGGCCCGAATGTCGATGGCCATGGCGGACAGCAAGCCCGCCGACTTCATTTTCGCGACGCTGTCGCTGGGCACATTCCAGTCCTTGAATCGACTGGTCAATGCCAGCTCCAGGTGAAAGACCATGGTTCCGTCGTCCAGCTGCGGGGAAATCTTTTCCACCTGTCCCACGGGAAATCCCATATACAGCACCTGGCTTCCGAATTTGAGCCCGGTCACGTCCTCGTAGCTGGTGTAATAGGTGTCCGTGGCGCCGGTACGGCCGCTCAACATGGCGACACTGATGACGATGCCCGCGAGCATCAACATCACGAATCCACCGACGATGATGTAATTAGTGCGATCGCTTCTCATCGTTCAAAATCGCTCGATTTCCACTCACTGCTGCCGCGCGCCGGTCAGGCGGCGAAGGTACGCCTCCGGGTCGAGCTCTTCCTCTTCCACACGCCGGTTGAGCAGATTCTGCACGCGTGAATCCTTGCAGGCACGGACTTCGTCGACAGTCCCGACCACGAGCACCTCACCCTTGTCGAGCACGACCATACGATCGGCAATCTTGAACGCGCTCTCCAGCTCATGGGTAACGATAACGATGGTAATTCGCAATGCGTCACGCAAACGCAAAATGAGGTCGTCGATAGCGGCGGCGACCACCGGGTCCAGACCCGCTGACGGCTCGTCGCAAAACAGCAGCTGCGGATCCATGACCACGGAGCGCGCCAGAGCTGCACGCTTCACCATACCCCCGGAGAGCTCCGCCGGCATTAAGTCCTCGAAACCGGCGAGCTCCACAACTTCGAGCTTGAGGCGCGCCATTATACGAATAATCGACTCATCCAGATCCGTATGCTCACGCAAAGGCAGCATGATATTGTCGCCAACGCTCATGGAGCTGAAAAGCGCACCCGATTGAAAGGCGACGCCGGTTTTTTTGCGTAGCTCGTACATCTCGGCACGACTGGCGTTGGCTACGTCCCGACCCAACACGCGAATGCTGCCGCTTCTCGGGCGCTCCAGCGCCAGCATATAGCGCAGCAGCGTACTCTTGCCCGACCCGCTGCCACCCATGATGACGAGAATCTCACCTTCTTCGACACTGAGCGTGACGTCTTTAAGGATCTGTCTGTCACCATAAAAAGTATTGAGGTGCTCGACCTCGATGACCTTCGTCGTGCTTGTAGAGTTCGTCTCCATGTTCATCGCGTGACAATGAATACGAACAGCATGTCGGTGATCAAGATTCCGGCGATGGCCTGCACCACCGCACGGGTCGTCGCTCGGCCCACACCCTCGGCACCACCGCTGACACTGGCGCCGTTGACGGCCGCGACCAACGTGATAAGCGCAGCGAAGATGACGCTCTTGCCCAACCCGTGAGTCAGATCACCCACAGACATCGCATCGAGAACTTCGTCGGCGTAAGCACCAAGGCTCATGCCCAAATCGAGACCAACGTAGAGGCCGGCACCCAGCAGTCCTACGAAATCCGACCAGAAGGTCAGCAGCGGCAGCATTATCATCATCGCCACCAGAGATGGCGCCACCAGAAAGCGCACCGGGTTGATACCCATGACGCGCAAAGCGTCGATCTCCTGGTTGATGTTCATGGTGCCCAGGCGTGCCGCCAGCGCCGAGCCCGAGCGTCCCGCGACCAGGATGCCGGTAATAAGAGGCGCGAACTCCCTGGTGATGGAGAGCGCGATGCCCAGCGTGACGCGGGATTCCGCCCCGAAGAGTCTCAAAGTGTGGATACCCTGAATCGCCAGCATGATTCCTATGGTGACGGACAGAACGGTGACGATAGGCAAGGCCCGGATACCGATCTCCATCATCTCGGCAACCACGCTGGGCATGGTCACGCGTTGGCGCCAGCGACGACCCAGCACCAGCCAGTAAACACTCTCGAAAAAGAGCGCGGCCGCGTATCCGAACTCCTTTACACCGTCGGCCGCGCTGCGGCCGAGCCTTTCCATCGCGTCGGCCAAAGCCACGGCGGCGGCCGCACCGCTGTCCGGCTCAGTCGCCATCACCTGCACCATCGGCCACACCATCAGACAGGGCGTCGGCGACACTCGCGTGGATGGAAAAGACCTGGTCGAGCCGGGCAAGCTCGAGGACACGCATGGCAGCATCACTGACCGCCACCAGTGCGAAAGGCGTGCTCCCACGCCGCGCTGTCTGGTATGCCTCCACCAGGCTTGCGATGCCGGAACTGTCAATATAGGAGACCGCCGACATCTCCACCAAAACTCCGCGTTTCGCGCTCACCGATTCCAACAGAACACTGCGTACCTCGGGGGAGTTGTCGAGATCCACATCACCGCTCAGCGCCACGATAGTGGTGTCACCATCCGAGCGTACCTGATAAGCCATACCCGTCCCTCTATCTGATTTTTTTTACCAGCCGCAAGCAATTGCCGGTTCCTTCCGGCGGCGTGAGAAAAGTGCATTCGTCCATGCACTGCTGAATGAAGTGTGTTCCGAGCCCCCCGGGCTTCACGTCGTCCAGCATGCGCGGCTTGATCGTGCTGACATCGACGGGGTCGGCGAAATCCAACAGGTGAATCGCAATGGCGTCGTCCCGACGGCGAATGTCGACGACGATCTCGCCCGCCGGGTCACCCCCATAGGCATGCCGGATGATATTCTGGCAGGCCTCGTCCACCGCCATGACCATCTGGTTGATACAGTCATCGCTGCAACCATTGGCGTCGCCCGCCTCGTTGACCAGGGCACGTACCATTCTCAGACGATCCGGGCGCGAAACAATGCGCAGCTGCGCTATGCGCTCTCCGGGAAAACGATAGTCGTCCCGGCGCCCCTGCCAGGTTTGCGTTGCGCGCGCGGCGTCGCCATTTGATTTGTCGGAGTTCTCACTCATCGGATGGTGCGCCAAAGGGGGTGCCTGGGTATCGGTTCAAAAGGCCATCACCAGGCCGCGTCGTTGGTCTAAGCCTAGCCCACTATGCAGTCTTTGTGGGCGGCGGTAAACATCGCGGGACGGCCGGATTCGAGTCATCCGGCGTCATTTATCGGACCTAGGACCTGGCCTAAGCCGAGTTCAGGTCGAGTTCAGGCCGAGCATCGGCCGCCGGCCCGTTTGGCCCGATACATGGCCGCGTCGGCGTGGCGCAGGAGCGAGCCGACTTCGTCACCGTCACCAGGATAAATCGCGATGCCGGTGCTGGCGCCGATTCGCAGCGTATCGCTGTCGATGGAAAACGGTTCACCGATACTATCGGCGATTTTTGCCGCCACCGCCGCCGCATCCTCGGCGTCGGAAATCGCTTCCAGTATGACCGCAAACTCATCACCGCCGATCCTGGCCACCGTGTCCACTTCCCGCACCGCTGCCATCAGGCGGCGGGCAACCACGCGCAGAAGCCGGTCGCCGGTATGGTGACCGTGCTCGTCGTTGACCGGCTTGAAGTCATTCAAGTCCACGAACAAAAGTGCCAGGGGCTTATTGTTGCGTTTGGCACGGGCGATTCCGGATCGCAATCGGTCCATGAACAGGCCCCTGTTGGGAAGATCCGTGAGATTGTCGTGCTCGGCCCGGTGCATCAGCTGCTGCTCCGACGTCTTTTGCTCGGTGATGTCCTGGGAGTAGCCGAGCAACTTGGTCACCTGGCCGTCTTCATCGAGAAGCGGAATCAGGCTCGCGCTGAGCACCCGCGTGCAGCCGTCGACGATACTGGTGTATTCGAATTGGCAATCGCAGCCATCACGGGCCTGAGCAAGCAAGTCTGACACGCGTTTCTGATCCCCGGGCGCCACATAGTCCAGATAGGCCTGTCCGATAATTTCCTCGGCAAACACGTTCCCGGCCATGCGCGCTCCCTGGGCGTTGATGCTGAGGAAATGGCCGGCCCGGTCGAGCTCGTGAATACATACCGGCGCGCTTTCCACGATGGATCGCAGACGAAGCTCGTTGCTGCGCAACACGCTCTCCGCCCGGCGCCGTTCCAGTTCCGCGGAGACACGCCCGGCAAACGTCGCCACCAGGGATTCTATGAAGGATGCGTCGGCAAGCGAGGATCCGTGCACGACACCGATCAATCCCATGGAGATGCCGCTGGAATCCGGTAACCGACGACCGACGAAGCTCTCGGCCTGCAGCTCCGAAAGCAGCTCGTCGTCGGGAAACTCCTCCCGGGCGCGGGTGACAATGCTGAGCGTGCCCTGGTCCAGAGCCAGCTGGCTGGCGCTACCGCCGATTTTCAGGGTCAGGGAATTCGACAGCTGCCCGTGACTGGACAAGGCGACCAGGGTGGCGCGATCGTGGTCGAGGCAGTCGAGCTCCGCGACGAAAACGTGCTCCACCCCCATGGCCTCGCCCAGGGACATTACCAGGGTATGGAAGAAGGCCTCGCCCACCACCGGCGAAAGACCGGACGCGACGTCCCGAATGGCGTCATCGAGTCGAGCTTGCGCAGTTTTGCCGAGATACATGCTTTCGCTAATCTCTGACTGGTCTCGAGCCCACGAGCGCCGTCCCGGCGCGTGAGCACTACAGTCGGCGATGACACGTGACCAGCCCTGCAACGAGTGCATGGCTGAGGCGCGCCTTCGCACGCGGTCCAACTAAGGCAGTCCCCCATCTAGAGCCCGGCACTCGCCTCAAAGAGCGATCTGCTCGGACTCCGCCCCGACCAGCGGTCGGCGTTCCGGCTTTGTGTTGTCGCGCAGGCATATTGCCGGAACGAACGCGAACAGAGAGCTTATCAGATTGGCGGGTGGGCTTGAATGGCTGTGCCGGCCGATTGGGGTGCGCTCAAACCCTGGTGTAGATGGGAAACTCCGCGCACAGGCCGCTGACTTTCTGCCGGGTAGCCTGGCAGACCTGGACCGCGTCGCCGGCCGCCAGCTCATCCAGCACCCGGGCGATCCATTCCCCGATATGGGCGAATGCCGCCTGGTCGAAGCCGCGGGTGGTGCCCACAGCGCTGGAGATCCGCAGCCCCGAGGTGACGGTGGGCTTCTGGTCGTCGAAAGGAACGACGTTCTTGTTGCAGGTGAGCCCCGCCTGCTCCAGCCGGTCGCTTGCCCGCTTGCCGGTGAGTCCCCGTGAGCGCAGATCCACCAGCAGCAGCGACGTATCCGTACCACCCGAGACCAGGACGAAGTCCCGGCTCTGGATCTCCCTGGCCATGGCTTGTGCGTTGGCCACCGAGGCCGCCCCATAGTCGGCAAATTCCGGCCTCAAAGCTTCACCCAGGCAGGCCGCCTTGCCAGCCATGGCGTGCAGCATGGCGCTTCCCTGGATGCCCGGAAACAGTGCCGAGGCGAAGCGCCGGTGCAGATCGTCGTCGTCGGTGAGGATCATGCCGCCACGGGCGCCGCGCAGGCTCTTGTAAGTCGTCGTCGTGGTGACGTGAGCGTGGGGGATGGGAGACGGGTGCGCACCACCGGCGACCAGGCCGGCGATGTGCGCCATGTCCACCAGCAACCACGCATCCACGGCGTCCGCGATACGCCGAAACGCGGCAAAATCGATAATGCGCGGATAGGCGGAGCCGCCGGCGATGATAAGCCTGGGGCGATGGGATTGCGCCAGCTCCGCCACCTCCGTCATGTCGATGCGCCCGTCCTGGCGCCGCACGCCGTAGTGAGCCACATGGAACAACCTGCCCGACTGATTCGGCGGCGCGCCGTGACTCAGGTGACCACCCATGGCCAAACCCATGCTGAGAATCCGATCCCCCGGCGCCAGCAGCGCCTGGTACACGGTCTGATTGGCTTGACTGCCGGAGTGGGGCTGCACATTAGCGTGACGGCAGGCGAACAAGCGGCAGGCGCGGTCCGCGGCGAGCTGTTCCAACGCGTCGGCCCACTCGGCGCCGCCATAGTAACGGCGGCCGGGGTAGCCCTCGACGGTTTTGTTGGTGAAAACCGATCCTTGCGCCTCGAGCACCGCGCGGCTGACGAGATTCTCCGAGGCGATGAGCTCGATCTGGTCGGCCTGCCGGTGGAGCTCGCCACGGATGATGGCGGCGAGCTCGGCATCCGTCTCGGTGAGCGAGGCGTGGAAGAACGCCTTTCGGTTATCCATTGCGACCTATCACCGGAAGGTAGATCAGTTGCGCAGCGCCAGGAAAGTATTCAGCAATTCTTACCCGCAAGAACGCGGCTGCGAAATTCCTCCAGAGACAGCCACTCGCCGTCGCGCTCGAACTCGATGAACGAGCAACCGTTTTGCGTCCCGTAGTCTTCAAGAGGTTCATGGCCACGATAATCGCCGAGTATGTAGCCCGAAAATTGCGCCTCGCGGGCGTCATTCAGCATGCGGAAGTGCTCGCCGTGAATGATGACCGAATCGAAAGGTGCGCGGTTGGCGGATCCGCTGGGCCCGATTTTCCCCACCGCCTCGCTGCTCTCTCCGAGGATCGTATCGCGGGTCACGATCCAGGTGTAGTGGGTGTAGCTCTTGCCACCGTCCGTCATGGTCCTGCATCGCTCCGGCGAGACAGGTTGGGGGGGATGGTGCCGGCTGCAGGAGTCGAACCCGCGACCTGATGCTTACAAGGCAACTGCTCTACCAACTGAGCTAAGCCGGCCGGCGAAGTACCCACGGCGGCGCTATGGCCGCGGTCGCGTGCAGCGCACCAGGGATCGAACCGTCGCCCCGCCGATGACTCGTTCATGGTCGGTCGAACCGAGCTACTGGGTGTCAGAGCGGCCAGACGCTTCCAACGCAGCACCGGAGGCGTTGTCGGAATAGCTGCCTTCCTGCCGCAGGTTTGAGGGATTGTAGGAAATCGCGGGATCCCCCGCAATTGCCGCATCCCCGCAAGGCACCTGCCGAATGATCAGATCGGGGAAGATCTGGTCCAATACACCGACAGTCATGGGCTGCGCGGCGCTGGTGGTGACATCGAACCAGGAAGCCGTCGCGGTGCGATAGCGAGGCAGCACCGATGGTGTGAAGCCCCGCTCTTCGAGCTGAGATACCCGCCGCTGCAGAGTATCGCTCTGGCTAAAGAGGCCCAGTGAGATGGCATTCGCCATGTCTCCCCGGGGAATGACGTAGATGTCGTCGATGTTGGCGGACTGCATTTCCCGCACCAGAGCATCGGCGGCTTCGCGGCTCGCAAGCGGCGCCAGGAATACCCAGGTGCTGGTCACCTCGCGGCGCTCGTCGCTGCGCAACGTGGCCTGGCTACCCTGAGCGTTGAACCAGGCGCTCAGAGCAGAGATATCGTCGTCGTTCTCCAGCGGGCCCAGGGTATAGCACTCGCGGTCGGCCACCGGCGGCAATGCCAGCACTTGCGTCAGAGGCACCGAAGCAGCCTCCTCACGCGTAGCGGCAAGCTGCTCGGGCGCCTGCGGTTGCGGCGGTGAAGCCGATTGCTGCGCGGCTTGCTGCCCTCCTTGCTGCCGTCCTTGCTGGGACGGAAGCATGCGCCGGCGGCGCAACACGCCGGATTCGACTTCGCTCACCAGCAGCAATCGATTGACCATGGCGACACCCGTCGGCGGCGGCGCGGCCGCTTGCGCAACAACCACCTCCTGGTCCTGGCTGAGCCGCCATCCGAAAAAGGCCACGTTGATCAGCACCAGACCCAGGATCACCCACTTCACATCGATTCTCCGAGCGCGTCCATATCCCCGTGCGCATTCCCGTGCGCATTCCCGTGGATGTCACGCCGAGTTCGCCAACCATCGCCTGCTTCAAGTATACAGGCCGTCAAGCCGATGGCGCCGCCACCCCGTGGGGGTGCAATCTCAGAACACCATCCGCAGGCTGACGTCTCCGCTCACCACGCGCTCGCACCGCCCCTGGATCTCCAGCAGCAATGCACCGCCGGCATCCACGCCCCGCGCGATACCCTGACGGCTGCCGGAAGCGTCGTGCAACTCCACCTGGCGATCACGGAGCCCGTCCAGCCGCTCCCAGTCCCGGCGAAATATTTCGAACCCCGCTTCCGCGAACTGCGCTTGGGCCAGGATGACTTGGCTGAGCACCCGCGACGCGAGCCGGTTGCGCCCGGGATGTGCGCCGTGGGCGGCAAGATCCGTCCATGGCTGATCGATGCTCGCGCCGGCCTCCGCCGGCATCCGGACGTTGATACCGATGCCGGTCACGACCCGCCACGGACCCCGGCCGCGGGCCGACGTCTCCAGCAAAATCCCCCCCAGCTTCGCGCCACCGAGCAGAATGTCATTGGGCCACTTGAGCGCGATGCCTTGCACATCCAGAGACTGCATGGCCTTCGCCACGGCTACGCCCACGGCGAGACTCAAACCCTGGAGAAACTCGGGTACCACGTCAAATGTCCGCAGCACCGACAGGTAAAGGTTGGCGCCGCCGGGAGACACCCATGGGCGGCCCCGCCGCCCGCGGCCGGCGCTCTGGGCCTCGGCAACACAGACATGCACCCCGGCCTCGCCGAAGCTCTCGCCTTCCAGCAGGAAGCGGTTGCTGGAGTCGACTTCACCGAGCACCGTGAGAGAGCGCAACCCGGCCCTGGCGGCGGCCGAAATCCCCGTGAGAATTCGCTGCTGATCCAGCGCCTCCGCCGGCTGGCAACTGGACATCAGCGGCGAGCCTCCAGCAGCCCCTCCAGGGTGGTCGACAGGCGGGCCAGATCCGCCGGCGTCGACAAGCGATGGTCAGCGCCTTTGACCAGCTCCAGGGTGGCGTCGGGCGCGGTCAGCGCCTCCAGCAGCCGCCGGGAAATTTCCCAGGGCACGTCACTGTCCTCGGTTCCGTGGATCAACCTGACGGGACACTGTACGGCGATGCGAGAGTCCAGCAGCAGATGCTCGCGGCCTTCTTCGATGAGCGCCAGACTGATGGCACAGCCCTCCACGTCATACTCGGAAGGCACATGGACGACGCCTGTGCGAATGAGCTCGGCGCGGCTTTCCGCCGGCATCCGGCCCCAGATGAGTTCCTCGGTGAAATCCGGTGCCGCGGCAAGTCCCACCAGGCCATGGATGCGGGCCTGCAACGCACCGGCCACCAGCAGCATGATCCACGCCCCCATGCTGGATCCTACCAGCACCAGAGGCCCCTCGGTGCAGCCTTCGATCACCGCCATGGCATCATCGCGCCAGGTTCCGATGGTGCCGTTGACGAACTGGCCACTGGAGGCGCCATGTCCCTGGTAGTCGAATCGCAGATAGGCCTGGCCCCGCTGGCGACACCAGGCGTCCAGGTGGATGGCCTTGGTGCCGGTCATGTCCGAGCTGAAGCCGCCGAGAAATACCACCGTAGGCGAGCGCCCGCCGAGGCGACCATAGGCGATGCGCGAGCCATCCCCGCGAACCAGGAAGCGCGGCTCCAGGGTGTCTTCCGGAGCACTCACCATGGCCTGGCTGCAACCCCCGGGCACTGTGGGGAAAGGCGCACCGAAGGCGGCCGCAGCCAGATCCATGATGATTCCCCAGCCCGTCGCCGGGCGGCCAATGTGGCGCGCATTGTATCGCGGTGCGCGGTCCACGACTGACCTATGATCTCACCCATGTTGAGGCGCTACAGGCATCTCGGGTGAACGCGCAGGCGGCACGCCGTCGAGACGGTGATGAGTCCGCCATGATGACGTTGCTGGCCAGGCTGATGCGCGGCCAGGGACTTGGTGAACGGTTTGGCGAAAGCGCTGGCGATACTTCTGGCGCGGCCGGCGCTCCGGTCGCCGAGGATGTGGTGGCCTCGGCACTGTGCCACGGTGTCCTGCCTCTGGTTTACCAGGGACTCGGCGTTCCACGCCACGCCGACGACGGACTCGACGCCCTGCGCACGGCCTTTGCCGAGCTTGCGAGAACAGAGGCGGCGGCGGACGCTATCCGCGTCGCCGCATGCCGGGACCTGCTCCAGGGTTTGCATGACGCGGGCCTGCCGGTGCTGGTGTTCAAGGGTAGCGCCCTGGCCTTCAGCCATTATCCCCGGCCGGACCTTCGGCCCCGAGACGATACCGACTTGCTGGTGGAAGAGTCGCAGCTCACCATCCTGGATACGGCCATGGGGAACATGGGCTATGGCAAGTTGCCGGCCTCCGGCGGTGGTTTAATTTCCCATCAGTGCCTTTACACCAGAGTCGACGGCCGCGGTATCCGCCACAATTTCGACGTCCATTGGCGCATCAGCAACCGGCACCGCTATGCGCGCCTGTTCACCCTGGCCGAGCTACTCCAGCGCTCGCAATCGATCCCTGCCCATGCGGCCCAGGCACGCTGCCCCTGTCCGGTGGACGCGCTGCTCATCGCCGCCCTGCATCGCGCCACTCACCGGGGAACCGATCGGCTGGTGTGGTTGTACGACATCCATCGGCTGCTGGCCGCGATGACCGATGAGGAGCTCGGCGAGCTCTGGAAGCGCGCCGCCATCAAGGGCCTGACGGACGAATGTCGGGCCGCCATTGCCGGTGCGCGGCACTACTTCGGCGGCGGCGCCGCGCCACTCGCCGCTCCGGCCCGGGGTGTGCGAACCATCGACATCTGGTTGTCGGACCTCAAAGCCCTGCCGTCATGGCGCGCGCGCCTGACGTTGCTGAAAGAGCACGCATTCCCGCCCGCCGACTACATGCGGCGAAACGGCGGCGCAGCCAATCGTCTGGTCCTGCCCGTCGCCTATCTGGCCCGGGGCTTGCGCGGCTCGCTGAAACTCTTCCGGCGCATCTGACGCCCTTCGCCTTCGACCCCTCGCCTTCGACCTTTCATCCTTTGCCCTTTTGACACGGATCGTGGATCCTTGGGCGCGCTTCGGGTCCGGCGGCTGGCTGTGGAACTTCGAGGCGCTGAACTATGTCGAGAAAACCGCGAAGGAAAGACTGAATGGCAGCAACATCCCGACACGCGACGAAAATTCATGGCGGTAAGAACGGACGCGCCAGCATGGCCGCCAAAGCCGATCGTCATGTGCTCTACGAAGATTCCGTGCAATGCGTGGAAGCCGAGATCGACTTCATCGACGAGGCCTTCAAAACGCTTCGCAATCGCAAGGCCTGGCTGCTGCGGGAGGACTTCTGCGGAACCGCCAACACCTCCTGCGAGTGGGTGCGACGGCGTAAACGCAACCGCGCCATTGGCGTGGACCTGGACCAAGAGGTTCAACAATGGGGAAGAAAGCACCACTTGGCGAAGCTGGGCCAGCGCCGGGAGCATGTGACGCTGTTGAACCAAGACGTGCTCCAGGTGAAAACGGAACCCGTCGATATCGTCCTCGCCATGAATTTCAGCTATTGGATTTTCAAGCAGCGGGCACTGCTGCGGCGCTACTTTCAAAGCGTCTACGACAGCTTGGCCGAGGAAGGGGTGTTCTTTCTGGACGCCTACGGGGGGGTTCCGACGCTTACAAGGAGATGCGCGAACGCACCAAGTACGATGACTTCACCTACACCTGGGATCAGGCCAGCTTCGATCCCATCAGCGGCGAGATGATGTGCAAGATTCACTTCAGCTTTCCCGACGGCTCGCGCATGAAGAACGCCTTCACCTACGACTGGCGCCTCTGGACCCTGCCCGAAATTCGGGAGATCCTGCTGGAAGCGGGGTTCAAGCGGGTCACCGTCTACTGGCAGGGAGACGACGAGGACAGCGACGAGGGCAACGGTGAGTTCGAGCCCGCCGAGCGCGGCGAAGCCGACGAAGCCTGGATCGTCTACATCAGCGGCGAAAAGTAAGGCCGGCCCGGGCGGGGCCGTGTTCTGGCCTCGCGGCGCCTCTAGTATGGTAAATTTCTACTCGCAGCCCCGGGCGGGGGCTCGTGGCTGCCCCCATCGACGGCGCCATGCCGTTGATTTCTGGCAAAATAATGAACCGGGAGAGGAGTGACCGATGTCGGAGTCAAAACTGTACGACGTCCCCGCAGACGTCGCCGCGAGAGCATTCATCAACAAGGACAAGTACAACGAGATGTACCAGCGGTCCATCTCCGACCCCGAAGGCTTCTGGGCCGAGCAAGCCGAGGAGTTCGTAGACTGGTTCAAACCCTGGACCAAGGTCTGGGACTGGGACTTCGACGAGGCCAACATCCGCTGGTTCGAAGGCGCCAAGCTGAATGTGTCTTACAACTGCCTGGATCGCCACCTGGAGAGCCGCGGCCAACAGGTAGCCGTCATCTGGGAAGGCGACGACCCGGCGGTGGACAGGAAAATCACCTATCGGGAATTGCACGCGGAGGTGTGCAAGTTCGCCAACGCGCTCAAGTCCCGGGGCGTCAAGAAGGGCGACAGGGTCTCCATCTACATGCCCATGGTGCCCGAGGTGGTGGTGGCCATGCTCGCCTGCACGCGCATCGGTGCGGTGCACTCCATCGTCTTCGGCGGCTTTTCCCCGGAATCCCTCAAAGACCGCATCCTCGACTCGGATTGCCAGGTCGTCATCACCGCCGACGAAGGCTTGCGCGGCGCCCGCCCGGTACCCCTCAAGAACAACACCGACAAAGCACTGGAGGCTTGTCCCAACGTCCACACGGTGGTGGTCGTCAAGTGCACCGGCGGCGACATCGCCTGGCACGATGGGCGCGACGTCTGGTACCAGGATATCGTGACCGAGGCCTCCAGCGATTGTCCGCCGGAAGAGATGGACGCGGAAGATCCGCTGTTCATTCTTTATACCTCGGGCTCCACCGGCAAGCCGAAAGGCGTGTTGCACACCACCGGCGGATACCTTCTCCATGTGGCCATGACCCACAAGTACATATTCGACTACCACGACGGCGACGTGTACTGGTGCACGGCGGATGTGGGCTGGGTCACGGGTCATTCCTATATCGTCTATGGCCCGCTTGCGAACGGCGCCACCACGCTGGTGTTCGAGGGCATTCCCACCTATCCCGATGCCAGCCGTTTCTGGCAGGTGGTGGACAAGCACCAGGTGAACATCTTCTACACCGCACCCACGGCCCTGCGCGCACTCATGGGCCAGGGTAATGCGTTGGTGGAGAAGACCAGCCGCAAGAGTCTCAAGCTGCTGGGGACGGTGGGCGAGCCCATCAATCCGGAAGCCTGGGAGTGGTACTACCACATCATCGGCGAGGAGCGCTGCCCCATCGTCGACACCTGGTGGCAGACCGAGACCGGCGGCATCCTGATCACGCCCCTGCCCGGCGCCACGCCACTCAAACCTGGCTCGGCGACACTTCCGTTCTTCGGCGTCGTGCCGGAGATCGTCGATTCGGAAGGCAATGTGCTGGAGGGCGAGGCCGAGGGCAACCTGTGTATCCGGCAACCCTGGCCGGGAATGATGCGCACCCTCTACGGCGACCACCAACGTTTCAAGGAGACGTACTTTTCCACCTACAAAGGCAAGTACTTCACCGGTGACGGCGCCCGGCGCGATGCCGATGGCTACTACTGGATTACCGGCCGCGTGGACGATGTCATCAACATCTCCGGCCATCGAATGGGCACCGCCGAGGTGGAAAGCGCGCTGGTGCTGCACGAAAAGGTCGCCGAGGCCGCGGTGGTCGGCTACCCCCACGACATCAAGGGCCAGGGGATCTATGCCTACGTGACCTTGATGGCGGGTACCGAGGGAACCGAGGAGCTGCGCAAAGAGCTGGTCGGCCTGGTACGCAGCGAGATCGGCGCAATCGCCTCACCGGATGTCATTCAATGGGCACCGGGACTGCCCAAGACCCGCTCGGGCAAGATCATGCGGCGAATCCTGCGCAAGGTAGCGGCCAACGAGGTGGACGCCCTGGGCGACACCTCGACGCTGGCCGATCCGGGCGTGGTGGACGACCTGGTCGCCAATCGTGCCAACAAGTAATTGCGTATGAATCGCCGGGGGCCGCGGCCCCCGGCGCCCTGCCGGGCAGCCTCCCTCTCCCGGCCCCCAAATATGGGCCCACAATGGCCGACTCGCGCGACAAAGCCCAGCGACCCACAAAGCCACTGCCCGACTGGCAGGACTGGTACCGGCGATTCATGCCTGCCGCGCCTGCGCCCGGGAAGGCCATGGGCGGGCTGGACGCCGCCTGGCATGCCGCCATGGACAGTTGGTGGGACAGCGTCGCCGCCGCTACCCCGTCCATGGGGCGAGAGCTTCTCAAACCCGCCGTGGACCAGGGGAAAGCGTTCATCGAGCTCGCCAACGGCGTCTGGCGGACGCCTGCGGGCGACGCCGGCGACAATGTTCTGTGGCGCCGACCCCTGCATCTGTGGCAACAGGCTGCCGGCAGCCTGCTGGCGGCCAGGCCCCACCACCAGGGCTCCCCGGACGCCGGTGGCGAGGCGCTGGAAACTTACCGGCGGGCGCTGCAGGATTACGCCGGCGCACTGGGGGATGTCAGTGCGAAATCCCTCGCCGACGTAGCCGAAAGCTGGCGCCAGCGTCCACCATCGGCGCAGCCCCGGGCCGGGCTGCGCGCGCTATTCGATCTGTATGTTGAGCTTGGCGAGCATCGCTATCACGAGCTGGTCTGCGGCGAAGAGTTCGCCGAAATCGGCGGGCGACTCATCAACAGCCTGGTGGAGTGCGTGCGCCATGGCGTGACGCCGGCCATGGCGAGCGCCGCCGGCGACGACCACGGAACCGCGGCCTCGGCGGACGCGCCCACGGGGCAGCCGGAGCCAGACCGGATCCCGGATTTTTCGGAACTGCTCACCGATCTTGGTTTCGGCCTCGAACAGACGCTCACGGAGCTGCAGGCCTTCGGCGAAAAACTGAATGTCGGCGTGGCGACACTGCGCAATCTGGGCGCCGTCGAAGTGGGCATGACAGCGAAGGAAGCCGTGCACCGTGATGGCAAGCTGACCCTGTATCGCTACCTGCCGGACACGGCGCCTGCCAACCCGGTACCGATACTCATCGTGTATGCGCTCGCCAACCGCCCCTACATGATGGATCTCCAGCCCCAGCGTTCTCTGGTCCGAGGTTTGATGGACAGGGGTCTGGAGGTGTACCTGATCGATTGGGGCTATCCGGACGCGGGCGACGCGGGTCTGGGTCTGGATGACTACGTCAACGGCTTCATCGATGGTTGCGTGGAGAGTCTGCGCCATCGTCTCGGAGTGGATCGCGTCAACCTGCTGGGCGTCTGCCAGGGAGGCACCTTCAGTCTGTGCTACAGCGCGCTCAATGCCCACAAGATCCGTAACCTGGTTCTCATGGTGACGCCGGTGGATTTTCATACGCCGGATAATCTGCTCTCCACATGGCTGCGCCACGTGGACGTGGACGCGCTGGTGGATGTGCTCGGAAACGTGCCCGGGGAGCTGCTCAACTGGGCCTTCGTATCCATGAAACCACTGCAACTCACCGGTCAGAAATATCTGAACATGCTGGATCTTCTAGCCGACGAGGAGAAAGCCAGGACCTTCCTGCGCATGGAGAAGTGGATTAACGACAGTCCTGCTCAAGCGGGTGAATGCTTTCGTCAATTCACCAAGGACCTGTACCAGCAGAACAAGCTGGTGACCGGTTCATTACGCATTGGTGAGCGCCTCGTCGACCTGCAACAGATCAGCATGCCGGTACTCAATGTATATGCCACCCAGGATCACATCGTCCCCCCGGACGGGACCCTGGCGCTAAAGAAGCACATCTCCACCAGCGACTACACGACAATGGCATTCGAAGGCGGGCACATCGGAATCTACGTGAGCGCGAGGGCTCAACGGGAAGTGCCCCGGAAAATCGCCGATTGGCTGCATGCGCGTTGCGATGCGCGATCTGAGCAATCGCCATGACGCGACAGCTCAGGTAGCATCTGGAAAGAACATTCAACGGAGGTTCACCGAACAATGTCAGACGAACCACTCATAGCCGTTTTCGTGGACTTCGAGAATCTCGCTCTCGGCGTGCGCGACATGGGCAAAGACGATTTTCGCATCGAGCTGGTGCTCAAGCGCCTGCTGCAGAAGGGCCGCATCGTGTTCAAGCGCGCTTACTGCGATTGGAGCAATTACCGTGGCGCGGTACGCGAGTTTCACTCCCACGGCATCGAGATGGTGGACATTCCGCGCAGCAAAGTGAGCGGCAAGAACAGCGCCGATATTCACATGGTCGTCGATGCCATGGATCTGTGCTATTCGAAACAGCACATCGACTTCTTCGCGCTGCTCTCCGGCGACAGCGACTTCTCACCGTTGGTGTCGAAGCTCAAGGAGAACGAAAAGCACGTCCTCGGCTGCGGCGTGAAAAGCTCCACCTCCGATCTACTCATCGCCAACTGCGATGAGTTCATCTACTACGACGATCTGGTGGCGGCGGCCAAGAAACGCCGTCCATTGAAAAAGAAGGGCACGAAAACCACGGACAAGAAGCAGGAGGCGGCGGAAAAATTACTCGAGATCGTACGCTCCCTGGAAGGAGACTACGATCCCCTGTGGGGCTCACTGGTCAAGCAGACCATGCGCCGCATGTATCCCGGCTTCAACGAGACCTATTACGGCTACCGTACCTTTCTCTGAAATGCTGGAAGCAGTCGCCGACATGGGACTACTGAAGGTGGTCCACGACCAGGAGCGCGGTAATTACAAAGTGAGCCTGGTGGCGGAATGAGGGGGCGTTAAATGGGGACAGATCTATTTATCTGCCTCGCCCGCGATCGGGGGCGAGGCAGATAAATAGATCTGTCCCCATTTAACGCCCCGGACCGCCCTGCGGTCCGGGGGTTAGATGACGGACTTCAGGCAGCCTTCTTGCTGCCGTTGCCCACGGCCTTCATGCCATCCTGGGCCCAATCGCTGAGCTCACCCTTGACCTCGTTCAGGACCTGGGCGGTTTTCTTGGCGTGCTCGACGAACTTCTCGTTGAGCTCCGTGCTCAGGCGGGTCTGCTCGGTGACCGCGGCCTGGACGTCCTTGGCTTCACCCATGAGCTTGAACTGCTGCACGCTACCGTCCAGGTAGTCGGCGGCTGCCTCCAGGTTGCGCTGGGCAAGCTTCTCGAAGGTGCGCATGTTGATGTCACCCAGACGCTTGGCGGACTCCATGGCCGCTTTGTTCAGGGTCTCGATGTTCTTGAGGATATCGTTCTGCATGGCTGTCATTCTCCAGGTTTCATTTGCCGGCTCAGCACTTATTGTGCATTGCACCATTGTTGCAGTGCAATATAGGGTTGCCGGGCCTGGATGTCAAGGGATCTGGCGGTCCTGGAAGCGCCGGGAGAGGCGCGCAGCGCACCGCCGGCCTCGCTCAGTGCATGTGGTGGCCGCCATTGACGCTGAAATTGGCCCCGGTGACATAGGAAGCGTCCGCGGAGGCGAGAAAGCCCACCACCGCACCGATTTCCGTGGTCCTGCCGAACCGGCCCAGGGGAATCTGCTCCAGAATCTGCTCGCGGACGTCCTCGGGCACGGCACGCACCATGTTGGTGTCCATATAGCCCGGTGACACGGTATTGACGGTGACGCCCTTGCGCGCAACCTCCTGGGCCAGGGCCATGGTGAAGCCGTGCATGCCCGCCTTGGCCGCCGAATAGTTGGTCTGGCCGAACTGCCCCTTCTCACCGTTCAGGGATGAAATGTTGATGATGCGTCCGAAACCCCGCTCGGTCATGCCCTGGACCACCTGCCGGGTGATATTGAAGACGCTGTCCAGATTGGTGCTCAGCACCTGGTTCCACATTTCGGGATCCATGTTGGAAAGCTTGGCATCCCGGGTGATGCCGGCACAGTTGACAAGAATATCCACCGGGCCCACGGATGCCTCCACCTGGTTGACGGCGGCCGTGCAGGAATCGAAGCAGGTGACATCCCCCTGCACCAATACCAACTCGTGGCCAGCCGCGCGCATCTGATCCTGCCACTCGCCGGCGCCATTGCCGACCCGGATGTCCATGGCAACAATGCGGCAATTCTGACTGGCCAGGCGCTCGCAGATGGCCCTGCCAAGCTCCCCTATCCCGCCGGTTACCAATGCCACTCGCTTCGTCATGGATTTTCCCCTTTCGGTACACGGGACCGGGCCTGCCGGGGCCCGATAGCAGTACCTGGCGCTATTGAGAAAGTTTGCGACCAACTGCCGCCTCGACCGGCGCAGCAGTCCCATGGACGGTAATGTTGCAGCGCAACACATCCATAGATGATGGTAGGCAGGAGCGGCACCCCTGTCAACACGGCGTCCACGTGCTGTGATGGTGACCCCGGCCCGGGGCTGATTCAGGATTTGTCGGGGTCGCCTTTGGGCTTGCGGTTTGCCGACAGGCCGCCGGGGATGGCGCCGCTGAGGAAGCTCTCCTGCATCTCTTTCCACATGCTGAGATTCTGCTCGGCCACGTCGCGCATGATGGACAGAGGGTCGCCCACCATGACGTTGCTCATGCTGCCGCGCCATTTGTCCTGTTGCTCCACGAACAACTTGAGGCTTTTTTCCAGATAACTGGTCATCATGCCCTGCAGAGAATCGCCATAAAAACGGATGATTTCCTGCAGCACCGGCTCACTGAAGATGGGCTCTCCGCCTTCTTCACGCTCGAGAATGATCTGCAGCAGAATGCTGCGGGTGATGTCCCGTTTGCTCTTGGCCTCGTGCACGCGAAAATCCACATGCTCCATGACCAGGTGGCGAACATCCTCCAGCGTGATGTAGCTGCTGATTTCCGTGTCGTAGAGGCGACGATTGGGGTACTTCTTGATAACGCGTGTTTCGGTCACACCGGGATCCTTTTATTCGGCGGCTAATTCTGGAGATTTTTCGGGGAGCCGCCGTCGTCACCGGGCCAGCTCTGATCGGATTCGAGCCCGGCGCGCTCGAGGGCGCGAATGCGGCTACCTTCGGCGCTCAATACGCCCTGCTCCTTGAATGGTTTGCGAAGCGTATCCGGTACCACGGCCCGATTGCTATCGGGAAGCGTGGCCAGGATGCCTCGAAACTGGCTTTCGTCGATTCCCGCCGCCTCCCGGGCTTCACGCAACGCCGACGACGCGGGTATCACCGAGGCCGCGCTGGTCTGCACGCTCCCGGCAGCGTCGCCTGCCGTGGTCCCGACGGCCACCGGCGCGGCACTCGTTGACTTGCCGCTGCCGGCGTTGGCGCTGGCGGCGGCCGCCGCCGGTGGCGCCCCGGCCGTGGTCGCCCCACCGGTGCCGAAATCCTGGCTGGACGGCACCGACCAGCCACTGCTTGCCGGCGGCAACAGGCTCGCGCCGACCACCGCCGAGGCGTTGCCGTCGGCGGCCTTGGTATCGGCCGCCGGGCTCGGTGGCTGCGGGGACGCCGGTGACCGCGGCACGGTGGCAGCCACACCCACCAGGGGCGTGGCGGCGATGTGCTTGAAGGTCAAACGTTCGGCCAGGGGGAAACTCTTCTCGATCAGGGTGGTAATTGCGTTCAGATCGCCCCCGTGGGCCTCTATCCGGGGAAGCAGCTCCGGGATGCCCGGCAACGGAACGTCCGAGATGATGGTAAACAAGGTTTCCCGGCCCTCCCGGCCATCCAGAGGTAGAAACACCCCGGCCTCGGGGATGATCGCCTCCTGTCCCCGCCGGATCAGAGCATCGTCGCCGACGGCGGAAAATGGATGCAGGAGAACGGCTGTATTGCTGCTGCCATAGGCGATGACATAGACATAGGCGTCGGTTTCGCTGCGCAGGCGTAGCTGCACGCCATCACCGGAGCGCAACACTCCGCCGTCACGGACAGAGAAGTCTTGAGCAGGTCCGGACGCCGATCCGGGCCTGGCAACGAGCTCCACATTTACCTTTGCCGCCAGATCGACGGTGGCCCGTGCGTCGCCGGCCGGCAGCCCGATTGCCACCGTCAGGGCCGCGAGAACGGTCAGCGGAAGCCCCGCAATCCGCGCTCCGAGCCCCCCGAATGTGCCTGTCTCAACCACGTTGGAAACTTCCCAAGACCTCAGGCCACGGCAAACCAGGATGCTTGATATGGCGCAGTGCAGCGTAAATTCGTGGCATTGTGGCCCTGTCCGGGTTGCCAGCGCAAGGCTCACCCACAGCCTCCCGGGGACCGAAAAATCCTATTGAACCCGGGAATCCGATCTAAAATTGAATGGTTGCCGGCATCTTGCGCCGTCCCCGGGCGGCATGCGGCAGGCCGGGAATACCGGACCGGACAGCAGAACATCGAATCGATTCACCATGAGCAGTGGACCACTGAAATTCGAGATCAACGGGCGCGCGCTCAGCTTCGCGACCGTGGACGACTTCGCCTTCAGTCTGTCCGGCCGTACCCAAATCCCGGCGAGCAGCGTCACCGACCTCATGCAGCTTACACCCAATGAGCTGCGCCGCGAGGCCACCAGCATCCGCGACGTGGAGCGATACTTCGTCGACCTGCTGGCTGGCGCACTCAAGGACCCCGGTGCCGTAGGCGGATTGCTGGGAGGAATAGACAATAGTCTCATCACGGAAGACAACGACTGGCGCGCCATCATGACGGCTCTGCTCGATGACAGTCCCGGCTTCGACGAGTACAAGCACCAAGCACTGGTCAAGTACATGCAGTACCTGGCAGCGCGTCGCGACATCGTGAAGAGTATCTACGCTCAGCGTTTCGGCGGTCAGGAACCACTCGCCGCCCAGGAACCGGCCGTCAACGGCGGCGCGAAATCCACCCTCATGATCGATGAAGACTCCGAACCGGACACGGAGTCGGCACAGATTCGCTTCGCGCGCTTACCCCGGGGAGAAACCGTGACAGTGCAAACGCCGCCTGACGGCGAGCTGTCGATCATCCTGTCGCGCCACAAATTCCAACTCTTTGCGGCCGACGCACCGCGACTGACCGACGACAACGGCGTGAACTACCCACTGAAATCCGGGGTCAACGTCATCGGAAGGCATCCGGGAAACGATGTCGTGGTCGGTGGATGGTACAGGGATGTTTCCCGTAAGCATCTCCTGGTGGACACCAGCGTCAGCGGCAACCTGGACCTGACCGACCTGTCGACCCACGGAACCTTCCTGCCGGGCAAACTGCTCGGCGTCGCCGGCGAATGACCGAGCCTCGACGTTCCGTGCCATGGATGGCGGCCACGCTGGCGCTTCCATCGACCGCACGCGCAGGGCGCACCATCCGCCGATGATTCTGCTCGGCCTGACAGTGCTTGCGCTACTGGTCCTGGGCCTTGGCTTCGTGGGGGCGCCGTTGTGGTCGTGGAGCCTGGCGGCGGCGGCGGTGCTGGTGGCGATCACCGCCACCGGGCTCACCGGCACCTTGGTCGCGGTGTTGCTGTGGACACTGTTCGCCGGCCTCACCCTGCTTTTCAACCTGCGGCCCCTACGACGCAGGCTGATCACGCGCCATCTGCTGGATGCCTTTCGAGAGGCACTGCCGCGCATGTCCGACACCGAACGCGAGGCCATCGACGCAGGCACCGTATGGTGGGACGGGGAGCTGTTCAGCGGTCGGCCGGACTGGCAGCGCCTGTTGTCCATACCCGCACCACGATTGAGCGACCAGGAGCGGGCCTTTCTCGACGGGCCCGTGGAGCAGCTGTGCGCGATGCTGGACGACTGGAAGATCACCCACGACCTTCAGGATCTTCCTGCGGATGCCTGGGATTTCATCAAGAGCCAGGGGTTTTTCGGAATGATCATTCCGAAGCGCTACGGCGGGCTCGGCTTCTCCGCCCTGGCCCACTCGGAGGTCGTGACCAAGCTCACCACGCGCAGCGGCAGCGCGGCGGTGACGGTGATGGTGCCGAACTCGCTGGGCCCCGCCGAGTTGCTGCTGCACTACGGCACCGAGGCGCAAAAAGATTATTACCTGCCCCGCCTCGCCAGCGGCGAGGACATCCCCTGCTTCGCCCTTACCGGCCCCGAGGCCGGCAGCGACGCGAGCGCCATTCCGGACCTGGGTGTGGTATGCCGGGCCACGATTGGCAGTGACAAGGACGTGCTCGCCATTCGCCTCAACTGGGACAAGCGCTACATCACGCTGGGCCCGGTGGCGACCCTGCTCGGGCTCGCCTTCAAGCTGCACGATCCGCAAGGGCTGCTGGGCGGCGCCGAGCAGCGCGGCATTACGCTGGCCCTCATACCCACCGACACGCCGGGCATCACCATCGGCAACCGTCACCGGCCCATGAACCAGGCTTTCCTGAACGGTCCGACCAAGGGCAGGGACGTGCTGATTCCCGTCGACTGGCTCATCGGTGGTGCGCAGAACGCGGGACAGGGCTGGAAGATGCTCATGGAGTCCCTGGCGGCCGGGCGATCCATTTCCCTGCCGGCCCTGGCCACCGGCTCGGCCAAGCTCGCCAGCCGCGCCACCGGCGCCTATGCCGGCATCCGGCGGCAATTCAAGACCCCGGTGGGCCAGTTCGAGGGCGTGCAGGAAGCTCTGGCGCGAATCGGCGGCAACACCTACCTCATGGACGCGGCCCGCACCATGACGGCGATAGCACTGGACCAGGGCGAGAAACCGGCCGTGGTGTCGGCCATCGTCAAGTATCACCTCACCGAGCGCATGCGCCAGGTTCTCAACGATGCCATGGATGTTCACGGCGGGCGGGGGATCTGCATGGGGCCCGAGGAATTATCTCGCCAGCGGCTACCAGGGGATCCCCGTCGCCATCACGGTGGAGGGAGCGAACATCCTGACCCGCAGCCTCATCATCTTCGGCCTGGGCGCCATCCGCTGCCATCCCTATGTGTTCACCGAGATGCAGGCGGCCAACGACGAGGATCGGCAACGGGGACTGCGCGACTTCGACGCCGCCATTTTCTCCCATGTGGGCTTCGCGGTCCGCAACGTAGCGCGTAATCTCGTCCTCGGGCTGACCGGAGCACGCTGGGTGCGTACACCGGGTACCGGCATCGTCGCCCACTATTACCAGCAGTTGACGCGAACCAGCGCATCGTTGGCGTTGGCCGCCGATGTGGTGATGATCTCCCTGGGCGGGCGCTTGAAACGCCTGGAGCGCCTGTCCGCCCGACTTGGTGACGTGCTCAGCTATCTCTACCTGGCGTCGGCCGCGCTGAAGCGATTCGAGGACCAGGGTAGCAAGGACGCGGATCGCCCGTTGCTGCACTGGTCCTGCCGTGAATCCCTGTATCGCAGCCAGATCGCATTCGACGAGCTGTTCAAGAATCTCCCGAATCGCTGGATCGCCGTCGCCTTGCGCATGCTCGTTTTTCCTCTCGGCATGCGCTACGACTCCCCCAACGACGCCAATGACCGGAGAGTGGCCAGGCTCCTGATGCGCCCCTCGGCGGCCCGGGATCGCCTCACAGAAGGCGTCTATGTGGGCGGCGTGGATGATCCGATAGGCCGTGTGGAACATGCCCTGGGGTTGGCGGTGGCCGCGGAGTCGGTGATGCGCAAGGTGCAACGGGCTCTGCGCTCGGGCCTCATCGAGGCCGACACGCCCGAGGAGCAAATCGCTCAAGCCGTCGCCCGCGCCATCATCGATGAAGACGAGGCCGCCGGGCTGCGGGCCGCGGATGCCGCGCGCTTCGATGCCATCACCGTGGATGAGTTCCCGCCGGAGGCATTCGGTCACAGGGACACGGGTGGCACGCGCCGGCAACCTGAAAAGGGGGAAATGCCGGTCTGAACCTCCGTTGGCCGGCCCTCCTCCCTGTCCGGGCGCGGCCGGAAGATTGTGAACTCCATCACAATTTTTTCGTTGATCGCTGGGCGTCAGCGCCTTTGGCCCGTAGAATTTCCTTCCTCAATTACCACGCCGGCCGCAAAAGTCATGTTCAGGAGAATGCCCATCGATGTTCTCGAAATCAGCATCGGCGGCGAGCGCTATGATTTTCAGAGTCCGCGGGATTTCGAGTTCGCACTCAGCGGCCGCATCTGTGTGCCGGCGCCCAAGATAGCCGCCCTGTCGCGCCTCAGTGACAACGAGCTGCTGCGTGAAGCAGAAGCAATCCGCGCCGTGGAACAACGCTTTGCCGAGGCTCTGTCGGGCGCTCTCGAAGACATCACCACCGTCGGGCCCATGCTCAAGAACATAGAATCGTCCATCATCTCTCAGGACAATGGTTGGCGGTCTATCATCAGCGCGCTCAACAGCCTGGACCGCATCCCGGAGACCTACAAGAAGATCGCGCTGGTTAAATACATGCAGTATCTGACGTCACGTCAGGAGGTGGTGAAAACTCTGTATGCGAATCGGCGGCCCCGCGACACCGCGCAAGGCCGACCGGCGGTGGCCGAGGCCGTCTACCGGCCCACCGCCCGCTTCCGCGAAACCATGCTCTTCAATCTGAACGGAGTTCCGGATCTGGAGCGCCACGAGATGTCATTCAGCCGCCTGCCCAAGGGTGAGACCGTAGAGGTGAGCCTCGAGGAGGATCGCGCCATCGACCTGCTGCTCGCGAAGCATCAATGTCGCATTCTTCTGCAGGATCGGCTGCTGTTCGTCGACCAGAACGGTCACGATTCGGAGCTACGCACGGGGCGCAATGTCGTCGGTCGCGACGCCACCAGCGACGTCATCATGGATGCCGATCTTCGCGATGTATCCCGCAAGCATCTGATCGTGGAAAGCGACGGCATGCAGCAGATAAAGCTAACCGACATATCCTCCCACGGCACATCCTTGCCCCCCAGGTTTCTGGATCACACCAGTATCTGAGGATTAATTGGGGACAAATCTATTTATCTCTCTGCCGCGGCGCGGCAGAGAGATAAATAGATTTGTCCCCAATTAATCCTCGACGACGAACTCGACGCGGCGATTGACCGCGCGGCCTTGCGGCGTGGAGTTGGATACCAACGGTTCGCTCTTGCCGCGACCGGCGACGCTCAGGCGGGCGCCATCGACACCCCGAGTAACGATGTAATCACGTACGGCTCCGGCGCGGCGTAGAGAGAGGGCGAGATTGTACTGCGCTGAACCGACATCATCGGTATATCCGACGATCTGCACGTGGATCTGCGGCATCTCCTGCAACAGCTGGATGACGCGGGAAAGCCGAATTTTCACGTCGCCTCGTACATCGGTGTGGTCGAAATCGAAGTTGATGTTGGTGACGATGGCGATACGCTCGCCGGCGAGCGGGCAACCTCTGGCATCCACGCGCGTGCCGATGGGCGTACGTGCGCAAGAATCCAGGTAATCCACCACGCCGTCGGTGTCGGTGTCGCGGGGACATCCCTTGGCGTCTACCGGAACTCCCGCTGCCGTACCCGGACATTCGTCCTGGTAGTCGGGCACGGCATCGGCATCGCTGTATAGCGGACAGCCATCGGGATCCAGTGGAATGCCGGCCGGCGTGCCGGGACACAGACTTGCACCCTCGTTCACGCCCGGCATGCCGCAGCCGCTCAACACCGCCGAGATGAGCAGCAGAGCGCTCAGTCGCCACATGCCGGTCATCGACCTGCTCCGCTCATGAGATCTTCATCGAGCATCGCCAGATGATGTGAATCCCTATCGGCATCCGGATCGGGCGATGCGCGGACCATGGCAATGCTCTCTACATAGTGTCTGGGCAGCTCATGGGTGCGAGCGCCGGCCTCGACGATGGACTTGTACCAGCTGAAGGGTTCCAATTCGGCGTCCACGTGCCCGGCTTTCGCCACGTAGACGTATGCCGTGAGCAGGCCCGATCGGGTGCGAACCGGAACATCCCGCGAGGCGTAGCCAGGGCCTTCGAAGTCATCGAGCAGGTCGCGTTGCGCCTGAGTCAAGGAATAGACGACGCCGTACAGGCAATCGGCAGGGCTCGCCGTGTAAAAGGCATCGCACTTGCCGGACCCGTCACCGCCGCGTTTGTGGAAACGCAGGGCATACTCGTCAAGACTCGCCACGCCGACCACCTCACAGGATCCGAGGCGCAGCTCGATGCGGCGCGGCCACATATTCGAACCGTAGGCCAGGTATCGAAACCTCGTCACGCTGCTCAATCCGAATCGCCGACCTGCGCACGCACAACCGCCAGCGCGCTCATGTTGACGAGACCGCGAACGGTCACCGATTGCGTGAGCACGTGTACCGAACGGGCCGCGCCAATCAATATCGGCCCGACGGCGACTCCTCCGCCGAGCATCTTGAGAAGATTGTAGGCGATATTGGCAGCATCCACGTTCGGCATCACCAACAGGTTCGCCTGGCCGGTCAGACGCGAGCCCGGGAGAACGGCTGCACGGAGCGTTTCGGACAGAGCCGTGTCCGCATGCATCTCGCCATCGACTTCCAGATGCGGCGCGTCGCGTTCGAGAATGCGCACCGCTTCGCGCATCTTCAGCGCAGACGATGAATCGTTGGTGCCGAAGTTGGAACGAGAGAGCAGCGCAACTCTCGGCGGAAGGCCGAAGCAGCGCACCTCGTCGGCAGCAAGCACAGTCATCTCCGCGATCTCCTCGGCGTTCGGATCGGGCGTGACATGGGTGTCGCAGATGAAAAACGTGCCGCTGGGAAGAATCAATCCCATCAGGGTCGAGTAGGCACGAATACCATCTGCCTTACCGATGATGTCGTCCACATGCTTGAGGTGCTGATTGAAACGCCCCACGGTGCCGCACAACATCGCATCCGCACCGCCACGGCGCACCATGACTGCCGCCACCGCCGTGTGTTGCGTACGAATGATGGTCTTGGCTTCCCCCGGGGACGTCCCCCGGCGCCCGGCCAGCGCATGATACTCGCTCCAATATTCGTGGAAGCGCTCGTCCTTGTGGATATTGACGAGCTCGAAGTCCTTATCAGGCCGCATGCGCAGACCCAGTTGCTTGATGCGCATCTCGATCACGTCGCGACGCCCGACCACTATCGGCTCGGCGAGCTTCTCGTCAATGATCTGTTGCACGGCCTGAAGCACCCGGCGTTCTTCGCCCTCCGCATAGACCAGTCGCATCGGCGCGCGGCGCGCGGCATCGAAAATCGGCTTCATCACCAATCCTGAGCGGAACACGAAAGCCGTGAGCTTCTGCTGGTAGGCGTCGAAGTCCGCGATGGGCCGGGTCGCAACACCACTGTCCATGGCGGCTCTCGCCACCGCCGGCGCAAGCTTGGTGATGAGGCGCGGATCGAAGGGCTTGGGAATGATGTTTTCAGGGCCGAAGGGGGCAGGCTGTCCACCGTATGCCTTGGACACCAGCTCCGAGGTCTCGGCCATGGCAAGATCCGCCAACGCCTTCACGCATGCGAGCTTCATCGCCTCGTTGATCTCGGTAGCGCCCACGTCCAGGGCGCCGCGAAAGATGAACGGAAAGCACAGTACGTTGTTGACCTGATTCGGATAGTCGGAACGCCCGGTGGCTATGATCGCGTCCGGGCGTACGCGCCTGGCATCCTCCGGGGTGATTTCGGGATCCGGGTTGGCGAGCGCCAGGATCAGCGGATGGGGCGCCATGCGCTCGGCGAACTCCGGCTTGAGCACGCCCGGTGCCGACAGGCCCAGGAATATGTCCGCGCCTTCGATGACGTCGCCGAGTGTGCGAGCCTCCGTATCGATGGCGAACTTTGACTTCCACGGGTCCATTTCCTCTTTGCGACCCTTGTAGACGACGCCGATGATATCGGTGACGACGATGTTCTCCTTTCGTACGCCTAAGCTGACGAGCTGATTCAAGCAAGCGAGCGCCGCCGCGCCGGCGCCCGAGGCGACGACCTTGACCTCCTCTGCCTTCTTGTCCACCAACCGCAGAGCGTTCGTGACCGCTGCCCCGACGATGATCGCGGTGCCGTGCTGATCGTCGTGGAAGACCGGGATCGACATACGCTCTCTGAGCTTTCTCTCGATCTCGAAACACTCCGGCGCCTTGAAGTCCTCCAGATTGATGCCGCCGAAGGTCGGTTCGAGGCTCGCGACAATATCGACGACAGCGTCGACGTCGGTGGCGTCGATCTCGATATCAAAAACGTCAATGCCGGAAAACTTCTTGAACAGAACGGCTTTGCCTTCCATGACCGGCTTGGCCGCCAGCGGGCCGATGGCGCCGAGGCCAAGCACGGCCGTACCGTTGCTGATCACACCGACGAGATTGCTCCTGGCGGTCAGCTCGGCGGCCTGCGCCGGATCCGCCACGATGGCGTCGCAGGCGACGGCAACACCCGGGGAATAGGCAAGGGCCAGATCCTGCTGGGTACTCAGGGGCTTGGTGGCGGTGATGGCCAGCTTTCCCGGCACCGGGTGGCGGTGGTAGTGGAGGGCGCGTTCATTGAAATTTTCTGTCATGATTATTCTCGCCCGGCGCTTGCCGGTGCCTTTTTTTTGGACGCAAACGTGATTATCCAGCAGTCAGGCAGAAAAATCTCCGTGGCGATGAATTGCCCGGCGCGCATATGAGCAGCTCCGGGGATGTTCAACTGGTGCGTGCAACCCCGGGATTTCGGAATCTCGACCCGGTGGTGCTGGAAGCACTGTTGGCCGCCACCACAAAGCGGCGGATAGACGCCGGCAAAACCCTGTTCGATGCCGGTCAGCCCTTTCTCCATGAGGTTTACATCGTACGAAGCGGCGAGATCGGGCTACAGCGGGGCGATGGCCGCACGGAGACGGCCGCTCCTGGCTATCTCGTAGGACTCTCCAGCTATCTCGGCGATTCACCCTATGCTTCCAGGGCCGTGGCCCGGGAAGACACCGAGCTGCTGGTGATTCCCGCTTCTGAATTGCGCGCCGCCGAGCGCCGTGAGCCCTCGCTCTTCGACGCCATCAACCGCCTCATCGGTAGCGGTCTGCGGGCGCGCAGCGTCACGGCAAACCTTGCCACCGGCGGCCTCACCCAGTCCGCTGCCAGCATCATGAGCACACCCCTGAGTACGTGCTCATCGGATGCCAACATTCGCCAGGTGTTGGAAACCATGCTGCGAGAAAAGGTCGGCAGCCTCGCGGTGGTCGACGCGGGCGACCGGTTGCGCGGCTTGGTGACATTTCGAACGCTGGCCAGACGCATGGCACAACCCGGCGTCGATGCGGCCCTGGAGCCGGCGGCGAACGCCCTGCAGCCGGCCACGACCGTTGCCGGTGATACGCCATTGTGGCAGGCCCAGGATCTTCAGGAGCGCGAACGCTGCAAGTACCTGGTGGTGATGGACGACGGCCGGCCGGCGGGCATGCTTTCGCAGACCGATATCGTCCAGGAGCTGAGAGCACACCAGGGTGGCGCCTATGCGCCCATCGCCCGGGCGCAAAGCTACGACGAGCTGGCCGAGCACTTCCTCGATATCGACAGCATTGCCGCCCAAGCTCTAGCAACGAATCGGCGCGCGCGGGTCGCGGTGCGCATACTGAGCGAGACACATCTCGCCATCCAACGTCGTTGCATCGAGCTGACCCTGGCCGAACTCGACGGGGAAGGCCACGGCAGCCCACCGATCGCGTACGCGCTGATCATCATGGGTTCCGGTGGCCGTCGGGAAATGATGCTCGATCCGGATCAGGACAATGGATTTATTCTCGCGGATCACCCGGAGGCGGAGGCGAAAAAAATCGATGCCTGGTTCGAGCACTTCGGCGATCGTCTCAACGTCAACCTCGACCGTGTGGGATACATTCTGTGCCCGGGCGACATCATGGCTCGAAATCCCATGTACCGGAAGTCCCTATCGGCATGGAAAGCCCAGATCACCCGAATGACGCGGCGGCCAAACGAAAAGGTGGCACGATGGTCGAGCATCGTATTCGATTTCAACGCCCAGTTCGGAGACGAGGCATTGGCGCATACGCTTCGCGCTCACATCAATGAACAGCTGGAAGGCAATGCCGGTTTGCTGAAGCTCATGATGGAGGATGACGCTCAAGGAAGAGCGCCCATCAACTGGTTCAATCAACTGGTGACCACCGACAGGCCGGACGGCATGGAAATAGTCGATGTGAAACGCAACGGCATGCGCATCGTCGCCAACGATGCGCGCATTCTCGCGCTCAAAGCCGGGATCGGTGTGTGCAATACCACCGACCGCCTGGACGCTCTGGTACGCAAGGGTGTGCTCAGCGACGACTTCGGCGCGACGGTCTCCGCCGCCTACGACGAATTGCTGGACATACTGCTGATGCATCAGCTCGAGCAGAGGCGCGCGGGCACACCGCTGGACAAGGAGGTTGCGCCCCAGGACCTGACGGCACCCGCCCGCGAGGCGCTGCGGGTATCCATGCGCGCAGTCAAGCGCTTTTCAAGAACGCCTGCAGGACGAGTTCGGGGGCGGTTACCTGTAGAAGCGAGCCCCCCTCAGACGGTGTCGATGCGGGTAAGATCTCGGCATGGCGGATAAATCGCGCAAGTTACCGACAAAATCCGGTCAGGCGGACATCGATGCGTTCCTGGCGAAGGTCGCGAGCACACCGGTGGCCAGGACCAGCGACGATCGCGGGCGCCTGATTTTCGCCATGGATGCGACCGCAAGCCGGGAGCCCACATGGGATCGCGCCTGTCAGATCCAGTCGGAAATGTTTCTCGAAACGAAGACCTTGGGCGGTCTCGATATTCAACTCTGTTACTACGGCGGGTTCCGGGATTTCTACGCGAGCCCCTGGCTCGACAGCTCCCCGGACCTGTTGGCGCAGATGACGGAAGTGCGTTGTGCCGGAGGCATGACGCAAATCGAGAGGGTGCTCAAACACACCGCCGCCGAATCTCGGCGGGACAAGGTCAACGCACTGGTGTTCGTCGGCGACTGCATGGAGGAGAACATCGATCGCTTGTGCCACATGGCCGGTGAGCTCGGCATCCTGGGCGTGCCGGCGTTCCTGTTCCACGAGGGTGACGACCAGGCGGCCGAACGAGCCTTTCGCGAGATCGCACGACTGAGCGGCGGCGCCTATTGCCGATTCGATACCCACAGCGCGCAACAACTGCGGGATTTGCTCAGTGCTGTGGCCGTGTACGCAGCCGGTGGGAGAAAGGCCCTGGAAGATTTCGGTCAGCGACAGGGGGGGGTCGCACTGCGACTCACCCGGCAGTTCAAGAAAGGGCTAGGGATCTTGCATCCGGTATTTTTCTCGCGCTGCTGGTGACGGTGCTGTTGTTTCATCAGCTGGTACAAACGCGCGCCGTCGGGCCAGCAGAAACGCATCAGAGGCCGCATGCTGCTGTTCGGCGGCGTCGGCATTGTGCTGCTGCTTCTGGTCACGGGCCATCTCAACCCGGTCATTGCGCTCATCGTCGCCGCCTTCGCCATCGGGCAACGCATTCTGGCCGTCGCCGGCTTAGCCAACATGTTCAAGGGTTTCCGCAATTCGATGAAGGGCGCCGCCGGGCCCAGCACCGGAGGCGCCTCCGATGTGGAGACCCGCTTTCTGCGCATGTCACTGAATCACGATACCGGCGCCATGGATGGTGTCGTCCTGGAAGGCGCTTCCAAGGGTCGCCGACTGTCGGAACTCGGGCTCGGTGCCCTCATGGACCTGCTGACCCTGTGTCGTGCCCAGGATGATCAGTCGGCCAGTGTGCTGGAAGCCTATCTCGATCGGGTCCACGGTGACGGATGGCGAGATGCGTCTCACGGCGCTGGCGCCGGCCACGGTGGGGAAACATCACGCATGTCGGCCTCCGAGGCGCGGGAAATACTGGGCATCGGCGCCGATGCCGGTCGCGATGAGATCATCGAGGCACACCGCCGCTTGATGCAGAAGAACCATCCGGATCGCGGTGGTTCCACCTACCTGGCGGCCAAGATAAATCAGGCGAAGGAAATCCTGATTACTTGACGGTTCCCGGGTGTCCGCGGGCGAGCTGCTTGATCGACGCCAGAAGATCAGCCGGCACTCTGACCCCGTCTTTCTTCGCCCCACGGCGGCACTCCTGCTCACGCTGCCCGGGCAACACAACGGGGCTCGCGGGATTCGCCGACGGCGTGCTCAGCACGATACGCTTGAATCGATCCATCGCTGCCGCGAACGCGTCCGGCCCCAACAATTTTTCCGGGTCGATGAGCAGGAAAAAATGACCGACATCGGAAGGCGTATCGGGATTCTCGGACCAGGATGATACGTCCGACAGGAAGCTGGCCCCGGTGAGCGCCCCCGAGAGGATATCCACCGCCATGGAAAGCCCCGAGCCTTTGTAACCTCCCATGGGAAGTAGGAATCCGGCCAGAGCTTCGCCGGCATCGGTTGTCGGCGTCCCCGACCCGTCCGTCGCCCAGCCCTCCGGGATCGGCAAACCAGCCTTCTGCGCCGCCCTGATCTTGCCTCGTGCCACAACGCTCATGGCCATATCCAGGATGATGTGGACCCCGTCTGCACACGGAGCAGCGATGCACAGGGGATTGTTACCGATTCTGGTTTCCGTCCCTCCCCAGGGCGCCATGGTCGTCGATGCGTTGGTGCCGGCGATCAGAATGAACCCTGCATCGCATGCCCGCAGGCCATAGGGCGCCAGGGCGCCGAAATGATTGCTGTTTCTGCAGCCGGCATAGGCGAGGCCGGTCTCGGCAACCATCGCCAGCGCCGCCTCCAGCGCCCTGTGACCCACGACGGTACCAAGGCCGTTATTCCCATGGACGATTGCAAGGGATGGTGCCCGTCTGTCCACCCTCACCACCGCACTCGGGTCGACGCCGCCGCGCCGCATTCGGTCCGTATAAGCAGGGATGCGAACCACGCCATGGGTGCTGATACCCATCATGTCGGCATCGACAAGGATTCTGGCCGAAACTTCGGCGTCGTCTACAGATAGTCCGGCGTGACGGAACGCATCCACCGAGAGCTGCGTCAACGATGGGACATCGATAGTCTCGGTGCCGGTCATGATTTTAGAGGCTGGCTATTCGGCGAACTCCACGTTGACGCGCCGATTGTGCTTGCCCTTTTTTTCGATCTTCCTGACCCGAACGCGCCCGATCTCACCGGTGGCCGCCACGTGGGTCCCACCGCAGGGCTGTAGATCGACGCCCTCCACTTCCAGCACTCTGATCTTTCCCGCTCCCGTGGGCGGCTTGACGGACATGGTGCGTACCAGCTCGGGGTTTGCAGCCAGTTCCTCTTCGCTGATCCAGCGTGCACTGACCGGGTGATTCTCTTCCACCAGACGGTTGAGCTCGGCGGTTATGTGTTCCTTGTCGAGGGTGCTCTCGGGCAAATCGAAGTCGAGCCGGCCGCTGCCGTCGCGAATGGAACCTCCGGTGACGCCGGCGGGAATAATCACGCACAGCAGATGCAGCAGTGTGTGTATGCGCATGAGCCGATGGCGGCGTTCCCAATCGATACAGGCTTGCACCTGCTTGCCGGCGAGATCCGGCCCCAGGTCACCCTCGGGAATGTGGACGATGTCTCCGGATGCGCCGTCCTTGCGGGTATCGCTGATACGGATCTCGCTGCCATCTTGAAGGCGCAGCACGCCTGAATCACCCGGCTGGCCGCCGCCCATGGGGTAGAACACCGTGCGGTCCAGGCGGATGCCGGCATCGTCCACGGACGTGATCCGAGCCTCACATTGCTTTACGTACGCGTCCTGTCGAAAGATCTCCTCGGTCATGCTTCGCCCTCCTCGCTGGACGATTCCTTCAATACCGTTTCCGCAGCGCGAAAAAGTGTCTCCGCCGGCACGGCGCCGGCCACCATGTAGCGACCGAACAGAAATGCCGGCACGCCCTGAACACCGATTTGAGCGGCCCGCCAGGATTGATCGCGCAATCGCTGCTCGTAAACGGGGTCATTCCATGCCTGCTCCACGACATCTTCGGCTATTCCACATTCGGTTGCTATTTTCCGCAGCACATCCCGATCACCGATGTTCTGGCTATGAGCGAAGTAGGCCTCGAACAGTCGCTTGTGCAAACCGTCGAAGGCTTCCGGCGCCATGCGTCGCGTGGCCTCCGCCAGTAACAACGCGCTGTGGGAGTTTGTGGTAAAGGTTCTGGTCGCGAGCCGCAAACCGTCGTCCTTGGCCATCTGTTCCAGATTCGCCATCATGCGCTGCCACTGCTCCGGCGGGTATCCCAACTCTTCAACGGGCTTGCCTTCGGCGGGGTTGTCCGGGTGGATCTCGAAAAAGCACCAGTCCACGTCCAACTCGTAGCCGTCGCGCAGCTTGTCCAGGCGCGCGTCGCCAACGTAGCAGAATGGACAGATATAGTCGCTGAATACGGTGACGCTCAGACGCGGCTTCGAGCTGCCCCCGGTGTCATTTTCTGGCGCCTCTGGCGGATTCAACATAGGTGAAACACTGTGCATAAAAAAACCCCGTGAGTCGACCCCACAGGGATTCGGTCGATGCCTGGCAGCGGGCACCGAGCGCTGCGAATGTCATCGCAGCGCGATGGGGTAACGCGCTTAAGCGTGCTCCCGGCGATATTCTTCGATCATGGCCGCCATTCTGTCCTTGGCGAGGAGCTTTTCCCTTTTCATGGTTCCGAGAGAACTGTCATCCAGCGCCACGACGCCGACCTCGGCATCTTTCACTTTTTCTTTGAGTTCGTGATGTTGATTGTACAGTTCCTGGAAGCGTTGGTTGTCGTGCAGTAATGTGTCAACGATTGCCTGGTCGTACTCGAACATAGAAAGCCCACCTACCGGTTAGTGATTGGAAATCCTGAGGGCACGGCCGGCCAAAAAGGCCGTCGCTATCTATACACTAGCGGAATTCCCCCACAGGGACAACCGCGACCACGGGCCTCGAATCTCGCCTGCCCGGCGGCAAAATTCGTGAATAACTTTTAATTATCAATGGATTATGACGACAACTTAAATTCCGGTGGGAGCCGATGGGAGGCCTCCCAGTGCCATCCACGATGAAAGCACTGTGGCTCTCCCATGGTCGTCTTCGATTTCGAGAAGACCTGACGCCGCCCGCGACAGCTCCGGGAGAAGTGCGCGTGCGCGTGCTCAGCGCGGGCGTCTGCGGCACCGATCTGGCTTTGGTGGACGCCCTTTATCCCTTCCAAGGCATACCCGGCCACGAGTTTGTCGGCATCGTCGAAGAGGGGCCGGGATCCCTCCAGGGCAGACGCGTGGTCGGCGAGATCAACGCTGTCTGCGGCCGTTGCCCGGAATGTCTGGCAGGAATCGAAAAGCATTGCCGGGCACGCACCGCCCTGGGGATTCGCGGCCGCAATGGTGCCTTCGCCGAGTACCTGCAACTGCCCGCAGCAAATCTGCACCTGGTCCCCGACAGTGTCAGCACCGACGCCGCGGTTTTCACCGAGCCGCTGGCGGCCGCCCTGGACATCGTCGAAAGACTTGCGCCGAGGCCCGGTGAACGTGTTCTGGTGGTCGGCGCCGGCCGGTTGGGTCAGCTCGTTTGCCGGGTGCTGAGCGCCAGCGGCTCGCCGGTGGTCGCGGTGGGGCGCAACCCGGACAAACTGTCCCGGCTCGAAGGCATCGTCGCCGAAACCCTGTCTGCCGAGGATGTGGAACCGCGCTCCTTTTCCATGGCGGTGGAATGCACCGGCCATCCATCGGGATTGCCCATCGCGCTGGGCGCCCTCAGGCCCCAGGGCGCGTTGGTGTTGAAGAGCACCTACCGGGAACCGGTGACCGTGGATTTGACATCCCTGGTGGTGGACGAGTTGCGCCTGGTGGGCTCCCGGTGCGGACCGTTCGACGTGGCCATGCGATTTCTCCAAGAGCAGCGGGTGGAGGTGGAGTCGCTCATCGACGCGCGCTATCCCCTGGGGGATGGCGTCGAGGCCTTCGCCCATAGCGGCCGGCCGGGCGTGGTGAAAGTTCTGCTGGAGATCAGCGACAATGGTTGAAATCGGCGTTCCATGACGCCCCCCGTACAGACATTATGGAACAGGCGACAGATATGAAAGACGTGACCATCAAGGGCTATCACGCCCACGTGTATTTCGATGAGACCAGCGTAGAGCAGGCGCGCGCCTTGCGGGAGCGGGTCAGTGAGAGCTTCGACTATACGGTGGGCCGATTCCACGAAAAAAATGTCGGACCGCATCCGCGTTGGAGCTTTCAGATCGCCTTCAAGGCCGATGAGTTCGGCGTAATCGTGCCGTGGCTGGCTTTGAACCGGAAAGGTTTGACGGTGTTCGTGCACGGATTGAGCGGCCAGGACATATACGACCACACGGAGCTCGTCATGTGGCTGGGCGACTCGTTAGCGCTCGATCTGAGCGCTCTCTAACCCCGCGCACTACTGGGCGAGGCCTCACCCAGTGCACGGATGAGGCACCTTGGTGCGGGCTGAGAAAGCTCAGGCGGTATTCGGCCGGATGTTCTGGTTGAGGCGGAAGAAGTTTTCCGGATCGTACTTCGTCTTTACGTCGACCAACCGTTCGTAGTTACCATCGCCATAGGCGTCGCGCAGCATTGCTTCGTTATCCTCGTCGTCGCTGAGAAAGTTCAGGTAGATGCTGCCACGCGTATTCTGCCGCATCTCGTCCCAGAACTCGCGCGTCCAGGCGATGGCCCGATCGCTGTCGTCGGAGTCGGTCCACGATGTATCGATGCTCAGCATGAAGAGGGGGGCACGCCCACCCAACGCCGTGGCGTCCGCCGGCACACGCGCCGCGGCACCGCCCATGTGCCGGATCGGCATCAAAGTCCAGGGATTCGGCCGGTCGAGTCCTCGGGCGACGATACGGTCAATCGCGTCGTCGTCGAGAGCATCCAGGTAAAGCGACTTCCAGTAGTTCATTCGCTCGCCCTTGATGGTGAAGAAGGGGTCGAAAGCCTGTTGCACGGCCAGGTAGGGAATCGGCCCGCTGAGGTCGAGCAAGGGTTCGCCCAGCTCGCGCAGGGGCTGAATGAACCGCGCACCCTCTGCAACCGGCCCACAATGCACACCCGCCGCAATGACCACCGGCCGGCCGTGCAGTTCCGCGGGGAAACTTTCGTGTGGCGGAACGCTCCAGAAGACGAAGCTGGCGGTGTACTCATCCGGTGCGTCAGCCACGAAGTCGCGCCAGCGACGAACTATCCGCGCGGCGCCCTCCATCGGATAGAAGGGTGCACAGAATGTCACC
>PVMK01128786.1_pt1 | contig 60676 bp, 57 predicted proteins | sample 1853481 | NCBI WGS metagenome assembly PVMK01 (sample SAMN08533507, study PRJNA380276) | Marine sediment metagenome, whole genome shotgun sequencing project.
TGGTGTGCTCGATCAGGAGCTCGAGGAGATCGGTGAGGGTTCCCTGAGCGTGCTCGAGCTCAGAGTCGTTCAGGTACGCCGTGTACCCGGTGATATCCGCGATGAGAATGAAGCCGCGCTGTTCCATCTCGTCGCGAGCCTATCGCGGTCTGGGGCGAGGCGATGGCGTGCGAGTCTTGTGATTCGCGCGTCAGCCTCATCGGGATGTCGTCGGGCTCTCGACGTCGCCGCGAGTGGCTTGGACCTGATGGGTGGCGACGAAGCCGTCGACGGTATTCGCGATCAACGCGTCGGAGATCCGGGCTTGCCGCATCACATGCTGATGGAATATTGGTCCGGCGAGCTGAGCGACTGCCTCGTCTGGCTTGATGGATCGATCAAGCCGGCCGTCGTCAATTGCCCCAGCGACGATGCCTCGGAGAGGTGCCGTGACTCCAGCGACGAAGCGACGTTGGGCGGGGACGAGGTCGTTCGAGCTGGTGGCGTGGTCGAGCAACGCGGCAAAGATGGCACGGAAGGGACGTCTGTTGAGACGAAGCCGCAACCGCTCGAGCGCGGTGGCGAGATCGACGCCGAGATCACCCACCGTCGGCGCGGCGTGATCCGGGGCCAGAACGCGGTCGATGGCGTCGAGCAGCAATGAGACCGGGTCGGGCCAGAGGCGATAGATCGTGGAGCGGGCAACCCCGGTCACGGTGGAGACCCGCTGCGGCGTTACGGCATGGTGGCCTTGATCGATGAGCAGATCGGTGGCGGCGTCGAGCGCGATCTTTCGGACCCGCGTGGTTCGGGGATTCTCTTTTCCCTCCTGCTGATCTGGTGACTTCTGCACCACCCAATCTCCTCCGAATAGTTGGGAATGTTGGTGACCAGTGTTCGTTTGCTATCTTGCAGGACAGTATGTAGCTTTAGCAACACTATGTCCGTGAAGGCTAGACTAGCCACGGTTGTCGCGAAAGGACAGACAATGGACCGCACAGATCCGACCGACCTTGCCCGCTGGTTTGCCTATGGCATCGACGCCATCGGGAGAGGGGATTACGACAGAGGGGTCGCCATGTGGGAGGAGAGCCTTGCGGACGACTACTCGTTCAAGTTCGTCTTCTACCCCGGCGGTCCGTCGATGGAGTGCCCCGGACCGGAGTGTCCGATCCAGGAATTCGACAGCAGGGCGCAGTTGCGTGCCCAGTTCGCCCAGGGCGAATTCCAACGCCAGGGATACCTTGCCACGCAGCATCAGATGCACAACGTCGAGGAGAGGAGCCGTAGCGGGAGCACGGCGGAGGTGTTCGCCTACATCCAGGCCAACCACTTCCTCCCCGACAACGTTGTTGACATCTTCTGGGGCGACTACACGATCACGTGTGTAGAAGTTGATGGGCTGTGGCGGGTGCAGCACGAGGAGATCGTTGGGACCTCCTTCGTCAAGTTCCAAGGCGGAGCTATCAGCTGAACGTCATGAGCGAACTACTGAGAGGCTCCGCAGGAAGATCCGGTCTCTGTAGCAAAGCCATCTGCGGAGCCGTGGCCCGAGCGGCCCGCCGCGAAGCGGCAAGAGCGGGAAACATCGCGCTCCGCAAATAGGGCACGATCCGGTCTCTGTAGGCGAAGGCCGTCTGCGGAGCCGTGGCCCGAGTGGGCCGTCGCCAAGAGCGGGAAACGAAGGCGAAGCGGATGCAACCACCGGGCCTCGACGACCAGAGAACTCCGCTGAGCCGGGGCCCGAGCGGCCTGCCACGCAGTGGCAAGAGCGGAAAAGAACGGAGGCTCCACTTCTGTCGAGACGACCGGTCACCTATCGGTGCGCGCTCTTAAGCAGTAGATGGATGGTCTAGCCACGCTGCTGCTAGTGGCATTTATCCGGGATCGACCACGTCTGTCGACAATTCATCCAGGGAGGCAAGCACCACGTCGGCGGCGGCCATCGCTTCATCATCGGGCGGATAATGAGGGTTGGCGATGACGATCACCCGCATACCGGCCTTCGACGCTGAGCGAATGCCCGCAGCAGAGTCCTCGACGGCGGCGGCGGATCTGGGTTCGACACCGAGACGGCGCGCCGCCTCCAGGTAAACGTCCGGTGCCGGTTTTCCTCGTTCGACCTCCTCCGAGGACACCGTCACCCGGAACTGCTGGCTGAGACCCGCGGTCTCCAGCACTTCGTCGATGAGGACCCTGTTCGATGACGAGGCGAGGCCGAGCGGCCAGCGGGACGCCAAACGCTCGACGGCTTCGACCGCTCCCGAAAGCAGCGGCAACTGTCGCCGGTAGCGGTCCTGCATGCGCCGCACCACCTCGGCGTCGATCTCCGCGGGCGCGCGATCCACTTCGAGCTCGTTGGCGATGTAGGCCGACCACTCCAGCGAGGACATCCCCATCATGGCTACTGCGGCTCCCTCGTGCCATCGGCCACCCCAGTCGCGCACCGCCTCGCGCTTGACCTCGCTCCACACCTGCTCCGAGTCGAGCAGGACACCATCCAAGTCGAACACGACGGCCGCGATCACGCCGGCGAGGCTACTCGCGCAGCTGGGCGACGGTCTTGAAGAGGACGCCGACTGGATCGGAGAATCGGGCTCGTATCGCGGCCACGGATAGCGCCATTTCCGTTTCCCGAGCGCAGCTGTCCCGCCAGATAGGGCCTGGCTGGGTCGATGACCCACATTGCCGAGCGTGGCCTGATCACCCTTCGTTGTCAACAAATGTGCGGGTGAACATCCCGTCTGGGATCGGCGCTCCCACCCGTACGAGCGCGAGATGCCAGGAGGGTGAATACCCGAGCGCCCAGCGCAGTCCAGACACCGCGCCACCCCCGGCGCGGATGGCACCGGGCGTGACCCTCACACCCCAATATCGAGCGCAGCCGTTGAGGCACGGTTGCCACCGCGGCTTCGAAGAGGATCCCGATACGGCGCTCGGATGTGCCACGGGAAGTGGTGGAGATCGCAGGAAACGCACCGCGTCGATCATCCCTGGCGATGGAGCCAGGTCGGGGTGGTGTTCCATCCAAGCCCTCAGTTCCTGCGCCGTTCTCCGGAAGCGGGTTGCTGTCGTGAAGCGCCCCCAGCCTGACCTGCTCGGCGACGAATCGGTCGGCTTCGTCTGTACTCAGTGTCCGCTTGCCGTAGGTCTGGTTGGGTCGTCAGGAACGAGTCGGTCAGTGCGTTGTGGACCCAGGCCCCCAACCCCGGCTCGTCGGCGGTATAGGGACGTTCCCCGGTGCGAGGTGCCTCGCACCTCGAGGTGGGCACGACGCACGACGTCGATCGCACGCTCCACCTCGGGCGTAGCGCCAAAGGAAGTGGCGGTCACGTATGCCGAGGTGCGCGACAGGCGTCCGAGTGGATCCGCCTCGTAGCGTGAGTGGTCGGCTACGCCGGCAACGACCTCGGGGTGGGCTGTTTGGATCAGCAGCGCGCGCAGCCCTCCGACGAAGGTGGCGGTGTCGGCCATGACCGGCCACGTGATCGAGTCTGGGCCGAATAGACCCGGGTCGGGCGCATACGACAACGTGTCGCTCAGCGGGAACGGGACACGGGAGAACAGATCGGTCGTCGCGGCGACGACCCGTTCCCGAACAGTGTGGGGTAGACGAAGGTTCACGCGGTCGTATCGGCGATGGTAGTGCAAGAGGCGGCGGCCGCTCGGCTTGCTCGCTCCAATGGCAGGCATCCTGGCTGCCCCTCGCTCGTCGGCTCTGGTCGGGCCTCGATGTCGATCTCGGTTGTGTCACCGGAGGTTGCGCCCGGTCCAAACTCCGAAGCAAACTGCATCGAACCGATCCTAGGTTGGCCCTGGCGGGCGCTCAGCTTGCGCTGCGGATCGCTTCGAGGAAGGCATCGCCGAACGTCGCCAGCTTCTTGGGGCCGACCCCGCTGATAGATAGCAGCTCGGCCTCGGTTGTCGGCCGCTGCTCCGTCATCGCCAGCAAGGTGGCGTCGCTGAACACCACGTATGCCGGCACATTCCGTTCGTCGGCCAGACTGCGGCGCAACGCCCTGAGCTCCTCGAAGAGTGGTGAGTCGCGTAGCCCTGCGGTCGATTCGCCGACTGGCGAACTTGTCGCCCGGCGGACCGCGGTCAGGCCGTCGAGGATGTCGGCGTCGAGGCAGATGTCGCACGAGGTTTCACAGATGTTGAGTTCTTCGCCGAACCACCCAGCCACCGACTGATGCCGGCACGAGCGCCTTTCCGCCCAGTTGTACATCGAACGCACTTGACGGCGATGCCAGTCGGCCTGCTCGGAGGCATCGGTCATCCGATCGATGTTGACGACGTCTGCCCACGAGTAGAAGAGGATGCAGTCGCTTGGCAGGCCGTCCCTTCCCGCTCTGCCGATCTCCTGGTAGTAGCCCTCGATCGATTTCGGCATGTCACGGTGGATGACGTACCGGACGTTCGACTTGTCGATTCCCATGCCAAAGGCCACGGTGGCGCAAACCACGTCGACGTCATCTCGAGTGAACGCGTCGTGCACCAGGGTGCGCTCTGCAGGGTCCATGCCGGCGTGGTAGGGGAGAGCTCTGATCCCGAGGCTGGTGAGGTACGCGGCGGTGGACTCGGCCGATTTCCTCGACAACGTGTAGACGATGCCGCTCTCGCCGCGACGCGCCAGACACAGCTTGCCGATCGACTCCTTCACCCGGATCCGGCGCCCGTCGTGCTCCCCCTTCTTGTATACGTGGATGTGCAAGTTGGGCCGGAAGAACGAGCCGCGGAACTGCGCTGGATCGGTGAGCCCGAGCTGACCCTCGATGTCCTTGGTGACTTCGGCGGTTGCGGTGGCGGTCAGCGCAAGCACGGGAACACCGAAACGCTCCTTGAGTCCGCTTAGGTTGCGGTAGGCGGGACGGAAGTCGTGGCCCCATTGGCTGATGCAGTGTGCCTCGTCGACGGCAACGAGCCGCAGGTCGACACCGGAGAGCGCAGATCCGACTGAGGCTTCTATGCCTTCCGGCGCTGCATACACCAGCTCGTACTCGCCGCGTCGCATCCGTTCGACCCGGTTTCTTCTTTCCTCGGGCTCGAGGCTCGAATTGAGGAACGTTGCCCGCACGCCAAACTCGGTGAGTGCGTCCACCTGGTCCTTCATCAGCGCGATGAGGGGGGATACGACAAGCGTTGTCCCACCGAGCACCCTGGCGACGAGCTGGTAGGTGAGCGACTTGCCGGCACCGGTCGGCATGATCCCGATGCAGTCCCGCCCTGCCAGGACGGCCTCGATAATGTCGCGTTGTCCCTGACGAAACGACGAGTAGCCGAACGTGGCGCCGAGTTCTCTATTGACCGCGGCCATTCGCGCATCGACGATGTCTGTCGCCAGCTCCTGGAGGGATGCGACGTCCTCTGGCGAGAAATCGTTGGGTCGAGTGCGCCACGCATCCCGAAGCTCGGCGAGCAGATCGGCGCCCTGATCGATGTGGTCTTGTGCGATGAGTGATCGAAGCCGGTCGATGCCGTCTGGCACCTCGATGGCTTCTTGCTGTTCGGTCACGGTCCGGAAGGTACTGCCACAGACGGGAAAAGCCGATTGCCTGTGTACTCGCCTGCTCGGTAGCTCTCGGTCCCTGGTATGGTTCCGTCCGCCGCACCGGGTGGAGGCCAGCGCATCGTCGCTTCCCCGGTGATAACACGGCCGAGTTTCTCACCGGTTGGACCGCCTCTTCGGCCGACTCTCGATCCCTTTGGCAGTGGAAGCCACACGGTCGAGCAAGAGATCGGCACATTCAACGATGTCCCCACAGGGACCAGGAGTTTCATCATGACCACGTTCGCCCAGCTCGGGCTACCCGACCCGCTCGTCCGCGCCCTCACCAAACAAGGCGTCGTCGAGCCCTTTCCCGTCCAAGCAGCCACCATCCCCGACGTCCTCGCCGGCAAGGACGTGTCCGGCAAGGCCCCGACCGGTTCCGGCAAGACCCTCGCCTTCGGGCTCCCCCTGCTCGCCAAGGTGGAAAAAGCGACGAGCCGTCATCCCCGAGCATTGGTCCTGGCTCCCACCAGGGAACTTGCCGAGCAAATCAGACATGAGCTTTCTCCGCTCGCCGCTGCAGCGGACCGTACCGTGCTTGCCGTCTACGGCGGCGTCGGATATGGGCCGCAGAAGGGCGGATTGCGTAAGGGCGTCGACGTCCTGGTGGCCACTCCCGGACGGCTCGAGGACCTCATCGAGCAGCGATCTGTCGACCTGAGCCGGGTAGACATCGTCGTCGTCGACGAAGCCGACCGGATGGCCGATATGGGGTTCCTACCCGCGGTGCGCCGGATCCTCGACCGCACCAATCAGCGCCGACAGACGCTGTTGTTCTCCGCGACCCTCGATGGCGATGTCGCGGTGCTGAGCCGCGCCTATCAGCGGGATCCCGTCCGCCATGAGACGGGGACAGTGGACGCGGAAACGATCGATGCCAGGCACCACTTCTGGCTGGTGCAGCACCATGACCGGGTTCAGCACACCGCGGACCTGGTCGAGGCGGCTGGCCGCTCCATCGTGTTCACCCGTACCCGCCACGGTGCCGACCGGCTCGCCAAGCAGCTCAAGAAGCTAGGGGTCGGTGCGGTTGCCATGCACGGCGGACGCTCCCAGAACCAGCGAACCAGGGCTCTCCAGGCGTTTTCGTCCGGCCGCGCCCAGGCACTGATCGCAACCGACGTGGCCGCGAGGGGCATCCATATCGATGCGGTCGCGTCTGTGATCCACTTCGATCCCCCGGGCGACCACAAGGACTACCTGCACCGGTCGGGACGCACCGCTCGGGCCGGCGCCACCGGAACGGTGGTCAGCTTGGTGACCGGAGAGCAGCAACGGGCCGTCCGGCGGATGCAGCACGATCTCGACCTCCGAGCACCGATCGAGGCGCCTCGACTCGACATGCTCCACGACGGTGGGCACCGGATCGGTGGCCCCGCTAACGAGAGATCAGGGCGAAAGGCCAATTCCAGGCCGCCGATGGAACGCTCCAAGCCGCAACCGCGTCATGCCGCCGACGGTGGGCAGAGCGTCTACGTGGCGAACCTGCCATTTGGAGCCACCGCCGAAGACATCCAGGGTCTGTTTGGCCGCTACGGCGAGGTTCACCAGGCCACGATCATCACCGACCGGCGAACCGGGCGCTCCAAGGGGTTCGGTTTCGTCGACATGCCGAGGCCGGCCGCCCGCAGCGCCGTCGAAGCATTGCATGGGTCGACGCTCGACGGGCGCGACCTGACGGTCAGCTTCGCCCGGCCGAGGCGCTCTCGGCGCTGAGGCCGCTGAGCCCGCCCCGCGACACGAGCCGGTTGGACTGAACCCCGTCTGCAACCTGCCGGCGCCATCGCGCCTGGTGTGTGTTGCTCCCAGATGATCCAACCGCGGCGCGGACCTCGTTTACGGCGCCCAGTATCTGCCATGGCGGGCCGTTCCCAACCTCTGTAGGTTTGGCTCATTGGCGAATCGGGGCCCCGCTCCTTGGGCCTCCGACACTGAGAGGGAATGATGGCATCTACAGAGAACGTCGCGCCTGCCGAGCTGGTTGACGACGCTCGGACCGATCTCGGGCCGCTGCCCGGGTTTCTCAGACCGGTGGTCGATTGGGTCGCTCGACTCCCGGCGACGGTGCATGTCAAGCTGCTCGTCGGTTTCCTAACGATCGCCGTCCTGCTGCTGGCGCTCGGGGTGTTCAGCATTGCGGTGCTCAACGGGGTGGATCGCCAGGTGGACAAACTCACCACCTTGCACAACCAGAGCGACAGCGCTCGTCAGATGATCTACAGGGTCACCTCGCAGAGCCACTTCAGGGCTATGGCCCTGCTCACCGAGGTCGATGCGTGGGACGACAAGATCTACACCGCCAAGGACGATTTCGCCCATAGTCTCGCCGCGGTGCGAGCCATGGGTGTTTCCACCTCCAGCAATGTCCTAGACGAGCTGGAGGCCGTCAACGGCCGGTTCGACGCCGAGAGCGAGAACGTTTCCGAGCTGTACCACTCGGGCAATCTCGATCGCGCAGAAGATCTGCACCTCCAGGTCGAGCACGAGACCTCCCATGAGCTCGAGAACCAGCTCAACGCGCTCATCGCCGACGCCGACGAGCTAGCGATGGATGAGGTGCAGATCTTCGATGGCCGTCGACGTCTGTTGACCTTCGCCGTCGCCGCCTTCTCGGTAGCCAGCCTCGGGGTGGCACTCCTGCTGGGGGCGGTGTTGTCCTGGTCCTTGATCCGTCCGGTGCGCAGGGTCGACCGTGCGCTCCAGCTCATCGCAGACGGGGACTTCGAGCAACGTGTCGAGGTACCGAACCGCGACGAGTTTGGCAGCCTCACCACCAACCTCAACAAGACCACGGCTCAGCTCGGCACGCTGTACAACGACCTGGAAACGCTGAACGCCGATCTTCAGGAAACCGTACAGCGCAAGGTATTGGAGTTGCACCGCGCCGCCAGGCTGCGGAGGTACGTGTCGCCGCAGCTCGCCGATTCGATCCTGGCCGGCGACACCGAGGTTGATCTGGGATCGAGCAGGAAGTACCTAACGGTCTTCCAGTCGGATATCCGCGGTTTCACCGAGATGGCGGAACGGATGGAGCCGGAGCATCTCGTCGACGAGTTGAACGACTATCTCAGCGAGATGACGGACATCGTCTTTCGCCACGGCGGGACGCTCGACAAGTACATCGGTGATGCGATCCTCGTCTTCTTCGGCGACCCCGTTCCTCAGGAGGATCAGGCGGAGCGTGCGGTGAGGATGGCCCTGGAGATGCAGGACCGCGTCGAGGAGCTAGGAGACCATTGGACGGAAACCTACGGCGAATCGTTCCGGATCGGCATCGGCATCACGACGGGATGGGTCAACGTCGGCAACATCGGTTCCTCGGCTCGGTCCGACTACACCGTTCTCGGCAACGAAGTGAACCTGGCCGCCCGGCTTTCCGATCGCGCCGAACCAGGGGAGATCCTGGTGAGCGACCGCACGATGATGAAGGCCCAAGATGTGGCCACTGGTGACGTTGTTGACGAGGTGACGCTCAAAGGGGTGGCTCGGCCCATCAAGATCTACTCACTGACGAGGCCGACCAAACCCGCACAGGGAGACGACGCCGACTGACGCCAGGATCGCAGTCGGGCCGCGTGCGACAGCCCTGCTGGTCCGGTACGGTTACCGGGTGCAGGACCTCCTTGCCTTGCCAGACGCCTACAACGCCGCCGTCGATTTCATCGACAATGCCCCGGCGCCCGCCGACAAGGTCGCCTTCATCGACCGCACCGGATCCCATACCTATGGTGACCTGCGGAGCCGCGTCGACGCGGTGGGATCGGCCCTGCTCGGCATGGGTCTGGGTCGACAGGATCGGGTGGCGATCGCCATGCTCGATACCTTCGACTTCCCCGCGGTGTTCTGGGGGGGCATCAAAGCGGGTGTCGTACCGATCTGTATGAATACGTTGCTGACGACCGAGAATTATGACTATGTGCTCAGGGACTGCCAGGCCCGTGCCCTCATCGTCTCCTCGGAGCTCCTCGAGCGATTTGCCCCGATCCTGGATGATCTGTCGCATCTGGAGCACGTCGTCGTTGCCGGTGCTGGCGACGGCGATCATTCAACACTCGATGGGCTGGTAGCAGAGGCCTCAGATCGATTGGCTCCTGCGGACACGGGCAAGGACGACGTCGCCTTCTGGCTGTACTCCTCGGGTTCGACAGGTCTACCCAAGGGTGTGCGGCATCGGCACGGATCGCTGGCGCAGACCGCGCACACCTACGGTCGCAGCATTCTGGGCCTGGGAGACGACGATGTGGTCTATTCGGCGGCAAAGCTCTTCTTCGCCTACGGGCTTGGCAACGCGATGACCTTCCCGCTGCGAGTCGGCGCCACCGCTGTGCTGCTCGACGGCCGTCCCACTCCCGATGTCGTGATGGAGATCATGTCAAGGCACCAGCCGACGGTGTTCTTTGGGGTCCCCACCCTGTATGCGGCGCTGCTGGCCGACCCGGCAAACACTCCAGAGTCCGGGAGCTCGCGGCTCCGCCGATGTGTTTCTGCAGGGGAAGCGCTGTCCGAGGTTGTAGGGAGTGCATGGGAGGAGCGGTTCAGGGTTCCGATCCTCGACGGCATCGGCTCGACCGAGATGCTCCACATTTTCCTCTCCAACCGCCCAGGCGACGTCCGCTACGGCTCATCGGGAACTCCCGTGCCCGGCTACGACGCCAAGATCGTGGACGACTCAGGCGAAGAAGTCGCGGCCGGTGAGCTCGGAGAGCTGCTCGTCAGCGGCCCCTCTAGCGCAGCCGGCTACTGGAATCAGGACGACAAGGACGCCAGGACATTCGAGGGCCCGTGGACTCGCACCGGGGACAAGTACACGCGTGATCCCGACGGCTATTACCACTACGGCGGCCGCAGCGACGACATGTTCAAGGTTGGCGGCAATTGGGTCTCTCCATTCGAGGTCGAGTCAGCGATCGCCGAGCACGAGGCGGTGCTCGAAGCTGCAGTCATCGGCAGCGCCGACGAGGCAGGAAACCTCAAGCCAAAGGCCTTCGTAATGCTCACTGGAGAGGGCACGGTCGACGATGGGCTCGTGGCCGAGTTGCAGGAACACGTCAAGAACCGTCTCGAACCGTGGAAGTACCCGCGTTGGATCGAGTTCGTGGAAGAGCTTCCGAGGACGGCAACAGGCAAGATCCAGCGTTTCCGGCTCCGGGAACTCGATCGCACATCATGACGCAGCAATCGGTCGAATTTCGCACCCACCCCAGTCGGTACCGGCATTGGCGACTATCGGTAGACGGGCAAGTGGCGCGACTCGACCTGGACGTGGACGAAGATGCAGGGCTCGGGGACTACAAGCTCAAAATGAACTCCTACGACCTCGGAGTGGACATCGAGCTCTACGACGCCGTCCAGCGGCTCCGCTTCGAGCATCCGGAGGTAGGGGCCGTCCTCATCGGCTCGCTGAACGACCGCGTCTTCTGCTCCGGGGCCAACATCACGATGCTCGCCGAGTCGAGCCATGCGCTGAAGGTCAACTTCTGCAAGTTTACCAACGAAACTCGTTTCGGCATGGAGGATGCAACCCGGAACTCGGGACAGCGCTACATGGCTGCGATCAACGGAACCGCGGCCGGCGGTGGCTACGAGCTCGCTCTGGCCTGCGACCACATCATGCTTGTCGATGACGGCTCTGCCTCCGTTGCCCTACCCGAGGTGCCGCTACTGGGAGTGCTTCCCGGCACCGGCGGTCTCACCAGGCTGGTGGACAAGCGCAACGTACGTCGCGATCTCGCCGATGTGATGTGCACCACGGAGGAGGGCATCAAGGGGAAGCGCGCCCTGGACTGGGGCGTGGTCGATGAGCTGATCCCCGGCTCCCGCTTTGCCGAGGAGACGGCGCAGCGTGTGGCCGAGGCGGCATCCGGGAAACCGAGCGAGCAGGGCATCGAGCTCCGAGAGCTAGAGAGGACGATCGACGGCGACGTCATCTCGTATCCACATCTGCGCGTCGAAATCGATCGGCAGGGACGGACGGCGACCATCCTGATCTCGGGCCCGCTGCGGCCCCCGCCGTCAGACCCGGAGGCAGCCACCGCCCTCGGCGACGCCTTCTGGCCTCTTGCCGTCACCAGAGCCCTCGACGATGCGCTGCTCCACCTGCGTGTCAACGAGCTGGAGATTGGAACGCTGCTCTTTGTGACGGAAGGGGCATCCGACCTCGTGCTCGCTCACGACGGCTTCGTCCTCGACCATGCCGAGCACTGGCTGATGGGCGAGATCATCCTGTTTCTCAAGCGCACGCTGAGGCGAATCGATGTCATGTCGCGTTCGACGATCGCCCTCGTCGAGCCGGGCAGCTGTTTCGTGGGGATGCTCGCCGAGCTGGTGCTCGCCGCCGACCGCAGTTACATGCGCGAGGGCGTCCCCGAGGATGGCGCATCGCCTCCCGCCAGCATGCAACTGACCGAAATGAACCGGGGAAGGCTCCCGATGGGCAACGGATTGAGCAGGCTGGCGACGCGCTTCTGGGGCCACGCCGATGCACTCGCCGCGGCCGAGGAGGCCGTGGGTCGCCCGCTGCAGGCCCGGGATGCGGAAGCCCTCGGGCTGGTGACCTTTGCCCTCGATGCCATCGATTGGGAGGATGAGCTGCGGCTGGTCCTCGAGGAGCGCGCCAGCTTCTCACCGGACGCGCTCACCGCCATGGAGGCCAACCTGCGCTTCGTCGGTCCCGAGACCATGGAAACGAAGATCTTCGGGCGGTTGAGTGCCTGGCAGAATTGGGTGTTCCAGCGGCCGAATGCCTCGGGCGAAACGGGAGCGCTCCAGAGATACAGCACGGGACGTCGCCCCGAATTCGACAGAAAGAGGGTTTGAGATCAGCGACACCACCGGAATCGTCGACTACGACCAGCTCATCCCGAACAACGTCGGGCTTGCCGCCGACGCCAAGCTGCGCCGGGCGCTCGAGGCGTGGCATCCGGGCTACATCGACTGGTGGGAAGCGATGGGGCCCGACGGCTTCCAGGACGCAGCGGTCTGGCTGCGCACTGCCGTGAGCGTGGAGCGAGAGGGTTGGGCCAAGTTCGGCTACGTTCGGATGCCGGAGTACCGGTGGGGGATCCTTTTGGCGCCGGCCGTGCCGGGCCGCACCATTTCATTCGGAGAACACCTCGGCGAGCCGGTGTGGCAAGAGGTCCCCGGCGAGTATCGCGCCCTGCTGCGGCGCATCATCGTCGTCCAGGGAGACACGGAGCCTGCGTCGGTGGAGCAGCAGCGCTACCTGGGGAGGACCGCCCCCTCGCTCTACGACCTCCGCAACCTCTTCCAGGTCAACGTCGAGGAGGGTCGCCACCTGTGGGCGATGGTGTACCTGCTGCAGAAGTACTTCGGCCGAGACGGCCGCGAGGAGGCGGCAGAGCTGCTCGAGCGGCGTTCCGGTGACGCAGACAAGCCGCGCATCCTCGGCGCCTTCAATGCCGAGACACCGGACTGGCTCTCGTTTTTCCTGTTCACGTTTTTCACCGATCGCGACGGAAAGATGCAACTCGAGGCGCTGGCCCAGTCCGGATTCGACCCTCTGTCGATGACGTGCAGGTTCATGCTGGCCGAAGAGGCGCACCACATGTTTGTCGGCGTCACCGGGGTGAGCAGGATCGTCGAGGCAACGGCGGCGGCCATGACCAGAGGGGCTATCGACGACCCCTACGATGCCGAGGCGGCCCGCGCCCTCGGTGTCATCGACTTGCCAACGATCCAGCGGAAGATCAACCTCCATTGCTCGCTCACGCTGGATTTGTTCGGTTCCGAGCTGTCAACGAACTCCTCCGCCTACTTCAACGCCGGTCTCAAGGGCCGGTACCACGAGGAACGGCTCGACGACGATCATCGCCTGCTCGACGCCACGTATTCCGTGCTCGAGCACCACGACGGGAGCCTGAGTACCTCCGAGGTTCCGGCACTGCGGGCGCTGAACGCCAGGCTCCGCGACGACTTCATCGATGACTGTTCAGGCGGTCTGCGGATGTGGAACCGCCTGCTCGCCGATCACGGTATCGACTACAAGTTGGAGCTCCCCCACATCGGGTTCAACCGCCAGGTCGGCAGCTTCCGAGACGTGGAGATCTCTCCTGATGGTTCCCTGATCGACTCGGCGACCTTTGAGTCGAAGCGTGCGGAGTGGCTCCCCAATGACGATGACTCCGCATACATCGCGGACCTGATGAAACCGGAGCGCACGCCGGGTGAGTTTGCGACGTGGATCGCGCAGCCGTCCCGCGGCGTGGACAAGAAGCCTCTCGACTTCGAGTACGTCCGTCTCCCCGGCTGAGGATCAATAAGTCGCAAGTCGCAAGTCACAAGTCGCAAGCGCGACTGTTCACCAGGGGGGAGGAGACGGACCCACCGCGCCACACGTTCTGTCTCTCCCCCTCTTGGGGGGAGTACCGCCGGCGGCGGGGAGGGGGGCTGCTTTTTGGGGGTGTACTGCCGTGGGGCGGGGAGGGTGGTCAGGCCGTGGTCGCGACAGTGGTCTGCGCCCCTCCGCCTCGCTTCGCTCGGCACCTCCCCCTGAGGGGGAGGCAACAAGCCGCAGCTGATACACGTGTCGCTTTGGGTACGGTCACGGTTCAGCCTTCGTGGCGTTCCTTCAGGTTCGTCAGCTCCCTGCTCATGGATAGCAGGCCTTCCTCCCAGTCGTCGTCGCTCTGGCCGGGAAAACGGGCCAAGGTGAACAACACGTCAACGCCGTCGGTGTTGGGAATCACCCGTACCGGGATCGGAGGTCCGAAGGGGGCATTGAGCGGCGCCAGGTAGAGGTCGATTCGCCCGGCGGCGAGATCAGCGTCGACCTTCATGTGGATCTCTCCCCCCATTCGAGGCACGGTCGCCAGAACTTCCTCACCGCGAGAGGGCTGAGCCGAACCGGAGAAGAACTCTGTTCCCCACTCCGGGTGGGTCATCGGGTCTGCGAGGTCGGATACCACCTTGTCGAAGGGTGCGTCGATGGTGATACGTACGGTCTCGGTGGTCATGGTCGTCATGGGCTCCTCCTGTGTCCGAGTTACAAGCGTCAGGGTACTTGACGATTAACTAAACGTCAAGAGAGTTGACGATATCTCACTAGGCTGGTGCTATGCGCGAGCAAACCAATCTGGCCCGTCTCCTCCTCAACCGGTTCCGTTGGTTCGACCAGGCGCTCCTCACCGCACTGCACGACCGGCATGGCGTAAAACTGACGTCTGCCCAGTCGCTGCTATTCGCCACCCTCCCGGTCGAGGGAGTCCGCCAGTCCGACCTGGCCCGCCGTCTCGGAGTCAGTCGTCAAGCGGTCAACGAGCTCGTCGGCGGACTCGAGCAGCAGGGCCTGGTCGAGGTCGTGCCCGATCCGGACAGCGGCAGGGCGAAGTTGGTCCGTCCCACCACCCAGGGCCGAGAGAGCATCGAGGTGGCGCTCGAGACATTCGCACAGCTCGAGGCAGAGCTGCGTGCCCGCATCGGCGACCGCAAGGTCGATCAGCTGCGCGTTGCCCTGGAGGCTGGCTGGGGAGACCCCCCGGCGGCGGGTGACATCCGCGGGCAATGAGACCTTGGTGTCAGAATGCCGCGGGCACCGGCCGGCTGGACCTCACTCCGTGTCGCGAGAAATGTCGTCCCCGCCGGTCAATACGATGGTCCCTGACAATGCGTGGTGGGTGTGTTGCGGTGCGATGATCGGCCGGCCGTGGGTGTCGATCTGGATCAAGGAAAGAATGGAACTATCCGGTGCCTCGTCCTCGGGGTCAATGGTCGTAATCCCCCCTCCCGCCGCGGTACGTTCGCTGATAGTCGCTTGGGAGACATCGGTGCCGAATGGTCTCCGTGCCAGTGGAACACGCCGATCTCCTGAGGCCTGCCGCGGTAGGTAATAGACGTTGGGAGCGCCGAGACATTCCACTAAGCGCTCCACCCCGACCACGTTGTGCTCCAGGTCGGCCGACATGACGAGAGCAGTTCCAATGTCGTGGTTGCCGAGAGCATCGACGAATTCCTCGCTGTCCCACGTGCCGGTGTATTGCGGCAGCGATGCATCAGACAACCCATCGGCCCCAGGCATGAGGAGAACCGGCACATCGGAACGGACCAGTTCTTCCCCGAGCCTCACCACCCAGGGCTGGGAACCCACCAGGGCAATCCCCCGAGGGGCGGATCCGGCAACCCCCAACCGGCGAGCCGCCGGGCCCGCACCGAGGCCATAGACAATGCCGGTGCCGATGATCACGGTAAAGGTCAGCGGCGCCAGCAGTTCGGCGCCGGCAACGCCCGTCTCCGACAGGGCCAGGGCAAACACCGACGACGTCGCCGCCGCGACGATTCCGCGCGGCGCCATCGCGGCGAGGAAGGCGCCTTCTCGAAAGCTCACCTCGGTCCCTACTACCGAGACCGCGACGGCGAGCGGCCGTGCGACGAGGACCAGCACCAACACGAGCACAATGCCTGCTACCCATACGTCGGCCAGCTCCGACAGCTCGATCCTTGCACCGAGCAGCACGAACAGCGCACCCAGAATCATCGCCCCGAGGGCCTTCTCAAACGCGGCGATATCATCGACATCCACCCTCCGTTGGTTGGCCAGTGCGATTCCGAACGCGGTGGTGGCGAACAGGCCTCCTTCATCGAACAGCAGATTGGTCGTGGTAAATGCCACAACGGCCATGGCGACGGTCACCGGGCTCCGCAGCAGGTCCGGGATTCGGTAATAGCGGAGCGCCAGCAGCACCAGCGCCGCTGCACTGAGGCCGACCGCGATCCCTGTAACGGCAGCGCCGGCAACACCGAGCACGGTGTCCCTGACCAGGTTGCCCTCTTCGAGGACAACCGTGAGCACAACCACACCGAGACTGGCGCCGATCGGGTCGATAATGGTGCCCTCCCAACGGAGGATCGGCCCCGTGGGAGGCCGGGGCCGCAACCGGCGCAGAATCGGTATCACCACCGTGGGTCCCGAGACCACCAATATTGCACCGAGCAGCACAACGAGATCGGATGACAGATCGGTGACCAGAGACGCGGTGACCGATCCAACGATCCAGGTGACGAGGACCCCAAGGGTGACCAGTCTCAACACCGGTTGCCGACCGATCGATAGCGCCGACAATCTGAGTGACATCCCGCTGTCGAACAGCAACAAACCAGTGGCGAGGGACACCGCAGGGAAAAGGAGGTCCCCGAAAATTTCGTCGGGGTCGACGAGCCCGGTGATCGGCCCCGCGATGAACCCCGCCAGCAGCAAGACCAGAATCGACGGAACTCGAATCCGGCTGGCAAGCCATTGCCCACCAACGCCGAAGGCCACAATGACCGTCAGTCCGACGAGAATGTCCTGTTCCATCGGGCAAGCCCTCGAGAATTCGCAGCATGCTCAGCATACGGCGCAGAGTTCGGCCGCCGGATCCATCCCATGGCGGGTCTTCGTATCCCTCACGAAATCCCCCGGCACGGTCAGGTCGCGAAATGCGGCGCTATCCGAAGCTACCGCCGCGAGTACGCTCGGAGGGCCACTGGGAAGCGAGTCGAAAAGAGGTCCCCGCCATGGCTGTCCCCGTTATTGCCGACGTCACCGCTCTCGTCGTTACCGACCCACAGAACGACTTTCTCAGCGAAAAGGGCGTGTTCTGGGACGCGGTGCAACAGAGCGTCATCGAGAACAACACCATCGAGAACATCGATACCATGTTCCAGGCTGCCAAAGAGGGTGGGGTTCCCGTGTTCATCTCGCCCCACTATTACTTCCCGTGGGACCATCAGTGGAAGTTCGCAGGGACCATCGAAAAAGCGATGCACGAGCTCGGAATGTACGACCGGCCGGACCCCCTCGACCTGACCGGGTTCGAAGGCTCCGGCGCCGACTTCCTTGATCAGTACAAGCAGTACATCCACGACGGCGAGACCGTGGTGGCCAGTCCACACAAGGTCTACGGCCCGGAGAACAACGATCTCTTCCTCCAGCTGAGAAAGCGGGGCATCGATTCGGTGTACCTATGCGGTATGTCGGCCAATCTGTGTACCGAGTCGCACCTGCGCGCAATGCTGGAGAGCGGATTCGAGGGGACGGTGGTGAAGGACGCCACCGCGGGAGGCATTCTCCCCGATCTCGGTGACGGGTACGCCGCGGCGATGACCAACTACAGGTTTCTCGCCAACGCCGTAGTCACGACCGAGGAAGCCTCGCTGGCGCTTCGGAGCGCCAAGACGGGCTAACCCGACCCGCCAATAGAAACGGTCACGGCCGAGCGCGTGGCACCTGGCTGCGTGTGCCACGACGGGCCGGCCCTGTTGTCGCGCTTCTTGCCATGCCGCCGCAGTACTTCCCCGTGCCGCCGGCGCACTTCTGCCGACTTCCGGCCTCAACTCCTATCTCGGGTTGGCCGATGGTGATCTGGGAGCCCCGGTAGGGCCTGAGCTCATGAGGAAGACCCAATGACCAAACGCACCGGCTGGATCATTGCGGCGTTCGCCCTGGCGGTCGGGGCATGCGGCGCTGGTACCAACGACGACTCCTTTGACCCCATCGCCGATGGCAGCCCCGTCACCGAGGCGGCGCCGGTGACTACCGCCCCGTCGACGACCACAACCTCTGGGTCACCGGCGACAACCACCACGGCTCCGACCACGACCACCCAGCCAACGACCACGACGACGACCGCCTCAGGCTCGCCGGAGCTGTTGGCGATGCAAAGCGCCTTCGAGCGCAGCGCCGAGGTGACGACCGGCCGAATGGAGGGATTGATAGAGGTCAGCGGCCTCGACCCATCCCAGGGCTTTACCGAGATGGTGATCCCGTTTGGTGGTGCGTTCGACAACGCCTCAGGCAACTTCTCCTTCTACATGGACATGACCAGCATCGCCGCCGCGGCAGGAGATGAGCTGCCGCCGGAGTTTGCCGAACTGTTCGGCGAGATGGAAGTCCGCCAGATTGGCGACACTGCCTACCTCAAGTTCCCCTTGTTCACCGCGCTGTTCGGGGCGGAGACCCCCTGGATCTCGATGCCGGCCGAAGAGGGGGAGGTCGCCAGCGGATTCATGACGACATCGCCGGGAAATCCCTCCGACATCCTCGGGTCGTTTGAGGATGCCGGCGCCACGGTCGATGTCATCGGCACCGAGACCGTGAATGGAGTGAATACGACCCATTACCGGGCGGTATTCGACATGGAAACATTGCTGGCCCAGGCCACGCCCGAGGAACGGGCCCAGCTCGAGGCCCAGGGCCCCATCCCAGCGGACTCGATGCCTATGGACGTTTGGATCTCAGACGATGGTTTCGTCGTTCGTTTCGTCATGGAGATCGATGGGAGCGCCGTCGAGACCACTCCCGGCGAGAGCTTCGATCGAATGCTTCTGCAGTACGACCTGTTCGACCTTGGGTCCGATGTCGTGATCGAGCCTCCACCGCCGGGCGAGGTAACCGACATCGAAGAGCTAGAAGGTTCCTTCGGGTTCGAGGTCTAACGGTCCGACTCCCTGGTGCTTACGGCAGCCGGAGCTCGACATCCTGGATGTGGTCGCTTCCCCGGTTGTGTGTGGCCCGGTATCGGATAGGGTCGGGCGATGACAGACGGCACCGAGGTCTGGCCCAACGGACAACCGACGGTCGGGGACACCGCCGAACGTTCGCGAGCGATCACGGATGGGGACATCGAGTCGTTCACCGCGATCAGCGGTGACCGAAACCCGCTCCACTATGACGAAGCGGTGGCGGCGAGTACCTCGTTCGGCCGGATCGTGGTGCAGGGTGGCGTCACGACAGCGATTCTCAACGCAGTGGTCGCCGAGGAGCTCCCTGGACCGGGCACGGTCTTTCTCCATGTCGACTGGAACTTCCGAGCACCGGTCCGGCCCGGTGATGTCATCACCGGTCGAGTGGAGGTCATCGAGGTGCGTTCCGACAAGCCGATCACCAAACTGAAGACCACGGTGGTGCGGGACGATGGCGTGGTCGCCGTCGACGGCGATGCGGTGTGCTACACCATGCCGCTCCCGAGCTGACCACGGTGGTCCCCGGTGTCGTGCCCGCCCGGCGCCCTGTCAGAGGGGTGGCTGTGGGTGGACGTCGAGGTGGTCGAGCACCTTGATCAGGAGAACAGCAAGTTGCTCCTGTTCGGCGGCGGTGAGGGCGTCGAGCAGGTAGCCGCGAACGCCGGCGACGTGGGTCGCGGCGAGGCGACGATGGAGTTGCCGCCCTTCCGGTGTGAGGCTTGCGTAGACACCACGGCCATCTTCGGGCGAGCTATGGCGAGCGACCAGCCCGGCCTTTTCCAGTCGGCTGATGCGGTGAGTGAGCCTGCTCGGCGAGAACAACGTCTGGTCGGCGAGCTCTCTCATGCGGAGCCGGTGCTCGGGAGCCTCGGCGAGGTTGGAAAGCACGTCGAAATCTGGCAGTGATACGCCGGTACTGGCCTTGAGCTGGCTGTCGAGACCTTCGAGAAGCTGAGTGCTGGTATGGAGCAGCGCTCGCCACGCTCGTTTCTCGTCGGTCGTGAGGAGCCGCGGCTTGGTGGACGTGGTGGACATGGCGGAGCTCACCTTACCATAAAGTAGTTGAAATTTTGAGTATAATCGGATACAGTTGATTGAAACTTGAACGATAGGGAGGTCAAAGTCATGCAGGGATCCACAACTCGAGTGTTTTCGCAGCGAACCCGATCGACCAATCGTGGCGGAGAGGCTGGACTCGATGGTCTCCTGCGATCGCTGGTCGTCACACTCGAGCAGCAGCGTGAGCTGCGATCGCTGAACAACCGTTGGGTTGAGCTTGCCGACGTGCAGGGCGAGCTGCACGAGCTGCGAGCAGCGCTCGCGGCGGAGCGGAAGAGACAAGCCGCTGCCGGCTCGGCGGGCGTGCCCGCGGCGAGCATCACCGAGCGCATTCAGCACCGGGAGGACGTTTGGAACGAGAACCCTGGGCTCGAGCGGGCTTCATGAGGCCGCAACCGGAATGATCTTGGGTTGATAGGGTCTGGTCCCATGAAGATCTCCTTCAAGACCTCTCAGCAAGAGACGACCTGGAGCGAGATCGCCGCTATCTGGCGACTCGCCGACGACATCGACATCTACCACGGCGGCTGGCTGTTCGACCACTTCTACCCACTGAATGCCGAACCCACCGAGGATTGCTTCGAGGGATGGACGATTGCGGCTGGGCTTGGCAGCATCACGAAGCGGCTCCGGCTGGGGCACATGGTCACATCGAACACATACCGCCATCCCGCGGTCGCAGCCAACATGGTGGCAACGCTCGACCACATCACGAATGGCCGGTTCGACTTCGGATTCGGCGCCGGATGGTTCGAACCGGAGCATGAGGCCTACGGCATCCCTCTCGCTCCTCTCCAGGAGCGCTTCGATCGATTCGACGAGGCGCTGGAGGTGATCGATCTGCTGCTCACAACTCCGGTGGCCGACTACGACGGCGAGTACTACCAGCTTCGAGAGGCCTATTGCGAGCCGAAGCCGGTCCAGAAGCCGCGGCCACCGTTCGTCATCGGCGGAAAGGGGGAGAAGCGGCTCCTGCGTGCCGCTGCCCGCTGGGCCGATCACTACAACTATCCGGGCGACGATGTGGCCGATTTCCGCTACCGGCTACAGGTACTGCACGACCACTGTGCCGACATCGGCCGTGATCCATCCCAGATCGAGACATCGCTCCAGATCCGGGTCTCGGATGTGTCTGTAGCCATCGCCAAGGCTGCCGAAGCGGGCGCAGCGGGCGCCGACCACGTCATTCTCTACCTGCCCCCGCCAGCCGACATCCGCCTCATCGAGCCCGTCGCCGAGGAAGCCATGCGGAGCCTCAGCTAACGACGAACCGCCTGCTCTTTCGGTCGAGCCGGCCGGGGCGCTTCGATTCAGAGCTCGCCGTAGATCGTGGTGTCGGGGTGATAGGCGGCCCAGCCGTACCACTCGGTGACGAACGATGTGATGAACTCGAGCGTTGTCCCGGCCCGGGGCCCTGAGACCGCGGCGCCGCTCGTCTCCCATCGGGTGCCGTCGTCGGAGAACCAACCCTCCGGAGTCGCCGAGAACAGCAATTCGGTGCCGTCGACGACAGGCGAGAAGGCGATCCCGAATGCGCTCCCGCCTTCGGTGAAGACCACGACGGGCTCCCCGCCCACTTCGTCTGCGATCACCGACTTCTCTATTGGCAGCTCGGCGATCACGTACGCTCGGGTAGCGGTGCCGGCGTCGACGCCGAGCACCAGCTCGTTCTGCTCCAACCGATCGTCCCAGTTCAGGATGGTCTCCTGGAACTGCGGGCCGATACCGCCCGTCCCCGGGGTCACCTCTCGATAGCGGTCGGCGTACTCGTCGTACCAGTCCAGGACGACGCTCTCCGGGTATTGCTCCAGCCAGTCGCCCCACGTCGTGTGCACCATCAGCTGGATCTCCAGCTCGATACCGGTTCCGGTGAGTGGCCCGATCAGGACCTTGCCGTCGTAGTGGGTCCATACCGATCCCGTCTGGCGGTCCTCCATGACGAACACCCCGTTGTAGAGCCCGGCCACGTCGAACGTGTAGCGGGTCCCATCCACGACGGGGTCGAAACTGACCCCGGAAGAGCAGACGATTCAGTAGGTGACCAGGTAGGGCTCACCGGCGATCGTTGTGTTGACGATGTGGTGATAGGCGAGCTGGGCGGCGGGGAAGGCATGGGCCTCTCCGTCGCCGACAATCCCCAGCACAACGTCGTCGTCTTTGAGCCAGACCGCCGACGACGCAGCAACCATCGGCGGATCGTCGAGGACGGTGAAGGCCTGTCCCGGGCCCAGGCTCAGCCCGGCCTCGTCGAACACCGCACCGATCTCCGACTCGGTGGAGGACCCGGTGTCACCCGATTCAGCCTCGTCACCCGCGGCGGTCGCAGGAGCGTCTGCGGTTCCCGCGGTCGTGGAGGTCGTCGTGGATGTCGGCGCCGGTTGTTCGGACGCCGCGGGTGCACACGCCACCAGCAGGATGGCGAAGGTCACACCGGGGAGGCTCAGCTTCCACATGACATGATTATCGGTCGAAGTCCCCCGCAATCTCCTAAAACGATTGTGAGAAAGTGAGAGACCGAGAACAGGGTGGCGTTTTCTACCCGATGCCCTTCCGGGACGATCCCAACGGTGCCCTTTCGGAACAATCCCAATGGTGTGGTCGTTGTCTCATCTATGCGCGCACGACTCACCATCGCCGGCATTGCCCTCGCCTTACTAGCCGCGGCATGCGCAGGCAGCGAGCCTTCCTCGACGTCAAGCGAGTCGAGCACGACCGTGGTGCCGCCGACGACCGGCGAGACGGATGCCGGGGCAACGTCGACCACGACGACGGACGAAGCGACGGCGCTGACCGCGACGGCCGCCGACGGCTGGAGCCTCACCAGGATCGGGGAGGGCATCAAGCCGGTTCTGGCGCTCGACCCGAACGACAACGTCGGCATCGCCTATCTACTGGAGAGACTCGACGAGGGTTTTGTCGCCTATGCCGACTCGGCATCGGGATGGACCACAGACACCTTCGTCGAAGGCTATTTCTACGGACCCATCGGGCTCGATTTCGATTCCGGTGGTGTCCCTCACATCGTGTGGCACGACCATCAGGACGTCACGTTCAGGCAGGAGCTGGGGTCGCTCGTGTACGCGGTGCGCACCGATGCGGGATGGGACCAGATCGATGGAACGGACGACGGCCACGACGGATGGGACTCCACGGTGGCGCTGGGACCGGACGACACGGTTCACGCAGCAGGAATCGATCCCTCGCAGTTCGGCGGCGAGGATGGTGTCGAGTACTACCGGCTGTCCAACGGCGAATTCACCGTGGAGGCGATAGGAACCGGACCGGTCCCCTACGAATTCAATGTGGCGCTCGCCGTCGCCGGGGACGGGGAACCGGCATTGACCTACCACGATGCCGAGGCCCAGGTGCTGCGGTTCGCCCGCCGCCAGGGCGGCGCCTGGTCCGTCGAGACCGTGGATCCCGAGGTGGGAGCGGGCAAGTACTCGTCTCTTGCCATCGACGAGGAGGGCCGAGCACATATCACATATCTGTTGCAGACCGGCTCTACGACCGGCGTCGTTCGTTACGCCGTCGAGGGGGCAGACGGCGCGTGGACGATCGAGGACATTGCCGAGCTCGATGCGATCAGGACCGGCTCCACCGGAGCACGACGGATCACCTCACTAGCACTTGCCGCCGACGGCACACCTCATGTGGTCTTCTCCGACGAGGGCACCATGTTCTACGGTTCCCGGGGCGAAGCCGGTTGGGAGATCGCACCAGTGATCACCGCCGGCTCACGACCGCTTGGTCAGCTGGTGAGCATGGAGCTCGCGTCCGACGGCTCGGCTCACATCGCCTTTTACGAAGTCACCAACAGCGATCCGCTCGCCGGGGTCATCGGATACGTTGTCAGCGACGGGGCCGGTTAGCCGCCGGCTGAGAGCCCCCGCATCGATCGGACACCTCGATGTCGCAAGGCGGGTCCCTCTAGCGCATATGGTGTGGAGGCTCGATGCTGTCGAAGAACTCGTTGCGTGTCTTCTCGTTGGTGAGAAACGAACCAAGCAAAGCGGTGGTGCGCATGTGGGCGTTTGGCTTCTTGGCTCCACGCATCGCCACGCACAAATGCGTTGCCTGCACGACCACACCCACTCCCTGAGGCTCGACGAGGTCATCGATCAGCTCGGCGATCTGTCGGGTCATGCGCTCCTGGATCTGGAGGCGGCGAGCGAACGCCTCGACGACACGCGGAATCTTGGAGAGCCCGACCACCTTCTTGTCGGGAAGGTAGGCGACGTGTGCCTGGCCGAAGATCGGCAGCATGTGGTGCTCGCACATGCTCCAGAAGTCGATGTCACCGACCACCACCATCTCTGCGTACTCCACATCGAACAACGCCTTGTTGAGGAGCTTGACCGGGTCGACGGTATAGCCGAACAGGATCTCGTCGTACATGCGGGCCACCCGATCGGGAGTGTTCCGCAGCCCGTCCCGATCCAGGTCTTCGCCGACGCTTTTCAGGATATGGGCAACGGCGTTGGCCACCTCGATCTTGCACTCGACGTCCAGCACCGGACCGTCCTTGAAGTTTGCCGCCATCTCGTCACTGATCAAACGCATCGCCGGTCCTTCCTTGAGTCCTCGCTCGCAGAGTACGTCAATGCAACGTGCCCCGCGTCGCAGGTAGCTATGCCGCTAGCGGGTTGGAGCATGTTCCACGACGGATGACTGTTAGGTCGCGACCGTCGAGGCGGCGGCGGAGAACGGGAAACGCTCAGGTCCAGACGAGGCCGCTTCGCGTGCTCCAATACGATTCTGGGGTCTCCGCCAGGTGCGGGAGTTGCTCGGTGACCTCGTGTGGGACCTCGAGGGCTTGCAGGTTGCTCACCAGCTGCCGGGAGGTGGCGGCACCGCTGAGGACAACGCCGGCCCACGGCTGGTGGAGAGCAGCAGCGATGGCAACGGCGTCGATCGGCCACTCCCCGGCCACTTCCGCCAGGCGGCCGGCGATCACCTGGTTGCGCGAGGTGAGTCGACCATTGGCGACTGCCTCCTTCACGATCACGCCAACCCCGGCGTCTGCGGCCTCGGCGAGTGCCGCCCCGGCTGAGGTTTCCAGCGGGTTCCATGTTGCCTGGACGCTCCCGAAGAGACGGCGACCAGCGATTTCGATCTCGAGGGCCCGGTGGATCGTGTCGCCCTGATCAGGACCGCTCACTGTCAGACCGATCACCATCCCGGCGTCCCGCAACTCGCCGAGTCGGCTCACGACCGCGTAGTCCTCCAGCACGCCACTCTTGCGGGTGGCGGAATGGATCTGGTAGAGACGCAAATGAGCGCTGAGGAACCCCGTGCTCTGCGCGAACTGACGATCCAGGTTCTCCCTGGAATGAATCTTCACCTCATGGACCTCGGCATCGGGCTTCCAATCTGCCGTGTACACGTAGCCCCACTTCGATCCGACGATGATCTCGCCAGGCAGGCGGCGCCGCGCATCGAGCCACCTCGCCAAGAACTCCTCGGCCCGCCCATAGGACCGGGCGGCGTCGAAGTAGGTGATCCCGGCCGAAGCGGCGGCATCGAGCACGCCATGGGTGTGGGCTTCCAGGGCTGACGGATCTGTTCGCTCTGCCAGATCGTCACCATGTCCCACGTTGATATAGCCCGGCCGCCCCAGGGCCGCCAGACCCAAACCGACCACGGAGACAGTGAGGCCCGTCGTTCCCAGCGATCGGTATTGCATACCGGTCACCCTACGGTGCCAGCGCCACCCCCAAGCGGTGATTCCCTACGTGCACGCCCGACGGGTGCGACCGGCCACGCCGCCAGGCCGGGCTAACGTCGCGACGTGGCAACGCTCACCATCCAAAGGCTCGCCGATTCGTGTGTGCGTGTCGACATCGGCGACCACAGCGCGCTCATCGATCCGGGTTTCTACACCTGGGAGCACGATGGACTTGACCTGGCGTCGATGCCGGCGCCCGACCGCCTCCTCATCACGCACAATCACCCCGACCACCTGTCGATCGAGTTCGTCCAAGCGCTGGTGGATGCGTATCCGTCGATGGTGATCGAGACCAACGAGGAGGTTACCGCCAACCTCGCCGACGCCGGAATAGGCGCCATCACCGAGTCCGCCGACTGGACCTCCCAGTTCACTGCACCGCATGAGCAGATTCCTACAGGAACCCAGCCACACAACGTCGGGTTTGTGGTTGGGGGAGCGTTTGCGCATCCAGGCGATAGTTACAGCATCGACGCCACGCCGCCGGTGCTGGCGTTGCCCTTGTTGGCGCCATGGGGCTCCACTACTGAGGCGGTGACGCTGGCCAAACGCCTCAAACCTCGATACGTCGTCCCCACCCACGACTGGTACCTCGAGGAGCGGGGGAAAGGATGGCTCTACTCCATGGCAGAGCGAGCGCTCGCCGAGGAAGGGATCACCCTTCTCCGGCTCGATGACTTCGAGACCGTCACCGTCGACGCCGGCTGAGGAGCCACCGCGGAGAGGTCGCCCAGGGAACGATTCGGGCGTGATCCTGGTTAACGCACCATGAACCGCATCGCGGCTGCGATGGGCCTGGTTGCACTTGTGGCACTCACGGTCTGGGCGTTCTGAACTGCTCAGAGAGGCGAGAGCAACGAAGCGGGTGTCCGGGTTGGTCCCCGAGACGCCTACAACCCGGTGACGGCGGGAGAGCGGCTCCCCGACGGGTTCCGGCAGCTGCTGCCCCGCGACGCCATCGCCCCGATCTACGACCCAACGTTCGTCTCGGCCGCCGACGTGCGCTGGCCCGGGTACGCCCAGGTCATCGGGGTGTCGGCGGGAGATGAAGCCAAGGCGTACCCGGTCAGCCTGCTGAATCGTCGCGAGATGGTGGTCGACGAGATCGGTGGGGATCCGATCCTGGTCACCTGGTGACCCTTGTGCGGGACGGCGATGGTTCATCGCCGAGAGCTGGAGGGCCGGACGCTCATCTTCGGCGTCCACGGTGCGTTGTGGGGCAACGCCATGACCTGGTGGGACCACGAGACCGGCAGCATCTGGAGCCAGCCGCTGGGTGAAGCCATCGCAGGCCCCCTCGAGGGCGCCAGGCTCGAGGCATATCCGGTCACCTTCACCACATGGAGTGCATGGGTGGAGGCCCACCCGGAGACGGTCGCCCTCGACGCCCCCGCCGGCCTCAGCGGCTTCACCCTCGAGGAACTCGTGATCGTGGTCGACTTCGGCACCGAGGCGGTCGGCTATCCCGTCAAGGAAGTGCAGCGGCTCGGTGTCATCAACGATGTCGTCGCCGGTCTCGAGATCGCCGTGGTAAGCGATCCTGCCGACCCACAGCGATGGTCCGTGTTCTCTCGGCGCCTCGATGAAGAGGTGGTGGAACTGGAGGTTGAGGATGGCCGGATCGTTGATGTGAGGACGGGCTCGGTGTGGGACCCGGTGCGTGGGCTGGCACGCAGCGGGCCACTCAGCGGAGACATCCTCGATACGATGCCCGGGTTCACCTCCTTCCCCAAGGACTTCGACACGTTTTGGCCGGAGGGCACGCTGTGGCGACCTTGACCGCACCAGCTCGCCTGCTCCGGGTCGATCGCGCTACCTGGGTACGTTACGAAGCGGTCGGCGGCCTCGGCTCCGCCGTCTTGATCACGATGGGTGCGTACGCCATCCTGGCCTTCGACCGGTTTGGTATCCAGGGCCTTCTGGCACCCAGGGCGACGGTACGCATTCTGCTCATAGGGTTCTACGGTTGGCTGTGGCTGGCCGGAGCGGCCTGGTTGGTCGGCCGGCTCGTGCTCGCCACCCAAGCCCCGTTTGCGACGGTCTTCCGGCTGTATGGCTTTGCCCATCTGCCGTTGCTGCTGGTGGCGATCACGATCCAGGTGGTATCGGTGGCGCTGCGGGTCCTCGGCCCTTCCCTGGCGGTGGCATTGCTCGGTGTTGTGGTCTGGATGCCCGCGCTCCTCGTCTCTGCATCACGCCAGGCGTTCGAACTCGACACCAGACCGGCGTTTCTGCTCATCGGCGGACCGTTCCTGTTGTGGCTGGTTGTCATCGGCGGTGTGCTGACGGCACAGTTGGGGCACTTGCTGTGAGCTTGCAGCGTGGCGTACCCTCCACCAATCCAGCGTGAGGTGGATGGAGGTCAAGGCAGTGCCGCCGATCGACCGGGCCGGTTATATCGTCCACGACGGGTTCCTCGAGCCCGCAGCGTGCCGGGTAACCCTCGCCGCCGTCGACCGGTATCGGTCCAACACCGACTTGCCCGAGATCCATCGGGAGGCGAGAGGCAGGGCCCTCAGATATTCGGTGATCGACGGCGACCAGATCCGGGACGAGCTTCCCGACATCTGGGATCTGTATACCGGTCCGGTCCAGGATCTCATGAGCGAGCTCGCCGGCGAGGCCATGTTCCCACTCGACAACGTCCGTGCCGGGGTCAACGTCAACATCATGCCGCCGGCGAGGTCCGAATACCGATGGCACTACGACCGCACCCCGGTGACCGCCGTGCTCTACCTCAACGAGGTCGAGGGTGGGGAGACGGAGCTGTATCCAGGGCTGCGCGTTCTGCTGGCCGACCAACGGCGGGCCCGAACCCAGCGGCTGCTCGACCGCGTGGTCATGACGCCTCCGGTGCGGTCGATGCGAGCCAGGAAAGTCGTGGTGTCACCAAAGGCAGGCCGCCTGGTGGCGATGGCTGGCAACCGATGCTGGCACAGCGTTGGGGGTGTAGAGGGTGCGCACGACCGGGTCAATGTCATCCTGGCTTACGATCGGGAGGGGGCAACCTTTGCCGCCGAGGAGGGCCTGGACTCCTATCTGTACACCACGGATAACACCGCCCAGCAGGACCCGAACTACCTTCGCTGATAGTGGAAGGCACGTACTACGCCAACGCGAGCTGGGACGTCGAGGCCTGGGTCGATGTCATCGCCGTCGAGTATGAGAGCCTGATAGGCGCCTACCCATTTGACGAAGTGTTTCGGTCGCTCGGCGGGTCCATCGATCTGCTCGACGTGGGCTGCGGAACCGCCATCTTTCCCGGGTATCTGGATCCCGTCCTAGCCGCCGACATTCACATCCGCGCCGACCTGCTCGACAGGTCCGAGAAGAGCCTGCAACGGGCCGCCGCGGTTTTGACCTCGCTCGAGCACTTCGCCGTGGGCGACTCGTACCAGGCGTTGATCGAGGATCTGCCCGAGCTCGGCGACAGCCGCTACGAAGTCATCTGGGCGATCCACTCGCTCACCACCGTTGACATCGAGCGTATGCCAGGGGCCTACGAACGCCTGATGAACGCGCTCAAACCGGGCGGCTACCTCTTCGTGTATCAGCTGACGGCAGGATCCGCCTACCAAAAGGTGCATGGCCTGTATCGGGCAAGCAGGGGTGGCAGTCGCTACATGGAGTTCGAGGACAGCGTCGAGATGCTCGCCGCCGCCGGATACGACTACGAGGTGCACGAGCTGGCTTTCGATCACGTCGTACCGGACCGTCCGGAGGCGCTGGCAACATACCTGCAAAAGGTGACGCTCGACGACACCGTCCCGATCGAGGTCTTCGAGCCGATCCTGTCCGAGTTTCGTCGCGATGGAGCGGTCCGATTCCCGCAGACCGTCAACCTGATCGCGGTACGCAACCAGGAGTAACGGTGACAACGCTTCTGGCCGACCCGTACTACTCCCAGTCCAACGCAATGTTCCGAAGGGCGACCAACCAGACCGAGGTGATGCTCGACCGGCTCGCCGATCACGCACGGGATCGCGGTCGGCTCACCATCCTGAGTGTCGGGTCGGGGGTCGGTTTGTTCGAGCTGCCGATGTTGACCAGGCTTGGCGAAGAGGGGATCACGGTGGCGAGGTTCGTCGGTGTCGATCCCAGCGCCCACGCCACCGCCGTGTTGGGCCGCAAGCTCGCCGATCGTTCCGAGGCGCTCGACTTCGAGGTCGTCGCCAGTCCGTTCGAGACATACGACACCGAGGCCCGCTTCGACATGGTGCTGTTCAACCACGTCTTCGAGTATCTCGCCGGAGATCCGCTCACCTGGATCGGCAAGTCCCTCGGGCTGCTCGCCGATGCCGGCAACGTGCTCGTCTTCAGCCCGAACCGCGGCGGTATCAACCAGATCTACCACGAAGTGTTCGCCGAGCTCGTCGGAGAGCCGCCGCTCTTCGCCGACGACATCGAGGTAATGCTCGATGGATCCGGCATCGCGTTTTCGATGGAGTCGATGATGGCGGCTTGCGACGTCTCCGCCCTGCAGCGGACTGGGGAGGATCCGGAGAAACTGATGCTGCTCAGCTTTCTCACCCAGCGGGACTGCAGGGAGGTAATGCCGGAGGTCCGCGAGCGTTACATCGAGTACTACTTGTCGCTGCGACGACCGGGGGAGAGCTCCATCCCACATCCAGTGACGCTGTTCGTGATGTGATGCGACGCTACCTCGAGGACCTGATCCTTGGCCGATATCCGCGGCGAGACGACATCCAGGTCCAGGGCATCGCCGAAATCGAGGGCGGGTGGGAAACCGCCATCTACAGCTTCGACCTCGCGTATCGCGAACACGGTGCGTCCCACTCCACGGCGCTGGTGGCACGGTTCTACCCGGGTGTTCGGGGAGGTGAGAAAGCGGCCAGGGAAGCCTCCATCCTCCGAGCGCTCGCCGGCGCCGACATACCGGTACCCAGAGTCGAGCTGGTATCGACAGATCCATCCCGGTACGGCTCCGGGGTTGTCGTGATGCAGCGAGTGCCAGGCGTGGCATTGACGGTCGAGCTCGCCAGGTCGGATGTGTCGGTCGCCGAGATGGCCCGGTGTCTGGTCGCCCTACATCGAGTTCCCATCGCCACCGTTTTCGACAACGGTCTGCAGCCTTTCAACGACCCGGGATTCGTTGCTCCCGACTCCAGGGCGATCGCGGCCACCGTCGAGCGCTTCGGATTGGTCGAATTCGACCGGCTCGTTGACCGGCTGGCACGTCGAATTCCGGCCGAGCATCCACCGAGCGTTCTCCACAACGACTATCACCCCGAGAACATCATCGTCGGAGATGGCGGCTTGGTAGTCATCGACTGGACGTTCGCGGGAATCGGGGACTACCGGCTCGACGTGGCCTGGTCGGCGATGTGGACCGGAACGATGGCGGGCAGCCACGTGCGAGCCGAGTTCCTGGGTGGCTATGAGGAGGCGGCGCGCCGTCCAATCGAAGACCTGGAGTATTTCGAGACGTTGAGGCTCGGGGCCCGTCTGTTGACCATCGCCTTGTGGCTCGACGGGGCGGTCGAGCTCCCGGTCCCGAAACTCACCAAAGCCGCAATTGTGGGCGAGTACAAACCGACGCTGATGAAGGTGTACGAACGGTTCCAGGAACTGACCGGCATCGAGATTCGGCTCTTCGGCCAGATGTAGAAGCCGGGCAGGGGGATGCGCCGCCCTCAGGCAGCGCCTTGGGCGGAAGCATCCGCCGCGATCCGGCGTTTCCTTATCATGAACGCGTTCGTGCTCACGGGCGGAGGCAGTCTGGGTGCGGTTCATGTCGGGATGCTTCACGCCCTCTACGAGCGGGGCATCACGCCGGATCTGATCGTCGGCACGTCCGTAGGAGCCCTCAACGGGGCCTTCATCGCCTCCCGGCCCCAAACCCCGGAGACCGCTCGATCACTCGGTGGCGTATGGCGCGGTCTGCGCCGTGCCCATGTATTTCCGATGGATTTTGTCGGGGGGTTTCTCGGGTTTGCCGGGCTGCGCAAGCACTTCGTCTCTAATCGGGCTCTGCGGCGGCTTATCGAAAACAACGCTGAGCTCGACGACCTGGCCGACGCGGCGATCCCGCTCCATATCATCGCCACCGACGCTGCGTCGGGTCAGGAAGTCGCCCTAGTGGAGGGCAACACCATCGATGCCGTGCTGGCAAGTGCCGCACTTCCGGGTATTTTCCCGCCGGTGGAATGGGACGGAAGGCTTCTGGTCGATGGGGGTGTCTCCAACTACGCTCCGATCTCGCACGCCATCGCGGGCGGCGCCGACACCATTTATGTGCTTGCCAGCGGCACCGCCTGCGGTCTGCGGGAGCCGCCGAGGGGCGCCATCCCGATGTTGCTGCACTCGATGAGCTTCCTGGTCACCGGCCGGTTCGTGGTGGAAGTCGGGCACCTGCAGGAGCAGGCGAACCTCGTCGTGCTGCCGCCGCCGTGCCCGCTCAACGTTCCTTCACACGATTTCTCCCAGGCCAACGCCCTCATTGCCGGCTCGTATGAAGCCGCCGGCCCGTTCCTCGACGAGGTCGAAGCCACCGGTCTGGCGCCAATGCCCGATCATCTGATGCGAATCGGGCCTCATCACCCGTGAGCGCTCGCCTTTGGCTCGCTTGAGTAGCTGAGTGACGCGTAGCTGAGTGGAACTGGGCTACTTAGCTCCGTTCGAGGATCATGGCAGCTGCGGTCGCCCCCGCTCCGCAGATGCTGACCAGCCCGAACCGGGCATCGCGCCGTGCCATCTCGTTGGCGAGCTGAGTCACGATGCGGGCCCCGGTAGCGGCGAATGGATGGCCGATCGCAATCGATCCACCGAGCTGGTTGAGCTTGTCGCGGTCGACCTTGCCGATCGGATCCTCTTTCCAGCCTTGCTCCCAGGCCGCGAGGTTCGACGCGACTTGCCCGCCGAATGCCTCGTGCATCTCGATCAGGTCGAAGTCATCGAGGTTCATACCGACCCGCCGGAGCATCCTCGGCACCGCCAACCCCGGCCCCATGAGCAGGCCGTCGTCGGGGCTGATCGCAGCGAACTCGATCGCCTTGATGAAGGCCAGCGGCTCGTGGCCGGTGGCTTTCGCGGCCGACTCCGCCATCAGCACAACCGCGGCTGCGCCGTCGGTGAGCGGGCTCGAGTTGCCTGCGCTGAGCGTGCCTTGAGGACTGGGGTCGAACACCGGTGGAAGCTTGGCCAGCTTCTCCATGGTGGTGTTCGGTCGGATGATGGTGTCGGCGGCGATGCCGTCGAGAGGATGGATCTCGGCCGTCAGCCGGCCATCTTCCGTGGCCGCGGCAGCGTTCATATGGCTCTGGAACGCGATCTGGTCTTGCTCGCTCCGCGAGATGCCCCATTCCTTGACTGTGATCTCGGTGTGTTCTCCCATCGAGAGCCCGGTGGATGGCTCGGTCACGCCTGGGGGCCTTGGGACGAAGTCACCGGGCCGAAATCGGGCGAGGATGCGTGCCTTTTCCTGGATGGTCTTGGCGCCCTGGAGGTCGGACAGCACCCTTGTGGCGTTACGGCTCCACAGCACCGAAGGGTTCGATATCGATTCGACACCTCCGGCGATACCCACACCGGCCCGACCACCGATGATGGCGTCGTGGATCGACTCGATCGCCGTGATGCTGGTGATGCAGTTGTCGGTGACGGTCACCGATCGCACCGAGTCCGGCAGCCGGCTGGAGAAGTTGACTTCGCGTGCGATATGCGGGACACGGGCGTCCACGGTGACGATGCCGTAGACGAGCTGGTCGACGAGCGCCGGATCGAGATCGAGCTTGGTTAAAGCGCCGTCGACCGAATGCGCTCCAAGCTCGAGCGCGGTGTGCTCCTTGAGATAAGTACCCGCCTTGGCAAAGGGGGTGCGGGCGCCGCCGACGACGGCGACGCGTTCGGTGGTGGTCATGTGGTTGTTCCTTTCTGGATAGCGATCGGGGCTGCCAGCACCTGATCCGGGATGGCGAAGGCGTCGACGAGAGCGAGCGAATCGCCTGTGACCTGTGCTAGCAGTTGGTCGTGGGTCTTTCGAATGGCCTTGGCGCTTGTTGCGCTGAGGTGGTTGTGCTCCTGGAACCAGCCGAGATCCGCTTGGATCGTGGCCAGCCCGTGGAGCGCTCTGAGCCGGTCCAAGGTGTCGTGCACCGGTTGGCCTTCGGCTCGGTCCACGGCCGCGGCAAACGCCTCGAGGACCAGTCGCGCGACGTGGCTGGCGGCTGCGGCGACTGCATGGGTCTGGACCTGGCTGAACGCTTCGAACGGCTCAACACCGTCGTCGAGCCGCTTCTTGATGCGTTGGGCAAGGGACTCCACCTGGTGAGCCTCACGCCATCGCAGTTGGTCTATCTGCCAGCCGGCGTCGGCCAGCTGATCCGGATCTGTGGTGCTCATCGTCATCGGGGTGGTTTCGGTGATCGCACTCCTCGTTCGTCGAATCAGGTACCGCATCATGCCGGTGGCGCTCATCGACTCGAACTGCTGGCGAAACTCGGAGAGCAACCCCTTGGCGACGAGCTGGGCGAGCACCGTGTTGTCGCCCTCGTAGGTGGTGAATATGTCGCCATCCGCTCGCATCGCGGTCAGCCGGTTCTCGGCGAGATACCCCTGAGCGCCGGTCGCTTCGCGAGCCGCCTGGATCGTGTCGATGGCGTGCCAGGTGGCGAAGGCTTTCAGCCCAGCGGCGCGGGCCTCGGTACGATGCGGGTCCTGGTTTGTGTCTGCGAAGTCATCGATCAGCTCCTCATAGGCGAAGTGGTATGCATACGTTGCCGCCAGCCGAGGGATCAACCGCTGCTGGTGGATGGGATAGTCGATCAGCAGCGATTCGGCTTCAGGCGAGGGTCCGAACTGGCGACGCCGGTGCGCGTACCGTATCGCGATGGTCAGCGCCGACTTTGCAACGTTCACCGCAGCGGCGCCGACACCGATTCGGCCACCGACGAGGGTGCCGATCATCGTGAAGAACCGGCGATCGGGGTTGGGTATGTCACTCACGTAGTCGCCGTCGTCGTCGATCGACGCAAACCGATCGAGCAATGCCGTCCTCGGGACACGTACGTTGTCGAACCAGATCCGGCCGTTGTCGACGCCGTTCAGGCCTCCCTTGGCACCGTCGTCCTCGATCCGGATACCCGGCAGCACCGATCCGGCCTGGTCACGGATGGGTACCACCAGTGCGTTCACCCCATGGTCGGTTCCGCCGACGACGAGGCGGGCGAAGACCACCGCCAGTCGACCGTGGGCGGCGGCATTGCCGATGTAGTCCTTGCGAGCAAGGTCGTTGGGTGTCGACACCACCAGCTCGTCGGTGGTCGCGTCGTAGACCGCACGGGTTTCGATATCTCGCACATTCGAGCCGTGGCCGGTTTCGGTCATGGCAAAACACCCTGGCAAAGCAAGGGATCCGATGTCGGTGAGGTAGGCGGCGTGGTGGGCGGCGGTTCCGAGCTGGGCGACGGCACCGCCGAAGAGACCGAACTGCACACCGAATTTGGTCATCAGGCTGAGATCGTGATGGTCGAGCGTGGCGAAGGCCACCACGGCTGAGCCTCGATCGTCGGCTCCGTACGGTGCCGGATACCCCAGCGTGCCGACGCCTTCATCGGCGAGGATCCGGGTCCACCCGAGAACCAGTTCGCGATATTCGTCGAGTGACGGCTGCTCCGGATAGGCGAACTCGGATTTCGTCAGTAGTTCTAGCACTCGCCGCCGGGTTTCCCCGTAGCGACCATCGAGCACAGCGGTGAGCTCGTCCACGTCGAAGGACGGCACCGACTCGACGATTTCTCGGAGCGGAATCGAGGATTGCAGCGCTGGTGGAGCAGGGCCAAGCGGGCCATAGCGGGCATCGATGTCGGCCAGAGCAGCCCGTTCGGCCTCGGTCGAAAGCGCCTCCGTCCTGGTCGTCTCTGCGATGGCGATACCGAGATCGGTGACCGATGTTGTTGGCGGTCCGTCGAGCAGCAGTTCCCAGTCGGAGATGCGCTGGCGGAGCAGCTCGAGCTCATATGGCGAAGGGGGATCGTCCGGATCGAGCCAGTGGCGCAGCGCCACCTGACAATCAAGGTCGATCCCCGGGTACAGGGCAACAACCGAGCAGATCCCTTTGATCTCCTCAGGCGTCAACTCCCCGTCCGACCACGCCACGTAGATGAGGGGGAGGAAGGGCCGAACCCGCTCGTCGTGAATCGATGCGGCGAGGTCGAAGGCTGTTGGCTGGCTCATACACCGGTAGAACCTGTGGCGGCTCACCGCGCATTCCCGTTCGAAATAACCGACGTTTTAGCCGTGGGAAGACGCCGGGGACAGAACCGCGCCCTATTTGTAGCGCCTCTTGGCGCTCAGTGCAGGATCCGACGGTTTCTGGTCACTCTTCGCCGTGCTGCAGCTAGGCGATGAGGGCCACCGCCATCCCAACCGATGCGATCAGTAGATCAGTAGATCAGTAGATCAGGGTCTGCCTTCGCTACTGCGCTACTTGGCTACTGCTCTACTACTTCGCTACTCCGCTACTGCTCTACTTAGAACGGAGCCTCTAATCGAGGATGTCCTCCAGGATCGAGACGAATCGGTGAATGTCCACAAAAGAGTTATACAGAGGTACCGGTGCGACCCTGACCACATTCGGGTACCGCCAGCCGCATTGGACATCGGCGGCTGCGAGTGCCTCGTACACCTTCTGCCCGGAGCCACTCGGGTCGTTGATGCGTAGCGAGTGCTGGCAGCCGCGCTGATCGAGGGCCCGGGGTGTGATCGATTCGACCCTCCCCTCGAGCCTGGTGTGCAGTAGGTAGTCCATGTATTGGATCATGATCTCGGACTTGGTGCGTAGCGGACCAATGCCCCCTGCCTCTTCGAAGACGGTGAGCGACCCGAGCAGCGGTGCCATGGCCAGGATCGGAGAGTTGCTCACCAACCATGCCTCTGCTGTTGGGATGGGCCGGAACACGGTATCCATCTCAAATCGGGTCGCCCGGTCGTGACCCCACCAGCCGTTATAGCGAGGTAAGTCGGGATCTCCGTGGTGGCGCTCGTGCACAAAGGCGCCTCCGGTCGCCCCCGGTCCTGCGTTCAGGTACTTGTAGGTGCACCAGACGGCGAAGTCGATGTCCCATTCGTGAAGCGAAAGCTCGATGTTGCCAACCGCGTGCGCCAGGTCGAGGCCGATCCGCGCTCCTACGCCCCGGGCCGCTGCGGCCAGCTCGACCATCGGAAGCACCTGCCCGGTGTAGTACTGGATGCCCGGCAGCAGCACCAGCGCCAACACTGAGCCGTGCCGGTCGATGGCATCGATAAGGTCCTCTGTCCGCAGGGCCTCCTCACCGGGACGGGGCTCCACCGTCACCAGGGCGCGGGCAGGGTCGAAACCGTGCGCCCGGATCTGGGAGTCGACCGCATAGTGGTCGGAGGGGAAGGCGTGGTCTTCGATCAGGATCTTGTACCGGGAGGCGGTCGGTCGGTAGAAGCTCACCATGAGCAGGTGCAGGTTCACCGTCAGCCCGTTCATCGTGACCACTTCTGTGGGCAGAGCGCCGGTGAGGCGGCCCATCGGCTCGGCCAGGAGTTGGTGGTACGGGACCCAGGGACGGTCCGTCTCGAAGTGCCCCCGACCGCCGTTGTCGGCCCACCGGTCGAGTTCGGCGATCACCATGTCGCGAGCGGCACGAGGTTGCAGACCGAGCGAGTCGCCATCGAGGTAGGTCGACTCGGCAGCCCGCTGCGGTACCGGCATGGCGAATTGGTCGCGGAATCGCCGCAGCGGGTCGGCCCGATCCAGCGACTCGGCGAAGCCGATCCCCGGCTCAAACGTCTCTGTCACCTCTGCCTCTCCCTTCCTCTGAACCGTTGGCTCCCATGCTCGGGTAGCGGGCCTACGAGCCCAGGGTTCGCAGTGCCTGTGGCTCGGGGGTCACGGGCGCTCCAGTGTCTCAATCAGGTCGGCCATGAACGACCTCCCCTCGGCACCGTCGATGAGGCGGTGGTCGTAGGACAGGCTCAGCGGAAAGACGCGTGCTACCACGATCTCCCCGTCATCAACGACGGGTTGCGGGTCGGCCCTGCCCACGGAGAGGATTGCCGAGGTGCCGAGCGGGATGATCGGGGTTCCGAAGCTGCCGCCGACCGCTCCAATGTTGGAGACGGTGAACGTCTGCCCGCTGGCATCTTCCGGTGACAGGCGGCGGCTCCGTGCCGCGTCGGCGAGGCGGACGACCTCGCTTCCGATCTCGTCCACGGACTTCTGGTCGGCGTCGTGGACGACGGCGACGAGCAGCCCCTGTGGTGCGTTGACGGCGAACCCGATGTCGTAGAAGCCTCGTTCGACGATGTCGTTGCCGTCGACGACTGCATTGAACAGCGGGTGGTCGGCAAGCAATGGCAGGATGCGGCTGATGATCAGGGCTTCGAGTGGCGGCTTGCCCAACTCATCCCTGGCGGTGAGCAGCGGTTGGGCCAGGGCCTCACCGAAGGTGGTCACGTGCGGGATCTCCCGCCACGAGCGGGTCATCCGATCGGCAATGGTCTTGCGCACCGCGCTCATCGGGGCCCGGCGCACCGGCCGTGACTCACCGGCGTTACGCACGTCGTCTTCGGTGATTCTGCCCTCGGGCCCCGTCCCCTCGACGGTTGCCAGGTCGACGCCGAGCTCCTTCGCCAGCCTGCGCACCATCGGCAACGCTTGGGCGCGCGATGGAGGCGCCGCCGGTGGCGCTTCCTCAAGCGATCCAACGATCGGGAGCGGCGTGGCGCCTGATGGTCGGTCGGGCTCCTCCGCCCAGGTCTCGCCCGGTTCGCCGATGACGGCGAGCAACGCATCCACCTCCATCGTTGCCCCCTCACCTGCCCCTTGGTGCAGAAGGGTGCCGGCGAACGGCGAAGGGATATCGACGACGGCTTTGTCGGTCTCGATCTCGACGAGAGGTTCGTCGAGCGCCACCGCGTCGCCAACGGCCACGTGCCAGGAGACGACCACTGCTTCGGTCAGTCCCTCCCCGATGTCGGGGAGGTGGAACTGGTTTGCCATGCTACGTCTCCATCACGCGATGCACCGCGGCCACGACCCGGCCGACCGAAGGAACGTAGTGTTGCTCCGCTCTGCGAAGCGGGACCACGGTGTCCCACCCGGTTACACGCTCCACCGGGGCCAGCAATGAGTAGAACACCTGCTCGTAGATCTGAGCGGCGATCTCGGCTCCGAAGCCGGCAGTGCGCGGTGCCTCGTGCACGACAACGGCGCGTCCCGTTCTGGTGACCGATTCCATAACGGTTTCGCTGTCGAATGGGACGATGGTTCGAAGGTCGAGCAGCTCGGCGTCAATGTCGCTGTGCGCGAGCTCGGTCACCGCGGCGCGGGCCTCGCGCATCATGGAGCCGTAGGCGATGATGGTGACGTCGCTGCCAGGCTTCTCCACCTTCGCCGTGCCGATGGGGACGGTATACGGCTCTTCGGGAACCTCGCCTCGGGCAGAGCGATACAGCCGGATCGGCTCCAGGAAGATGACAGGATCCGGGTCGTCGACTGCAGCCAGCAGCAGGCCGTAGGCATCGTGCGGATTGGACGGCACGACAACCTTCAGACCCGGGACGTGCGCGTACAGGGCTTCCGTCGATTCGCTGTGGTGCTCGGCGGCCCCGATTCCCGCTCCGTATGGCACCCTGACAACGAGCGGAGCGGTGAACCGGTGTCTGGAACGATTGCGGATTCGGGATACGTGGCTGATGATCTGGTCGAATGCCGGGTAGCTGAATCCCATGAACTGGATCTCTGCGATGGGGCGGAGACCGGCGATGGCCATGCCGTAGGCGGCGCCAACGATCCCTGCTTCTGAGACGGGGGTATCGATCACCCGATCGGCTCCATGTTTTTCGAGCAGCCCATCCGAGACCCTGAACACGCCGCCGGTTTGACCGACATCCTCGCCGAGGAGCACGACCCGCTCGTCGGCGAGGGCGCGGTCGAGTGCGGCGTTGAGGGCTTGCGCCATGTTCAGCTCGGTCATGCCAAGCCCGCCTCCGCTGCTCCTCTTCGTTGCGTGGCCAGCGGTGGCGGCACCTCGGCGTACATAGCGTCGAAGATCTCCTCGGCGGTAAACGGTTCGAGGGACTCTGCCTCTTCCACCGCGGCCTCGATTGCCGCCGTTGCCGCGGACTCGATCTCCTTCTGCCACTGGTGAGACCACATCCCACCGGTCTCCAGGTAGAGGCGGACCCGCTCCAGTGGGTCCCGCGCTGCCCATCGGGCGGTTTCCTCGGGAGATCGGTAACGCCCGTCGTCATCGGCAGTGGTATGCCCCCGGATCCGGTGTGTCAGCGCCTCGATCAGGGTTGGCCCTTCCCCTCGCCGCGCCCGGTCAACGGCTCGGGCCGCGGCGTCGTACATGGCAAGCACATCGTTGCCGTCGACGAGTTCCCCCGGCATCCCGTATCCGTCTGCCTTCTGAGCGATGGTCTCAGAGGCGGTCTGTCTGGCCCTTGGCATGGAGATCGCCCAGCCGTTGTTCTGGCACACGAAGATGGTCGGCGTCTGATAGACACCGGCGAAGTTCATCGCCTCGTGAAAATCGCCTTCCGACGTCGCCCCGTCGCCAAACATGGTCATCGCTACCGCATCTGTCCCTTTGAGGCTTTCTGCCCAAGCAAGCCCGACGGCATGGACCATGTGCGCCCCCACCGTGATCGACGGCGGCAGCACGTTCACCCCGGCGGGTGGCTGCCCGCCGCGTTCATCGCCGGTTCGAGTGAGGAGCAGCTGGGTCCACGGATAGCCCCGGCTTTGCATGGCGGCGCCGTCCCGGTACGAAGCCACCAGCCAATCGCCAGGCTCCAGCATGGCAACCGCGCCGATCTGGGCCGCCTCCTGACCCTCGTACGGCGCGTACGTGGCCAGCCGGCCCTGTCGCTGCAGCGCCGTTGCCTTGTGGTCGAAGCTGCGGGCGGTGACCATCGCCTCATACAGATCTCTGATCACCGAGTCATCGATCGGTGATTCGCCTATCAGGGTCCCGTCGACCTCGAGGATCTGCAGCATTTCCGTCATGGTCGGGGAGGCTAACGCTGCGGGTCGCTGCAACGATATCGAGGAAGCTGAGGCTCAGTGGAAAGGGTCACGATTCTGTTCCGAGCACAAGACCATCCGGAGCCGTGGCCCACAGCGGCCCGGAGTTAAGAGCGGAAAAAGCAGCCCAACCTCAATCGCGCACCGATCACCTATCGCTGTCCGCGAGCCGCTCGTAGAGGCCCAGAACGTACGCAGCCTGGCCTGCGTGCTGCAGGTCGTCGCCAATGACGCTGACCAGCCGGACGCCGACCGACACCGGTGGATCCCAGCCGTGGTCGATGATGCGCTCGAGCTCATCGGCGTCGGTCGTCTCCAGGTAGGACAGGGTGCGGTCGTAGACGGCGTCGTGATACGCACGCAAGTCTTCTGCGGTCGGGTTGACGGCGGCGACATCCTGGGTGGTGTGGCCGTAACCCGTGTTTTCTGGGTCGGGCTCCATGGCGAAGCGTTGCGCCCAGGTGATCCATGCCTGCTCGCGCCCCGCGATCTCCGAGATGTGGTCGTCCTGAACTCTGGTCAGGTGCCACAGGAGCCAGCCGATCGAGTTGGCGTCTGGGTCGGGACGGAAAGCCAATTCCGCGGTGTCGAGGCCCTCCGTCACGCGGTGCACGATTTCCCTGATTCGACCGTAGGCATCCACGAGGATATCCCTTGTCTCCACAACCCTCCCTGTGTCGCGGTGAGCGTAGAGGTGATCGGCTCGGCCTATCGACGCGTTTGATCTTGACAGACAGACGCGCAACCTGTAGATTGCGCGTTAATACGCAATACAAGTGTTGCACATCTACGAGAGGAATCCCCTATGCGAGTTGACGACATCAGAAGAGAAATCGTGATTGATGCTTCCATCGAGCGGGTCTGGGAGGCGCTGACCTCGGCGGAACAGATGTCGCAATGGTTTGGTGACAGTGCCGAGATCGACCTTCGACCGGGTGGGCGGGCACGGATCGGATGGACCGAGTGCGACGCCATGACAGACTGCATCGTGGAGGTCGTCGACCGTCCGACTCGATTCTCCTTCCGGTGGGATGCACTGAAGGACACTCCAATCGATGTCGCCTCGACACTGGTTGAGTTCACGCTGGTCTCGGAAGGCGATGGCACGCGATTGACGTTGCTCGAATCCGGGTTCGCCGATCTTCCCGACGAGGCCTATCAGGCTCGTATCGACGAGAACTCGGCCGGATGGGACTCCGAGCTCGAGGATCTTCGCCGGTACCTGACAGGGGTTCGGCCCGTTGCCTGAGAGCCCGAGCGTTTTCGCCGCGCTTTCCGACCCGACGCGCCGCGTCCTGGTCGAGTGGCTGGCGTCGGAGGAGAGCGGCACGGCGACCGAGTTTTCAGCCCGTCTCCCGATCAGCCGGCAGGCCGTGGCGCGGCATCTCCGGGAGCTGGAGCGAGCCGGATTGGTCCGGTCGGAGCGCGCCGGACGGGAGACCCGGTTCTCGCTGAACGCCGAGTCGTTAACGGAGGCGGCACGATGGCTGGACGCCCGCGCCGAGAAGTGGGATCGCACACTCGGCCGTCTCAAGCACCACGCCGAGTCGGCCCCTGGTCGGTGAGCCGCTCTCCGGCCCTGATTTCGATCGGGATCCGATTGGCAGGGGGAGCGAGAGGGCACGACCACCGGTCGTCCCAGACACAGGACGGGTGATAGCTGAAGTTGAAGTCGAGCACCAGGGCCCCGTCTTGCCTGCCGAGGTCGGCGCCCTTGGCTCCGTCGAGCAGGTACCGGCCACCACCGTAGGTGAGGGTGCCGCTGCTGAGATCACGAAATGGCAGAAACAGGCCACCGCCGTAGGAGTCGAGCCAGTACAGGTCGAGCGCCACCGGCTGGCGGTGGATCTCGGTGCGGGCAACGCCGAAACGAACAAAACGGGTGGTCCCGTCTCTGCTGTTGTCGATCAGCGCGATCTCCTCGTCGACAGGATCGATATCGGCGAGCACCCTCAGGGCGGGGTCATAGTCAAAGAAGGGGCTCTCACGAAAGCCGCCGCGCTCGTCGGGGGGCACCGGGCTCTGGCTGTGGGAGGCGAAGAGTGAGTCCCGCCCTGTCCGCCAGGTGGCCCATGCTTGAGCAGGGTCGAGCGAGCTTCTGACCGCGGCATACAGGTCGGCAACGCGCCGCCGATAGTCGGCCAGCTCGAGGGTTTCGTTCATCGGACGAGCTTATGCCGGGTGCGGCGCAGGAACGAGCGATCGACCAAGGGGTAACCCGGAGCGGCCAGAATGGATGCCACGGCAGTCGAGGAGGATCCATGAGCGATGGCCACGAAACGACCGATGACGGATCGGTGACCTGGGTGATCACCCATCGGGTCCGGCCCGATCGGCGGGAAGATTTCGAGGGATGGATCGGCGGCATCGTCGACGAGGTGGCTCGTTTTCCCGGCCACCAAGGCGTCACCGTCTTGCGCCCTGGGGGCGAATCCGGCACGGAATACGTCCTGGTCGTTCGTTTTGCCTCCTACGACGACCTCCGCCGCTGGGAAGAGTCAGCGGAGCGAGCCGAATGGGTCACCCGGCTCGAACCCCTGCTTGCAGCGGAGTCGACATTTCGCACCGAGACCGGCCTCGAGACGTGGTTCCAGCTGCCGGGTGAGCGTGTCGTCGTGCCACCGCCGAAGTGGAAGATGGCGCTGCTCATCCTCGCCGCGATCTACCCGCTTTTGCTCATTGTTGTGCCGCTCATGGGAGCCGTCTTCGACACCCCGTACCTTGGGGTTTCTATCACCTTGGGTCCGGAGTTCCTGGTGAGGACGCTGGCCACTGCGGTGGTCCTGGTTGCGCTGATGACGTGGGTCGCTATGCCCTTTCTCACCAAGCTGTTCCGGGTCTGGCTGCGCCCGGCCCCCGGGGGTGCGTGAGCCAGAGCCGTCCGGACCGCCGGTAGCGTGGCGAACATGTCGCCGCTGGCCTAAGGAAGGGACATCGGGCTAAGCCGACAGCGTCATGACCCGATCCGGAGCGAGCAGGAACGGCGGCAGGTAGGCCGGGATGTTGGAGAATGGCAACACGTCTTCGTGGAGCGCGACGCCGAGTTCTTCCTCCATGAAGCGCCGTCTCGCCTGGATCCGTCCCCATGCTTTCGGGTATCGGGCGGCGAACTCGTCGCGGAGTGATTCGTCGGCGAGGGCAACGCCGTCCTCGATGTTGGTCGTGAAATAGTCGGTGCCGGTGGCCGGGATGATGTCGACCTGGAAGGCCATGCCGGAGCGCAGCTCGATCGTCGACCCCGGCGCCACCGGAGAGTTCACCCACTCGTCGAGGCTGATCTGGTGACCCGGATTCAAGAAGATGCCGAAGAACGGGTCGCCAAGGCGGCGGTCGACGATTTCCTGGAGCACCCCCCCGGTCTGACCGACGTGTAATGCGCCGTACCACTCTGCCACCGCCGCGAAATAGGGACCGACCAGGCGATCGACATAGTCGCGGATGTCGAGGGGCAACTCCGCGGCGTCTTCGACAACGAAGCCGGCCCTGCAGTTCAACGCACCCCAAATGCCGAAAGCGACCGTGAACCGATCGCCACGCTCGATGCGCCGGTCCCCCGGGCTGAGCAGCCCGAGCGAAGCCCGTTCCCCACTGGTCAGCATCAGATGACACGACAGTGGCATGCCATTCCATTCGAGCAGCCTGACCGCCTCTTGCTCGCTCATTCCGGGCCGGAGCCCAAAAAGCAGTTGTCGGACGCCGTTGGAGGTCTGGCAGGCGGCGTACTCGAACGCTGCCAGCTGTTCGACCTCGTTGATGACACGAAGCCCGTCGGCGGCATCGATGAGCAGACCGGTAGCGTTCTCGACGGCGCCGGCCGCTCGGGTGATACCGCGCAACTCGTCCACGAGAAACGCCGGCGCATCGAGCATCTCGGGCTTGGCGTAGTCCTTCCAGCCGATGACACCGACCCGGCTGCCTGTAGCGACGCCCTCATCGGCAAGGATCTCGGCAAGCGATCGAGACCGGTCCCGTGGCTGGCTTGGCAGGCTCAGATCTTGAAACAGCTCGATGCGCATCGAAAGCGGCGCCGCATCGGCCATGCCGACGCACTCGTTCCCCACCAGGATGGCCGGCTCGTCGGCTCCACCGATGACGAGCAGCGCCTCCTCGAAGCGTGGGTCGAAACCGGTGAGGTAGGCGAGGTTGGCGCTGTGCTCACGGTCGGCATACACGATGAGCCGGTCGTACCCGCGTTCCCCGGCGCGCTGTTGCAGCCGGTCCACACGATCTCGATAAATCGCATCGGGGATCTGCGGCATCTCGTCTGGCATGCCGAAGTCGGGCAGTTCGACCTTGGCGACTCGCGGCGTTGTCATCGCAGTCATGTTCGCACGATCAGCTCTGGGGTGGGATCCACAGCTCCGCCTCGGTGGCCCCACGCTCGATGGTGGCGAACCGGTTGGCGTCGATAGCGACCCAGGGGCCCGTTTCGCCGTCCGGCCAGTGCACGCGGAGCTCGACGGTATCGGCGGCGCCCAGCCCGAAGTGGATCCTCCCCACCGGGTCGCCGGCGTGACCGCCGCAGATGGTCGCCTTACGGGGCACGGTGGAGTCGCCAAGCTTCAGCTCGATCCACGAGCCAATGGCGTTCGGATTGGGGCCAGGCTGAGCGAGCTGGATGGCAATCCAATTGCCCATCGGTCGCGGCTCCGTAGCTTCGCCCCACCCGACGTTGCGCCACAGTTTGACGTTCTCTCTGCGGTTCACCTCGACCAGGTCGAGCATCCCGTCGAGGTTGAAATCGGCAAGGGCGGCACCTCTGGTACGGGCGAAGCTGAGAAGGCCGGCCGCCTCTGCACTTTCGGTGAAGGTTCCGTCCTGGTTGCCGAGCAGCAGGTTATTCGGGTCATCCGCCGCGGCCTCGACCATGGCCTCGACGTTGCCTTTGGCAATGAAAAGGTCGATGAACCCGTCGTTGTTGACGTCCTGGAACTCGGCATGCCAGGCGGTCGATGGCATCGTCGTGTCTCCGGTGAACGGTCGGTGCGCGGTAACTCCTCGTCCGATGGCGATGTCTTGATACTGCGGCTGGGCTGCCCCCTCGGCAAGGGTCTGGAGCTTGTTGTCGCCCATGCTGGTCAGGAAGACCTCGGGCAGACCGTCGCCCGTGATGTCCTGGCTGGCGATGCCCATGCCAAAGATCTGCATGCTCCGCCACCCGTCATCTTCGGTGTAAAGACGGGGCGGCTGGCCTTCCTCGACACGCCACAGCTGCTCCTCACCGTCCCGGTAGTACTGCCGGTCGTTCGTCACGCGCAGGTCGCCGCGACCGGACCGATCCCAGTCGCTGAACAGGATCGACAGCGTGCACCACCCAGGAGAAAGGGCGGTAGGAGCCGCATAGCGCGCGGCGGTGCCGGCTGACCTGACCAGGACATTGTCCGTGCAGATACCGGTCTGCTGGCCGTCTTCGGCGAGGTAGTTGCCGAAAGCGAGCGTAGGAAGCGGTGCCGAGCCCTCCCACGTGGCGCTGAACGCCGTGGTCCAGTCGTCACCGCCCTCGTAGCCCCATGCCTCGTTGGCGCGCTCGAAGGTGCAGTCGCCGAGTCCGCGGAGCATCACGTTCTCCCCGAACCGCAGGACGGCCAGGTCGATTCGACCGTCCCCGTCTACATCGATGGGATAGGCACCGGTGACCATCGTCAGATCGGTGCTCGGGTCCCGGATGAAGGCGAAGCTGAGAGCGCCGCCGTTTGGGCTCTGGTTTCGGTAGAGGGCTGCGGGATTGGTGCCGCCCGCAAGGTAGAGATCCGGCTTCTCGTCGTCGTCGCAGTCGAACACCGCAACGCCGCCTCCGACGAAGAAGTTGAAATCGCCCTCGTAGGCGTGATCGATTCCCGCAGCGGCCGACTCCTCTACGTAGTGTGGCGCCCGAACCGCTGTCGCGTTCGGCTCGGTGCGCGTCAGCACCACAACAGCGAAGGCAATCACACCCAGGGAGGCAACCGCGATCCCGCCCACAAGCCACAAGGCCCTCCCCGACCTGCCCTTGCTCTCCGTTGTCATGCCTGGTCGGGTCTCCTGTAGCGCGCGCCTATCGAGATGAGAGGAACTGCTCTCGACCAGGAGAGCCGCTCCGTCTGATGCGATCGGCCGGACCGTACCACCGTGGGCTGCGAACCGACCCTGGCCATATCGCGTGATCCGGCAACCGGCCGATAGTCGGTTGGCTAGAGTCAACGTCGCCCATCTCAGGATGGCTTTTCAACAGGAAGAAGGACAAGATGTCTAAACGACGCTTACGGGCGTTCATACCGATCATGGCGATCGCGCTGGTGCTCGCCGCTTGTAGTTCGGATTCAGACGATGGAGGGGGCGACGACGAAGCTCTCACCGTCGGCGTCTCGTGGAACAATTTCCAGGAGGAGCGCTGGGCAAAGGCCGATGAGGTCGCCATCAAGGCGGTGCTCGAGGCGGCCGGGGTGGAATACATCTCGACGGATGCCGGGTCGTCGGCTGAGCAGCAGCTCACCGACATCGAGGACCTGATCACCCGGGGCGCCGATGCGCTCATCATCCTCGCCCAGGACGGCACCGCGGTCATCCCAGGCGTGCAGAGCGCTCTCGACCAGGGCATCCCGGTCATCGCTTACGACCGCCTGATCGAGGATGACGGTGCGTTCTACATCACCTTCGACAATGTCGAAGTGGGTCGGATGCAGGCACGGGTGATCTTGGATCTGGTGCCCGAGGGGAACTACGTGTTCATCAAGGGCAACCAGGCCGACGCCAACGCCGACTTCCTGCGGGGCGGCCAGCAGGAGATCCTGCAGGCAGCTCTAGACAGCGGGGCGATCGTCAACGTCGGTGAGTCGTATACGGACAACTGGGATCCAGCTGTCGCGCAGACCAATATGGAGCAGTTCCTTACCAACAACAACAACGACGTTGACGCGGTCGTCTCCTCTAATGACGGCATGGCCGGCGGCGTGGTTGCCGCATTGACCGCGCAGGGTCTTGACGGTGTGGTGCAGGTGTCCGGCCAGGACGGCGACGGCGCCGCCTTGAACCGGGTCGCCCTCGGCACCCAGTCCGTTTCGGTGTGGAAGGATGCCTTCGCCCTCGGCCAGACCGCCGCAGACGCTGCTGTCCAGCTGGCGGCCGGTACTGCGCTAGCCGACGTCACGGCCCCGGGTGATCTCGGGGATCACGTCAGGCCCGCGAGTTTGAACGCGAGCGTGTTCACAACGCCTGGCGGCAACGATGTGCAGTCGATCATCCTGGCGCCGACTCCGATCGTCCAGAGCAACCTCAACATTGTGGTTGACCTGGGGTGGATCACGCAGGCTGACCTCTGCCAGGGCGTTTCGTCCGGCAGCGTGGCCGCCTGCGGATAACGCGACAGACAACAAGTACGTAACAAGCGGCGCCCCCGGAGTTATCCCGGGGGCGCCGCTGCGTCTCCATCGTGCTTCAATGTCTCATTCATGACTGATACGACGACCACTCCCGACCAGGCGCCAAGCGATCCTGGCTCCACCTTCGGTGACACCGTCCGAGCCCTCGAGATCGACCTGCGAATCGTCGGGATGCTGGGCGCTCTTGGTGTCATCTGGATCGTGTTCAACGTCCTGTCCGGAGGGCTCTTCCTCACGCCGCGGAATCTGTGGAACCTTTCGGTGCAGGCGTCCGCGGTCGGCGTCATGGCCACCGGGATGGTCCTGGTCATCGTCACCCGCAACATCGATCTCTCTGTCGGTTCGATGGTGGGGTTTATCGGGATGGCGATGGCGCTGGTCCAAGCCGAGATACTCCCCGACTTCATCGGCTTCGACCATCCGATGACGTGGATCATCGCCGTGGCCGTCGGCCTGGTCCTCGGAGCGCTGCTCGGTGGGTTCCAGGGCTGGATCGTCGCCTACGTCGGCGTGCCCAGCTTCATCGTGACCCTCGGTGGGCTTCTCGTGTGGCGGGGAGGGGCATGGGCCCTCGCCAGCGGCCGCACCATCGCCCCCATGGACCGTTTCTTCCAACTGATCGGCGGAGGCTCCCGGGGTTCGATCGGCGCCACCGCCAGCTGGATCGTCGGTATCGCTGCAGTTGCCGGCATCAGCGCCCTGCTCATCAAGAACCGGCGGCAGCGGCACCGGTACGGCTTCCCGGTGCGCCCGCTGTGGGCGGACATCACTCTGGGCGTGCTCGCCGGTGGCGCCGTGTTCGGCGCGATAGCGATCACCAACAACTACGCGCCGATCGGCCGAGTGCTCGGCATCGCCAACCCGGTGCTGATTCTCATCGGTGTCACCATCGCGATGACCTTCATCTCTACCCGCACCAAGTTCGGGCGGTCGGTTTTCGCCATCGGCGGCAATCCGGAGGCAGCGGAGCTCGCCGGCATCAATACCCGTCGCACCGTCATGTTGGTCTTCATGCTGATGGGAATCCTGGTCGGCGTCGGAGCGATGATCACAACGGCACGGCTGAATGCGGCACTGAGCAGTCTCGGAACGCTCGCCGAGCTCTCTGTGATCGCGGCGGCCGTCATCGGCGGCACCTCCCTGAGCGGTGGGATCGGCAGCGTTCCCGGGGCGGTACTGGGCGCCCTGGTGATGCAGTCGCTGGTGTCGGGAATGGTCCTCATCGGGGTCGACGCACCGCTGCGGAACATCGTCGTCGGCATCGTGCTCGTGATCGCCGTCGCCATCGATACCTCCTTCCGGCGGCGAGCGGAGCGATTGACGACGTGACAGACACGATGAGCGAACCGGTTCCGCTGGTGGAACTGCGCAACATGTACGTCTCCTTTGGCGGCGTACATGCCGTCGACGACGTCACGGTCGACCTGTACCCCGGCGAGGTCGTCGCCCTGGTCGGCGGCAACGGCGCAGGCAAGTCGACGCTGGTGCGTACCCTCTCGGGAGCTCACCCTGCCGACTCAGGCGACATCCGGATCAATGGCGAATCCGTCGACATCGGGACCCCGAAGGAGGCCAAGGATCTTGGCATCGAGACCATCTACCAGACGCTGGCGCTGGCCGACAACATCGACGCCCCGTCCAACATGTTCCTTGGCCGGGAGTTGACCACGCGATGGAGGACGCTCAACGACTCGGCCATGGAGTCGGAAGCCAGAAAAATCATGGGGCGGCTCAACCCGAAGTTCGAAAACTTCAAGGTGGCAGTCGAGTCGCTTTCCGGTGGTCAACGGCAATCCGTTGCGATCGCCAGGGCCGTGTATTTCGATGCTCGAATCCTGATCATGGACGAGCCGGTGGCCGCTCTCGGCCCGGCGGAGACGGAGCAGGTCAACGAGCTGATCCGGCAACTCAAGGAAGACGGAATTGGCATCTTCCTGATCAGCCACGACATTCACGACGTGTTCGACCTGGCGGATCGGATCAGCGTGATGCTCCAGGGCAAGCTGGTGGGCACGGTCAACAAGGATGACGTGACGATGGACGAGGTCCTGGCCATGATCATCATCGGCAAGCTGCCCGCCGAGGTGAGCGATGCGGAGCTCGAGGAGATGCACGGGTAATAGTTGCCAGTTACCAGTTGCCAGTCCTCAGCCGGACACGTGCAGAACCACGTATTACGTATTACGAGCCTCGGAACTGGCCTTTGCTCCCCCGACACCTCAGGGGGGAGTACCGCCGCAGGCGGGGAGGGGGGCTTCGCCTCTGTGCCCACAAGGCCTGGTAGCCCCCTCCGTCAGCCTCCCGATGGTCGGCTGCCACCTCCCCCCCCAAGAGCAAGAGGGGAGGAAACGCGCCGCATATTCACAGGTGTCGCAACTCAGCGCGACCGTTCACCTGAGGGGGAGGCAAAGGGTCCGCCACTGCGCGGTCGCAGCCGAGCGCGAGCTTTTACCTAGGAGGGGGAGAGACGGCGTCGAGCTCACTCAGCTCTCGAAACGACTTCCTCAACGCCGGATACAGGTCGCGATACACGGAGTAGGCCTCCTCGTAGACGTCGGCGTCGGCGGTTGGCTCGATCACGTCACCCACCCCGACCGCGGCCCGAGACGCCTCGGCAACGGACTCGAAGGCGTCGTCACCGGTGGCGGCGAGCATGGCGGCGCCATGCGCAGCCGACTCCGCGGTGCTGACCAACCGCACCGGGCGGCCCAGGATGTCGGTGATGATGCTCAGCCATAGCTCACTCGATGCTCCGCCACCCGACACTCGGACCTCGCCGAGTTCGATCTCCCTTGCCATCAGCTCCACCGAGTCCCGCAACCCGAACGCAACCCCTTCCATGACGGCGCGGGCCAGGTGGCCGAGGCCGTGGCGGACGGTGAGGCCGACGAAGGCGCCTCGTGCCAGCGGATCCGGGTGCGGGGTTCGCTCTCCTGTGAGGTAGGGCAGAAACACCAGGCCGTCGGCCCCCGGCGGCACCACCACAGCCTCCTCGTCGAGCGCGGAGAACGCACGGTCTGGAGCCAGGGCGTCCCTGAACCAGCGGTAACTTCCGGCCGCCGACAGCATCACGCCCATCAAGTGCCAGGCGTCGGGAACGGCGTGGCAAAAGGCTTGCAGTCTCCCTTCCGGCTCGAAGATCGGGCGATCGGCAGCGGTGAAAACCACGCCGCTGGTCCCGACGCTGACCGCAACGACACCCGGGTTCACTGCGCCGACGCCAACGCCGTTGGCGGCCTGATCGCCACCCCCGGCCATGACCGGTGTGCCCCGGCGAAGCCCCGTGGCCTGCGCCGCCTCCTCCGTGAGGGCACCGGTGATCTCTGGGCCTTCGTGGCTCGTCGGGAGCCAATCTCGGGGGATGTCGAGAGCGTCCAGCACCTCCTGCGACCAGTCCCGCGCCGCCAGATCGAAGAGCAGGGTGCCGGATGCCCCTGCCTTGTCGGTGGCGAACTCGCCGGTGAGCCGGTAGCGGACGTAATCCTTGGGGAGGAGCACCCTGGCCACCCTGGAGTAGATCTCGGGCTCGTTGTTCCTCACCCATAGGACCTTGGGGGCGGTGAAACCGGTCACGGCGTTATTGCCGGTGATCTCGATGAGGCGGCTCCCGCCGACCCGGTCCCGGATATCGTCGGTCTCGGCATGGGTTCGCTGATCGTTCCACAGGATCGCCGGGCGCAGCACCTCCCCGGTGTCATCGAGCAAGACGAGGCCGTGCATCTGCCCGGTCATCCCGATCCCGCCGACGTCGCCGCCATCGACGCCGGATTCGGCCAGCGCCTGTTGGATTGCCTCGATGGTCGCCTGCCACCACAGATCCGGAGCCTGCTCCGCCCACAACGGCCGCGGTGTCTCGTAGTCGTACTCGGAGCGCCCGATACTGATCACCGAACCCTCCCCGTCCATCAGCAGCGCCTTGGTTGCCGTCGTCGAGGTGTCGAGGCCGATGTAGTAGCTCACTCGATCATCTCCGCTGGCTGCTCGGGCAGTGAGGCTAGGACCTCCTCAGGGGAGCGCCCCCGCAGTTCGATCAGCGTCCACACCTCCCTGTGGTGCAGCGCAGCTCCAGGGGCCAGCTCGGTGAGAGGGGACAGCGTTTCCAGCTCGAGGAACCGGTGGTCTCGGTAGCACTCGATGGTTGCGCCGAAGTCGACGTAGGCAAGAGCATCATCGTGGAGGGGCGACCATTTGACGAACACCTCGCTTCCGAGGATGTAGGCCATCCAGCCTCTGCGATTGGGCTGGCCGACCTTGGCGCGCGTCCTCATCGCCGAGGCGTGGACTCGAACTTCCGACGCACCCAGCGCGATCTCTGGTGCCGCAGGATCGGTGTATGGCCACAACACGATCAGACGGTTGGGGAGGACGGCGTTGGGGTCGGAGGGCGCCAGCGGCTGTGGAAGCACCGCAACCCCGCCCGGCGTCAGCTGGGTGATGGCCCAGGCGGCACAGTGGATGGGTGCGCGCCCCGCGTTGAGCAGGGTGTGATCAACCACGGTAACGGCCCCTCGCTGGTGCAACGAGATCGTCTTGGCAACTCCCTCCCCATCTGGTGCTCCGGTGAGCCGGACCCCGCGGTCGAGCCGGTCTATGGCGACGGGGTAACTATCCGACCGATAGGTCACGCGCGGGACTTCGGGCGCCCGCCATAGGCGATGACCTCCGACGAACGAGAAGGCCGCTCCTCCCGGCTGTTCGATCACCTCACCAGGAAGTGAGGCGAACAGCTGCGGGCCGCCACGGCGGGAATAGCCGAGGACACGCGGCCCGGCATCGAGCACCACGATGACCTCGACATCGTCGAGCTGGATGACCTCGGTCTGGTAGTCGGCAGAAGGCTTGCTCACCGTCACCAGTGCAGCACGACGATCCACGTGGTGCAAAGGGGGGCTAAGTTCGCCCCCGCAGGAGGGAGTCTTCATGGACACCAACCGGGTGATCGAAATGATGGGCAGGCGTCTCCGTCTTGCCGTCATCGGCGGCGGCCCGGGCAGCTTCATCGGCCCGATGCACCGAACCGCTGCGCGCGTCGATGACCGGTACGAGCTGATCGCCGCTGCTCTGTCTTCGGATCCCGAGCGCTCTCGTTCCGCCGGTGCCGCCCTCGGGCTCGACGAGGATCGTGCCTATGGCGATGCCGTGGAGCTGCTGGACGGCGAGGCCGGTCGTGACGACGGCGCCGATGTCGTCGCCATCATGACCCCGAACGACAGCCATCACACCTACTCGATCGGTGCCCTGGATCGGGGGTTCGACGTCATCAGCGACAAGCCGATCACCAATACGCTCGACGAGGCGCTCGACGTGCTGCGACGGGTCACGGAGACCGACCTCATCTTCTGCTTGACCCACAACTACACCGGTTACCCGATGGTTCGCCAGGCGCGGGCGATGGTGCAGGATGGGCAGCTCGGAGAGATCCGGCTGGTCCAGGTCGAGTACGTGCAGGGCCACAAGGCCGACGAAGACGATCCTGACCCGAGCGACGAGCTGCCCTGGCGGTACGACCCGGTGCGTGGGGGACCGTCGCTCGTGATGGGCGACATCGGCAGCCATGCCCACAACCTGGTCCGATTCGTCACCGGTCTCGAGGTGTCCGAGGTGGCCGCCGAGGTTGGCCACGTGGTTCCGGGCCGGCTGGTTGATGACTACGCCGCGGCCATGCTCCGTTTCGACAACGGTGCCAGGGGAACCTTTTGGGTCACGCAGACGGCGGCCGGGGTGGAGAACTACCTCCGCATTCGCGCATCAGGAACGCTTGGAACCGTCGAGTGGATGCAGGAGCAGCCGACCTCGCTCGTCTTCAAGCCGTTGGAAGGCCCGGCTGAAATCAGGACCCCCAACGGCCCAGGCACCCTGCCTCTCTCGGCGCGGGCCAGTCGCATCGCCGCCGGTCATCCCGAGGGTTTCCACGAAGGCTTTGCCACTATCTATTCGGACGCCGCCGAGGCGATCGCCGCTCGCCGATCCGGAGTTCCCGCGGATCCGTTGACGATGCAGTTTCCGAACGCAAACGACGGCGTTATCGGCGTGAGATTCGTCGAAGCCGCGATGGCGTCCAACGCGGCCGGCGGCGTCTGGACCGGTGCGTTGCTGGAAGAGAAGGAGGGTCTCGCATGACCGGGGTTCGCTGGGGAGTTCTGAGCACTGCCGACATCGGCATGGCCAAGGTGACCCCCGCGATCCAACAGGCCGAGAACTGCGACGTGGTCGCAATCGCCTCGCGATCATCCGATCGGGCCGAGGCGGCGGCGGCGCAGCTTGGCATCCCAGCCGCCTATGCAAGCTATGAAGCATTGCTCGAGGACCCCGACATCGACGCTGTTTACCTGCCGCTTCCCAACAACCTCCACCGCGAATGGACGATCAAAGCTGCTATCGCAGGCAAGCACGTGCTCTGCGAGAAGCCGATCGCCCTCACCGAAGCCCAGGCCGAGGAGATGGCGGCCGTCGCGGACGAGGCCGGGGTCAAGATCCAGGAAGCGTTCATGTACCGGCACCATCCGACGTGGGTTGAGGCCGTTCGGTTGATTGCTTCGGGGGCGATCGGCGAGCTGCAGGCCGTGCAGAGCTGGTTCAGCTACTTCAACGACGATCCCAACAACATCCGCAATCACACGGAGCTAGGCGGCGGAGCCATCATGGACATCGGTTGCTACTGCATCAATCTGTCGCGGATGCTCTTCGAGGCAGAGCCGACCAGGGTCGAGGCAGCGGTACGCAGGGATCCGACGATGGGTATCGACATCGTCAGCTCGGCCGTGCTCGAGTTCCCAGGAGGGGGACAGGCGACGTTCACCTGCTCCACCCGGGCCGAGGACTACCAACGAGTTCATATCGTGGGGACGCATGGGCGCATCGACATCGAGATCCCTTTCAACATCCCACCAGATCGCCAAACCAGGATCTTCGTGACGCAGGGCGGCGACCCGCCGGTCGCCCCCACCACGGAAACCGTGGCCTTTCCCGCCGCGGACCAATACACGATCCAGGCCAGGCTGTTCGCCCGAGCCATCCTCGACGACACGGAAGTGTCGGTGCCGATCGAAGACGCCATCGCCAACATGAGAGTGATCGAGACCATCCTGGCGACGCCCTGACCGATGAGGGTCGACACCGTCAGGGTGAGCAACGATGCCTCGATCGACGAACCCACATGAGCCATGATTGGCCGCTCGCCGGATCGGTAACCTGGAATCAGCGTGGCAGCAGGAGGTGACACCGTGACGGACTTTTTCCCAACCGAACCGGTTCGGTACGGCGGACCCGATGCCGAGGACGAGCTGGCATACCGTGTGTACGACCCCGGTCGCATGGTGCTTGGCAAGCGCATGGAGGATCAGCTGCGCATCGCGGTCTGCTACTGGCACTCGTTCAACTGGCCTGGCAATGACGTGTTCGGCGTCGGGACCTTCGATCGCCCCTGGCTCGCTTATGACGTCGATCCGATGAAGGCGGCGCACCAGAAAATGGACGCCGCTTTCGAGTTCTTCACCAAGCTGGGAACACCGTTCTTCTGTTTCCACGACATCGACATTGCACCAGCAGGAGATACCTACGCCGAGACCAAGCGGAACCTGGAAGAGATGGTCGACTATGCCGAGGAACACATGGCACACAGCGGCGTCAGGCTGTTGTGGGGGACCACCAACGCCTTCGGCCATCCCCGGTTCGCCGCAGGCGCGGCGACCAATCCGGATCCCGGTGTGTTCGCCTATGCCGCGGCCCAGGTCAAGAACGCCATAGACGCCACGCATCGCCTCGGCGGCGCCAACTACGTGTTGTGGGGCGGACGCGAGGGCTACGAGACGTTGCTCAACACCAGGATGCGCCAGGAAGCTGATCAATTCGCTCGATTCCTCCACATGGTCGTCGAGTACAAGCACGACATCGGGTTCGAGGGAACGTTGCTCATCGAACCCAAGCCGCAGGAGCCGACCAAGCACCAGTACGACTACGACTCCGCCGCTGTGCACGGGTTCCTCGAGCGATACGACCTGGTCGGCGAGCTGTTCGTCAACATCGAGGGGAATCACGCAACCCTCGCCGGGCACAGCTTCCACCACGAGGTGGCGTACGCCATCGACAACGGAATCTTCGGAAGCATCGATGCCAACCGCGGCGACCCTCAGAACGGCTGGGACACCGACCAGTTCCCCAACTCGGTCGAGGAGATGAGCCTGGCGATGTACGAGATCCTTCGCGGTGGTGGGTTCACCACCGGCGGGTTCAACTTCGACACCAAGCTGCGGCGGCAGAGCATGGCTCGCGACGATCTGTTCCACGGCCACGTTGGCGGCATCGACACGCTGGCCCGGGCGCTGCTGGTGGCAGCACAGCTCATCGAGGACGGAGAGATCGAGTCGGCACGCGACGCCCGATACGCGGCGTGGACGGATGAGCTTGGTGTCGGCATCATGGATGGGCAGTTGACCCTGCTCGACCTGGAGGAACGGGTGGCAGCCGGTGTGATCGACCCGGTTCCCGTTTCGGGGCGACAGGAGCAGTTGGAGAATCTGATCAACCGAGCCTTGTGGCGAAGTGTCTGAAGGCAGAAATGGAGGTTTCATGAGGGACTTGAGCGGCACTTTCGTGGCCATCACCGGAGCCAGCTCCGGCATCGGAGCGGCCACGGCGCGAGCGCTTGGCGCCGAGGGAGCGTCGGTGGCTTTGGGAGCCCGGCGCAAGGACCGCCTCACCGAGCTTGCCGACGAGTTGGGCTCGCAGGTGGCCGTCGTCGAGATGGACGTCAGAACTTCTGAGGACTCACAGCGGCTGGTCGATCAGGCGGTGGAGAGCTTCGGCCATCTCGATGCGATCGTGGTCAACGCCGGGGTCGGCATGTATGGCGGGATCATGGATCAGACGGACGACGAGATCCGCGCCATGATCGATACCAACGTCGCGGGGACGATCTGGCCGATCCGGGCTGCAGTGCCGCGGCTGCTGGAGAACGGTGGCGGCGACATCGTCATTGTCGCCTCCGTGGCCGGGCTGCGGGGTGCAGGGGACGAAGCCGTCTATGCCGCCACCAAACACGCCCAGGTGGGTCTTGCTGGGGGTCTGGATCGCGAGCTCAGGGAGAAGAACATTCGGGTGAGCACCATCGCCCCTGGGGGAACTGCCACCGAGTTCGCCATGGGAACGGGCCGCACACCCGACATGCCAGGGCTGGCCGACATGCTGGATGCCGAAGATATGGCGGCGGCCGTGGTCACCGTGTTGCAGCAGCCCAGGTCCATGCGGACCCTGCTCTGGTCGATGCGGAGCATGAAAGAAGAAGACTGAGTCGCGAGTCGCGATTCCGTTTCCTCCCCTTTTGGGGGAGGTGGCAGCCGACTATCGGGAGGCCGACGGAGGGGGCTACAAGGCCGGGAGAAACAGAGAGGCCAGTTCAACAACACCCGGTATCCACTATCGCGAAACGCGACACCCTCTGAGGAGAAACGAACCGACAGCCACCGCGTGAGCTCAGGTCGCTTGCGACTTGCGACTTGCGACTTGCGACTTGCGACTTGCGACTTGCGACTCGGAACTGGCAACTGGCATCTGTTATCTCGTCGGATTTCGCCGTTGGCGCCTGTGCCAAGATGTGATCGACCCCCAGCGAAAGGAGCCATCGTGGGGACCGTTGGCAAGTTCAATTGGGCCGATCTGACCTCAAGCGATCCGAAGGCGGCCAAGGAGTTCTACGCCGGGCTGTTCGGATGGACCGGTGAGGACCAACCGGCAGGTGATTCGCAGATATACACGCTCTTCTCCAAAGACGGCAAGCTGGTCGCAGGTGGGGGAGAGGCACCGCCGGAGCGGCCGACGCCGCCGGCGTGGATGCCGTACATCACCGTCGCAGATGTCGAAACCACCGCCTCTGCGGTAGAAGGGTCGGGTGGGTCAACGCTGATGCCGCCCTTGGAGGTGATGCACGCCGGGAAGATGGCAATCTTCTCCGATCCGACCGGGGCACCGATCGCGGTTTGGCAGGATGGCAATCACACCGGCGCCGAGTTGAAGGACGCACCCGGTTCGCTCACCTGGGTTGAGCTCGGCACCGGGGATATTGCCACGGCGACCAAGTTCTATAGGGATGTCTTCGGTTGGGGATCGGACACGGTGCCCATGGGAGATAGCGGTGAATACACGTTGTTCACCCTCGGAGAGGACCAGGTTGCCGGCGGATACGACAAGACCGGGGTGCTGCCGGACCAGGTCCCACCGCATTGGCTGGTGTATTTCGCCATCGACGACATCGAAGCCACCGTGGCCAAGGCGACGGCGCTTGGCGCCAGGGCCGGTGACATCATCGACCTGGAGATGGCAGGTCGTCGCATGTCGGTCATCCACGATCCGCAAGGTGCGGTGTTCGGTGTCTTCGAAGGATCGAGCCAATAGAGCCCCGCGCTTCCTGCTCCGAAGCGCCAGCGAAAGAGAGCCTCTGCTAGGCGACGGTCGCATCCGCTGGCGGGCCAGCAAGCTGCGCTGCATAGGCTCTGGAAACCGGACGAGATCGCTCGACAGTTGGGAGTCCTATGACGCTCGAGCACATACAGCCTGACGGGATCTTCGATTCGCGGCAGTTCTTCACTCAGGTGGTCACTGCCACGCCTGGCCGGATCGTGTTCATCTCCGGCCAGGTCGGTTGGGACACGGGGGGCAAGGTCGTCTCGAGTGACTTTGCAACGCAGGTCCAGAAAGCCTTTGCCAACCTCCGCCTCGCCCTCGCCGGTGCTGGAGCGGGGCCGGAGCACGTCGCCAAGATCACGTCGTTCATCGTCGATCATGATGAGACGAAGCTGGAGCCGTTTCGCACAGAGGTGGGCAGGCTGTTTGGCGACCGATTGCCGGCGAGCACACTGCTCGGCGTGGAGCGGCTTGCTCGCGACGACCTCCTATTCGAGGTCGAGGCGATCGCGGTCGTTCCGTAGACAGTGTGCCAGCCGCGGTTGATCTCCCCGGCGTGACCTCGCTTCAACGCGCTAGGTTTGTCACCGCAGAAGGACGGAGGGGTCATGGCCGAGATTCGGATGGACGACCTTCTCAAGATCTACGACGACGGCACCCTGGCGGTCGGAGAGTTCACACTCACCATCGAGGACGGGGAGTTCCTGGTGCTGGTTGGCCCTTCGGGGTGCGGAAAATCCACCGTGCTGCGCATGATCGCCGGCCTGGAAGACATCACAGGCGGCGACATGCGCATCGGCGACAACCTGGTCAACGACATGGCGCCCAAGGCCCGCGTCATCGCGATGGTCTGCCAGAACTATGCGCTATACCCGCACATGACGGTGCGCGACAACATGGCGTTCGGCCTCAAGCTGCGCAAGACACCCAAGAGCGAGATCAAGCGCCGCGTGGACGAGGCCGCAGGCATTCTGGAAATCATCGACCTCCTCGACCGAAAACCGAAGGCGTTGTCAGGCGGTCAGCGACAGCGAGTCGCCATGGGTCGTGCCATCGTCCGCGAGCCGGCTGCGTTCCTGATGGACGAGCCCCTGTCGAATCTGGACGCAAAGTTGCGGGTGCAGATGAGAGCCGAGCTCGAGCGGATTCATGACCGTTTGGGGACTACGACGGTGTACGTCACCCATGACCAGGTGGAAGCGATGACGCTCGGCGATCGCGTTGCCGTGCTCCGCGCCGTCTCACCCGCTCGCCCATTCAACCTGCAGCAGGTGGGACCGCCGAGCGAGCTGTTCAACGATCCGCTGAACCTCTTTGTCGCCGGGTTTATCGGGAGCCCGGCGATGAACATGATGTACGCGAGGCTCGAGGCTGAAGGGGAGGACGTGTGGGTCGTGTTTGGCGACTACCGGCTCAAGGTCGATCCACGGACTCTGGAGCGACATCCCGGTCTGGAGAATCGCACCAACGAGGAGCTGGTGATGGGAGTACGCCCCAGCTCCATGGAGGCGTCTGTGATCGCAGGACCCGATCCTGATAGGACCATGCGGATCATCGCCGAGGTCGACGAGAACTTGGGCGCAGAGGTTTTTGTGCACCACACCCTCAACCTCCGTCCCGTGATTACGCCGGACGTGGAGGAACTTTTGGCCGACGCCGGTAAAACGCCGGAGTCGCTGGGAGATACAACGGAATTCGTCGCCCGCATCAGCAGCGACGTTGAGGTCACCAAGGGCGAGCACCTCGACGTGGTTATCGACACAGAAAAACTCTATTTCTTTGACCCGAAGAGCGGCGGTCGCATCGGCGCTCGGACGCCGGCAGCGGCTGCCGGCTAGGAGGGATTGCAGGGTGATGACGTCGACTACTACCAAGCTGACAATTCTTGCCGGCAGCGGTGAGCCACAAAAGCGGGAACGCCGCGTTCGGTAGCGTCCGCTCGAAATTGGGCGGCGAGCCATCAGCATCCGTGGTTAGCGGTTCTTCCGCAAACCTCACTCGGGATAGAGCAGGGTGTCGACCAGACGGTCTTCGACAATTGCCCCTTGTGGCTCCAGACGAAAGTGCGCAAGGTCTTTGGTGAACTCCATATGGTTCGGTGCGGGATCTCGTCGGTTCGTGTCGAC
>PVMK01120959.1_pt1 | contig 60621 bp, 51 predicted proteins | sample 1853481 | NCBI WGS metagenome assembly PVMK01 (sample SAMN08533507, study PRJNA380276) | Marine sediment metagenome, whole genome shotgun sequencing project.
CGATCTTTTGTGTCACCCAAATCGGATAGGCACCATCAAGGTATACTCGATGGTGCCTTCCCAGCGTTCGATGCTGATGATCTCTGTGATCCAGTAGAAAATGGTCGAGAGATAGCGCCATACCAGCGTACCAATTACCAGGTAGAGCACCAAAAAGCGCCCATCGACATTGTTACTGCCGCCCAGGTATTCCATCCCCAAACCAATAAAACTCACCGATAGACTGTTGGCGATAGAGTAGACCATCCAGACCAGTTCCCAGGTCCAGTAGCGTTTGACTAAGTTGAGATTGCGCTCTACGAAAGCGTAGGATGCACGCAATTGATGTACTGCAGTCGACATTGTGTTAACCTTTTTGTCTTTTGTTTTTAGTTATTTTCCAACCATGCTGCTTTTAGGATACCCATATAAATAATATCCCAGCGGCGGCCGTCCCGGTTTAAAGCGCCTCGCTCGCGCCCCTCAACCTGGAAACCGGCTTTTTCGTAAGAACGAATTGCTCGTTCGTTGTAGCCAAAAACGTTGAGCGTCACGCGGTGCAAATTTAATTCTGTGAAGGCATAGCGCAGCATGATGCGCATGGCATCGGTGCCATAGCCTTGGCCCCAGTACTGGTTTTCGCCCAGCCCAATACCTACCCAGGTATTGCCATGGGTCCATGAGATGCCATCAAATCCGATAAAGCCGATCACGCGATCATCTTCCAGTGTGTGGATAGCGAGCATTATTTCATCGCTTTTTTCTTCGACGATGCTTTTTTCCAGCCACTTTTCTGACGCTTTAGCCGAAAAAAGTTTGGGTGGGTCGCTATCCAGCAGTCGGGCATAGTCAGCATTTTGCCACCAACGGGCAAAATTTTTTCCCATCACCTTAGGATCAATGGCGGCGAGGCGTACTTTTTCTCCTTGAAATAGCGTTGAACTCATCACTGACGCTCCTCTTGTAGTAATCCCATATAAATCAAATCCCAACGCTGGTCATCACGATGGATGCGCTCACGTTGACGAACTTCCTCGACAAATCCCGCTTTTTGGAACAACTTTAGCGCGGCGGCGTTATCTTCCGATATAGCAGCCGAAAGTCGGTAGAGACTGAGCTCATCAAAGGCATAGCGCAGCAGCAAGTTCAAGATTTCTGTTCCGTAACCCTGACCGCGATCACTCGCACTCCCAAGCCCCAAAACTAGCATGCCACTTTGATTTGTCCAGCTAAGGCGGTAAATATCACCAAAGCCAATCAAGCGCTGATCACTTTTTGCATGAACTGAAAAATAGAAACGCTGATTTTTTTCGGTTTCTTTTTCAATCGCCTCAAAATTCTTTTTGATCTTGGCTGCTGGCAGCGGCAGCGCCGGAGTGGTTAGCAGGCCACGCAAATAGATCAGGTCATGCGTCCAACCCGATACGATTTTTGCATCTTTTTCGTGATCGATAGGCGCAAAGTAGATGTTATTTTCACTGAATAGAGAGTTTTCTGAATTCATGTTGTTATTCTCCGTTTATTTTTCTTCATCTTCAGACTTGAATTCCCGCCCGGTCAATGCCAGGAACACATCTTCAAGCGTGGTTTCACACCCGTTGCTGCTGGGGACGAGTTTTTTTAAGTTACAAGGCGTATCCATTGCAACTACACTGCCTTTGTCCATGATCGCGATGTGGTCGCAAAGGATATCGGCCTCGACCATATCATGCGTGGTCAGGAGGATGGTTGTGCCATGGTCTTTTTGCAAATCTCGGACAACATCCTGAACTTCTAGTTTCGAACGCGGGTCGAGGCCAGTGGTTGGCTCATCGAGCAGCAGTACCATCGGCTTAGAAAGCAGCGCCCGCGCGATGGCAACTTTTTGCTGCATACCGCGCGACATCTCCTCCATGGGACGAAAGATAGTACGGTTTTCCAAGCCCAAACGAGTGAGAATTTCCACTACACGCTTTTTCACCTCACGCCCGCCGATCCCATATAGACGCTCTCCGTACATTAAATTTTCCATTGGTGAAAGCTTCTTAAAGAAACTAGCTTCCACGGAAACGCGATTGATCAATTTTTGCACCTTTAAGGACTGTGCGACCACATCGTGTCCAGAAACCTGGATATTGCCGCCGTCGGGTAATAACAGTGTTGCTATCAAGCGTATCAAGGTGGATTTACCCGATCCGTTAGGACCAAGTACTCCGAAGATCTCGCCCTGCTCAATGTTGAAGGAAACTTGATTAACAGCAATAACAACCGATTTTTCTTTATGTCCATTTTTCTCAAGTTTGAGCGCTCTCTTCCAGAGCGACGTTCCTGATTTGCCAAACTTTTTGTGCACTTTGTTAACAATAATTGCGTGTGACATTTTTTTCTCCTCAAGAATCACTTACACAATGAAACAAAAAAACCACGAGCTTGGAATGCCCGTGGCTGTGGAAAAGACACAATAAAATTGCAAAAAAAAAGCCACGGGGCTGGAGCGCACCCGTGGCTGGAAATACCTTCTAAGTAAAAGGGTCAGTCAATAGGCGCACTACGACAAGGTAAAACGAATCCACCACTATCAGCGGACTTGCGTAATCGAATGGTGTAAATGCAGTTGTACATGCAGTGCGTCTCCTTTTAAAGATTTTAGAACTTGGTCAGTCTATCATGTGTTTTTAGCCATGTCAAGTTTTTATGTGCATTTGAGCAATAACGAGAAATTTGCTACATCGCTGAATTTGAGAGATTTTGCAGTATACGCGAATATGCTACAATGAGATGCGTAAATACCTTAATCAGGACAAGATCGAACCTCGAAGTTCACAATGCCCAAGGATCACTTGTTAGCAAAGGAGATTTTTTATAATAATTGACGGCACGTGTGTCTTCCCCAAATTAAAGCAATTTCTCGCCCTGGCTTTATTAGCGCAATGTACCCGTGATGGTATCCCAATGCACCGGGGACATCGGGCAATAATTTCATGTGGATCGTAGTAAGGCTGTTATGAAAACAATAACCGATATCCGCCCTTCTGCTATAGCGGGTCGCTGGTACCCAGGTGATGCCCATCAGCTGCAGGTTGAAATTGACAGGTATCTGCAGTCTGTCAAGCTTCCTGAGATCAAGGGTGAAATTATCGCTGTGATTGCACCTCACGCTGGCTACCGCTATTCGGGTGCCGTGGCAGGCCATGCCTTTGCTGCATTGCAAAACATCACGCCGCCAGATCTGGTTGTTGTGGTTTCGCCAATGCACAGCCATTATCAAGCTCGATTGCTGACCTCGGCACACGAGGCCTATAGCACACCCTTGGGAGAAATTTTGATTGACGCGAGCGCGCAACAGAGTCTTCACAAGCAGTTAAAGAATATGTTAGGATATGGATTAACCGCAATTCGTTTTGACGACGAACACTCCTTGGAGATTGAACTACCCTTTTTACAACAAGTGCTTGCTACCCCGTTCTCTCTACTTCCTGTGATGGTGCGGGATCAGAGCAGGCAGGTAATGCACGCTTTAGGGAACGCATTGGCCCAAACCTTGGAAGGCCACAATGCCTTATTGGTGGCAAGCACGGATTTATCCCATTTCTATGCTCAGGAAAAAGCAAAAATACTTGATGCAGAAATTTTGAAACATATTGAAGCCATGAACCCCGCGGCCGTCATTCAAGCTGAAGAAAACGAAGAAGGTTTTGCTTGCGGGCGAGGTGCTGTCGCGTCTGTGCTTTGGGCCGCGCAAAACTTGGGTGCCGATCGCGCGCAAATTGTAAATTACGCCACGTCAGGCGAGGTCAGCGGTGATTATTCCCGTGTAGTTGGCTACGGAGCGGCCGTCATAACAAAAACATCCCAAGTGGTATCTGAGAATTAATCCATCACTCACCTGAGAGAAGTGGCCATGGGAAGATTGTTTCGCATCTCTCAAATCGGTGGTAGGTTGAACTGCTACTAGTTAGAAATTATTTTATTCAATTTAGCGTGAAAGATAGCTTATGTTCTTCTGGAATTTCGTGCTCATATTGGTCCTGGTGGTATTAAACGGTCTTTTCGTGGCCGTAGAATTTGCTATTGTAGCATCCCGTCGCTCACGTTTGGAACTGGTTGCTAATAAAAATAGCCGCTCTGCAAAAATTGTTAAGCACTGGCTAGAAAATCCAAGCGATCGCGACCGCTTGATTGCTGCCGCACAACTAGGCATTACGGTGGTTAGTTTGGCCTTGGGTGCGGTGGGAGAAAACACTTTCGAAGCTCTGCTTGAGCCTTATTTTCATGATTTAGTCTTACCACCTTTTTTACAATCCATGGCGTCAATTTTAACCGCGCTGCCTCTTGTGTTGTCGCTGATCATCGTGACCAGCTTACATGTCGTTTTGGGAGAGCAAGTTCCCAAAGTGACCGCATTGCATGCACCGGAGAAAACAGCTTTATTTTTTGCGCCCGCAATGCAGGCATTTAATTTGCTTTTCAAATGGTTTGTGGACATTTTAGATTGGTCCACTCGCCAGGTACTCAAAATCTTTGGGTTGAAAGCAGGTGGCAAACATTCTGTGCTTTACTCAGTTGATGAGTTAAAGTTAATTGTCTCTGAGTCAGAAGAAGGGGGACTAATTGAAGCGCCAGAGCGTGAGATGCTACACGCCATCTTTGATTTTGGCAATACCTTTGTGCGTCAGGTTATGAATCCGCGAACTGAACTCCTGGCCCTGGAAGCAGATACACCTCTCAATGAAAGTATTCAGGCTGTCATTGGTTCATCTTTTACCAAGTTCCCAGTTTATGAGGGCACACTGGATAAAATTATTGGATTTGTGCATATCCGCGACTTGCTGAGAGCCTACAATAATCCAGATCAACAAAATTGTTTAGCTCGTTCCCTGGCGCGTGAAGCCCTATTTGTACCCGAGACTCTAGCCCTAAAAAATGTTTTACAGGAGTTTCGCAAGCGCAGACAGCATATCGCGATTGTGCTTGATGAGTATGGTGGAACGGCAGGCGTGGTCACGTTGGAAGACATCATGGAAGAAATTGTTGGCGAAATCAGCGACCCTTTTGATCCGCTGAATCCTGAGATCCAAATCCAACCTGATGGTCTTGTCAATATTGATGGCCTGGCATTAATTAACGAAGTCAATGAAAAAACAGGTCTCAATTTGCGTGAACCTCGTTATGATACTATTGCTGGTTATGTACTTGGCAAACTAGAGCGCATGCCTGTGATAGGCGACAAAGTACCTGTAGGCGATGGACGTTACCTGATCGTTGAATCCATGGATGACATGCGTATTGAGAGGCTTTCTCTTCGCAGTGAAACACAAGAAACCATTAATAATCCAGATTCTGATATGCAGTGATCGATCACGCTGTCATGCTGAGTTTCCACTGATATGACCGTTTATGTAGAAATAGCTGTTCATGTTCCCCACGTTTCGGGAAGTTTTCACTATCACCTACCGCCGGCACTAGAAGGGCAGATCACCCGTGGACATTTTGTGACGGTGCCTTTTGGGAAGCAAACCGTACAGGGGGTTGTATTACGCACGATGGATTCTCCTGAAGTGCCAAAAACTCGCCAAGTTTTGGCTTTACTCGACCCTGAACCTGTTGTAACGGCAGCCCAAATTCAACTGGCTCATGAAATGTCGCGCCTTTCATTTGCACCACTATCAGCCTGTATTGCCTTGATGCTACCGCCTGGGTTGAGCAAGATGGCCGATACGCTTTACCAATTAACGGTCCCCGGTGAACATTTATCTGCTGATCAAAAAAGTGAGCTAAGCGAAGCGCAGCGACGATTATGGGATTTGTTGGCAGTGCGTGGTGCACTGCGTGGACGTCAAATTGAGCGCGCGCTACCGCGTAAACGCTGGCGTGATACCGCGCGCGCATTGGTCCGGCGTGGATGGGTATTTTCTAAGGCTGTATTGCAAGCTCCTAGTGTACGCCCAAAAACTGTGCGTACAGCGCAGTTGGCATGTTCACCCACACAGGCTAAAAGTCGCCTCGACGATTTAGGCAAGCGAGGTGGGTCAGCAAATGTGCGGCGGCAAGCCATACTACAGCATCTACTGAGTACTACAGAACCAATCAGCGTGCTGCGTTTGTACGACGCCAGCGGGGGGAATGCCAGCGATTTAAAAAAAATGGCCGACATAGGCTTGGTTAAAATCGGAAAGCAAGAAGTATTGCGTGATCCAGTTGCTGAAGTACCTTTTACTCCTTCAAGACCCCCAGCATTGACACAAGCACAAGTCGACGCCTGGGAACAGATTCAGCTCGGGCTTCAATGCATCACCACAGGGGAATCCGTTAAACCCTTTTTACTGCATGGCGTGACGGGATCGGGCAAAACCGAAGTTTATCTGCACGCGGTTGAGGTGGTCATCCGGCAGGGAAAACAAGCTATTGTTTTGGTACCGGAGATCGCACTAACGCCGCAAACCATACAGCGCTTTGTGAGTCGTTTCCCAGAACAGGTGGGCCTAGTACACTCTAAACTCTCACCTGGAGAGCGCTATGATACCTGGCGGCGGGCACGGGCTGGGGAGATATCAGTTGTCGTTGGGCCGCGCAGTGCTTTGTTTACGCCTTTTGATCGCCTTGGATTGATCGTTTTAGATGAGTGTCATGATAGTTCTTATTACCAGGCCGATCAAGTGCCCAGCTACCATGCGCGCGAATTAGCCGCCATTTATACGCAGCAGGTTGGTGCAGTATGTTTACTCGGATCGGCAACACCTGATGTGACCAGCACTTTTCGTGCTGCCCAAGGGAAGTGGACAGCCTTGAGCTTACCAGCGCGGATTTTAGCCCATCGTGAAGCTATACAATATCAAATGAATAAACTAGTGGGTGCTACCTCACATTATCGCCCGTTAGAGCAAGATGCGCAAACAACTGATTTGCCCGCCGTGAAAGTGGTGGATATGCGCGCCGAGCTTAAATCAGGAAATCGTTCAATATTTAGCACAGCCTTGCGGGAGGCTCTGCACGATGTCTTGTCCCATGGGCAACAAGCCATTCTATTTCTTAACCGCCGCGGTACCGCAACCTATATTTTTTGCCGAGCGTGCGGCTACGCGCTCAAATGCCCACAATGTGATACGCCGCTGACGCTGCATAGGTCCCCTACTGCAATGCAAACAACGCATGATTTGCTCTGCCATCGCTGCAATTACAGGCGCAAAACACCTAAGAAATGTCCCAAATGCGGCAGCAATCAAATCAAGCATTATGGAACTGGAACGGAGCGTGTTGAAACAGAAGTTAATCTTTTATTTCCCAAAGCACGCACGCTGCGCTGGGATCGGAGCACAACCCGCAAAAAAGGCTCACACGAGGCCATTTTGCGTCAATTTTCGCAACACAAATCTGATATCCTAATTGGCACTCAAATGTTAGCCAAAGGACTGGATTTACCTCTCATCACGTTGGTAGGGGTAATATTAGCCGATGTTGGTTTAAATTTCCCCGATTACCGCGCCAGCGAGCGGGTTTTTCAGGTGCTTACGCAGGTTGCAGGCCGAGCCGGACGCAGCCCACTAGGTGGTCAGGTCATTTTACAAACCTTCGATCCAGAGCATTATGTTATCCAAACCGCGACAGGACACAATTATGATGAGTTTTATCGACAGGAATTAATTTTTCGCCGCGAGTTAGGCTACCCACCTTTTGCTCGTTTAGTACGCCTTGAATTTCGCGGATCAGATAATGCTGCGGTAGAAAAATCTGCGCACATCTTAGAGCATAAAATTCGAGGTTGGATCTCAGAGGGAGCGGATCAGGGGATCGAAATTATTGGTCCAACGCCGTGCTTTTTTGCTCGCGTGGCAGGTACTTTTCGGTGGCAGATTGTATTGCGCGGCCCTAATCCCGCATTGGTCTTAGAAGGGAAACCATTACCAGATTGTCGAATTGAGATAGACCCGCCCTCGCTGCTTTAACTGCTATAATGGGGGGCATCTCAAAAAATCGAAACAAGAAGGCAATGATGAAGCAAATACAGCATGAGGTCTTAAGCTGGGATGATGTCAACCAATTGATTGATGCGCTGATTCCGCAATTTGAGGTTGAATTTGAAGGCATGGTCATCATTACCCGCGGGGGGGTCATTCCAGGCGGGCTGCTGGCTGAAGCATTGGATCAAACTCATATCCTCACCGCGGCAGTAGATTTCCCCGCCGAAATGGAGCGCGAAGCCACCAAACTTTATGCTTGGCCTAAATTTATCCAATTCCCCAGCGATAATATGCTTGCTAGACGACGTTTGTTGGTGATAGACGATGTTTGGGGTTCTGGGCGCACCATCACAACTGTCCGTAATCGGGTAGAAGCTTTGGGAGCCACACCTTATACTTGTGTGCTCCACTTTAACCCTGATCGTAATTTGTTTGGTACTGCGCGCCCAGATTATTACGGTGCAATCACTAATCTGCACATAATCTATCCCTGGGAAATCAACCGGGGACAAGAACGCATCCTAAGCTCTCCGCTGGGGGTTGGCTAACGTTTGCTCCTTGTGTATAAATTTATAAACGCATTATTTAGTCTATGATTCCAATTTCATTATCCCTCTCTGGGTTTCTCTCATACCTCGATCCCGTTGAAATCGATTTCAGCTCTTTCGAATTGGCCTGCATCGCCGGCGCTAACGGGTCGGGGAAATCATCTATTCTCGATGGTATTACCTGGGCATTGTTTGGCAAAGCGCGCCAGGGTGGCGAAGCCATCATTAACACCCAGTCGGATCAGGCTGATGTAATATTTATTTTTAGTTATGAAGGCAATATTTATCGAATTCACCGCACCAATCCGCGCGGCAAAGGCAGCCTATTAGAGTTCCACTTACAGACAACCCCTGAGGAGTGGAAGCCATTAACTGAGCGCACAATGCGCGCCACACAAGAACGCATCGAGGAAATATTGCGGCTGGATCATGAAATTTTTGTTAACGCGTCCTTCTTCTTGCAAGGAAAAGCCGATCAGTTTACACAACAGCGGGCGAGCGACCGTAAACGTATTCTTGCCAACATCCTTGGCCTAGAAATCTGGGACACGTACCGAGAGCGAACAATTGAGCACCGTAAGGTGGTTGATCTCGAGCTTCAAGTTTTAGATGGCCGTCTGGCTGAGATCAACAGCGAGTTGTCTGAAGAACGAACGCGAAAGAGTGATCTAAAAAAGATTGAGGCCGAATTAGCGCGATTAACAAATGCCCGTGAATTACAGGAAAATATTTTAGTGCAGATCCAAAAAACAATGGCAAAGTTGGAGGAACAACATAAGATTGTTGGTGTGCTAGCCCAAAAGCTGGATGCGGATCAAGAACAGTTAGATGAACTAGGGGAAAAATTATTTGCGCGCGAAGAAGAGCGCGCATCTGTTACTCATACCATGGCTCGTGCTGAAGAGATTAAAAATGACTGGCAGCAATGGCAGGCGATGCAGAATGCATTAACGGGTTGGGAGCAAGTGGCCCATCAATTTAGGGAACAAGAACGAGAGCGAGAAAAACCACGCCTAACAATCGAAGCGGAAAAAGCACGCCTCACACAAGTGTTGGATAATTTAGGAGAACAAGAAGCTGAAATCAAGAAATCTGCATCGGCTATGCGTGAATTTCAATCGGAAACATCCAAAATGGAATCGGTAATCAGCAATCTTATAATGCGACGGGATGAACGCAAAGTGCTAGAAACTGATCTCAGCACAGCCCAAGAACACTTCGCCAACGCTAAAGCTGAAAACCCGCGGCTAAAAGCTACTATGGATACCTTGAAGGCACGCATTGATCAACTGGATCAATCCGACGGCGCGCTTTGCCCTGTTTGTGAGCAAGCGCTCAAGCCGGAAGATCGCATAAAATTAATTGATGAACTTAATGTAGAAGGATTGACGATGGGCAATCAGTACCGCGCCAATCGAAAATTACTTGATGAAGCTGGTGATCGTGTCAGTAGTTTGAAATCATCAATTGCCAACTTGTCTTCAATCGATGAGACCATACGTGAGCACACTCGAAACCTTGATCACCTTGCCAGTCAAATTGAGCGACTTAAAGACGCTAAACAAGCGTGGAAAAACGATGGTGCGCCCCGTGCAGCAAGAATACTAAAATCACTTGAAACGAAAAATTTCGCCACCAAAGCGCATTCTGAGCTCGCAAAGATTGATGCCGAGCTCAAAAAAATTGGGTATGATGCCGCCGCGCACGATGCTGCGCGGCGTTCAGAAACTGAAGCGCGTTCGATTGATGACGATTTTCGCAATCTAGAAAAAGCAAAGGCAGCATTAGAGCCATTAGAGCGTGAGATCACCGATTCTAAAGACCGAATCGCCACGTTGCGCAACGCTAGTCAGCAATTACAAAAAGAACATGACTTAGCAAAATCATTCAAGGATGAAGCCCAAGCACAAGCACCTGATATTCGCCAGGCGCAGCGCGATTTACTCAACTTTCAAGAGGAGGAAAATCGCTTGCGTATGGATGTTGGCGCTGCCCGCCAAAAAGTGCAAGTTCTCACTGAGCTAAAAATTCGGCGTGAGTCCATCGAATCGGATCGCGAATCTTTGGCCAAGACACGCGCACAATACAAGCAACTTGAAACGGCTTTTGGTAAGGATGGTGTTCCGGCGCTGCTAATCGAGCAAGCTTTACCTCAAATCGAGGCTCGCGCCAATGATATATTAGAACGAATTAGCGGCGGCGAGTTATCGATTCGTTTTCGAACTCAGCGAGAGCTAAAAACACGGGAAAACCTGCGCGAGACCTTAGATATTCAAATTCAGGATAGAGCTGGTGTACGTGATTATGAGATGTATAGTGGCGGCGAGGCATTTCGAGTCAATTTTGCCATCCGCCTGGCGCTATCTGAAGTGCTCTCACAACGAGCCGGGGCTCGGCTGCAAACCCTGGTGATTGACGAAGGATTTGGCAGTCAAGATGAAATCGGTCGACAGCGCTTGATCGAAGCGATTAACCTAGTAAAACCGGACTTTGCAAAGATTTTGGTCATCACCCATATCGACTCGCTCAAAGACGCTTTCCCCACGCGCCTTGAGGTGGAAAAAACAGCACGCGGCAGTGTTGTGCGTATTGTATGACGGGTGAATGTACAACAATCTCATGACCCCTGAAATTAAAAACCGAAAATTATTTAGCCGCATTACAACCCTGATGGGGTGGAATCGCGCCAGTTATACCTTGATAAGTACTTTTTTATTGATGGTGTTTCTGATCATCTATATCTGGTGGCCGCTGGCAGAAGAATATTTAGCCTTGATCAATTGGAGCGGGGCCTGGTGGCGCTATATCGATTGGCTCTTGCTAGGCATATTTGCTTTCATGTCGTTGATGATTATGGCCAGAGCCGATTTACGTGTTGATGCTTTAATGGTTTTTGTCGGTTTTATGGGTGGGTTGGTAATTGAAAGTTGGGGTACTCAGACTGAGATTTGGTCGTACTATACTGCTGAACGTCCACCGTTGTGGATTATCCCTGCCTGGCCAATTGCCAGCCTAACTATTGATCGCATGGTGAGATTCTTGCGAGCGCGTGCACCCCGATTGAAACCTGCTATTTATGTTTGGTTTTATTGGCTTATCTTTCCGCTTTTCTATTTACTGATGTTATCATTCGTTTGGTCGACGGTAGATAAATCGTTAACTGTGATGGCGTTAATCTTGGTAGCTTTTATGATACTATCGCCTACGGAGTATCGTACAGCGGTGCTGACTTTTTTAGCTGGGTCAGGCCTGGGCTATTACCTTGAAGTCTGGGGGACAACGCGCTTGTGCTGGACGTATTACACACTAGAAACACCCCCTGCTTTTGCGATCTTTGCTCATGGCATGGCGGCGGTGGCGTTTTGGCGCACAGCTTTGCTTATTGATTCGATTAGTCAATCGTGGTTTGGTTTTAGACTAAGACAACCCAAAGCCCCGCCGCAATAACTGCCCCCTACAAACGAAGCTATAAAGTTAACCCAATCATTGTTCAGCCAGTTCCAACCACGTTGTTGGATTGTCGCCGTGCCACAAATGTGCAACGGATGACGCTCAGTCTCTTTTTGACAAGTGGCGCAATAAAAGATAGTTTGAATTGTAGCCCCAAGCAGGGAATCTAGAAAAGCACCGCAAAAACCCCCCAGGGTGACTGCCAGCACAAGAATCAGGGCACGCTCTTGAAGGGCAAAAAATGCGCCAATAATGCCGACGATTGCTGCACCGCCAAAAGTAGCCATTGTCCCCGTGAGTGATATGGCCCCCGACGTGCCCGTCTCAACCGATCGGCCTGTTGTGATCAGTCGAGGGGGGCGCCGGCTGAGCACACCTATCTCGGTGGCCCATGTATCAGCGTTGACGGTTGCCATCGCACCCAAATAGGCAGCCCACAGCCACACATTTTGAGGGGAATAGAAACCCCAAACAGCCATCAGTGCGCCCATTCCGCCGTTTGCTAAGACCTGAGCGCCATCCCGGCGGCTGCCTTTGGAAAACTTCTCACTCAAGCCAGTTTTCCGCTCTTTGAATGCACGCGAAAGCACACTGGATGAAACAAAGAAGACTAAGAGGACCATAGCCCATGGCATACCGCCCAGCCCCCAAATAATCCATCCAACCACAGCCGCGGTTATAGCCCCTGATGTGTTTAAAGCTTTTAAGCGCCAAGCGATACTGGCAATGCCAACGCCAAAAATAAAACCGGTAAAAAACTGCATATGTCTGTGGATAACCTTCTTGTACCCTGTGGATAAGTTGTTGGCAGCAGTGGAAAACTAGGCTCCATGCAACAGGCGATAAATTGCGATCAAAAAGATTGAAGTCATCAGGATGCTATTACCCCAAAGTAAGTATGCCCAGGTGTGTTGATCATCGCGTCGATAGAAAAAGAAACCTACAACGCTATTAAGAAAGTAGGTAGTAATGCTCAAAATGGGCAGCAACATCAATTGAATTGCTGGCAGTGGTTCGTTAGGCAATCCCTGGGGGGTGAATCCAAGGGAAATTTGGCTGATTCGAGCAACAGCTAAACTGGACCAAATCAATAGTCCAAGATTTATTATTGCACCGATAAGCAATAGATATCGGGCTTGTAAAGATTTCCAAACACGAGCAAAAAGAAAACCTGGATGTACAGAATTTGAGCTTGAGGGGTTCAGCGATCCAAGTTCGATTAAGCGTTGGTGGGTCTGCAGGAAAGCGTTTGGGTCGTTAGGAGAAATGGCAAAAATACGTTCCGGCGTGCCAATGAGCATCAAATTTTGGGGTTGTGTGGCCAGAAATTCGACTAAACGACCATCGGGTAAGCGCCGATTGCCAAGAATGGCTCCCGGCCAACGCAACCAGGGCAATCGGAGCGGGGTTTCTAAATCGCTGATGGGAAGAATCCACTCGATATAATTCATTGGGATCGTTTCCATGCGCCAGCCCCACTGCAAGTGTAAGAGGTCCCGTTCTAAAATGTAATGAGCATTGTGCAATGTGTAAAGCCGATAACTCAGAAAGGGCACCAACGTAACCGCCAGCAACAAGGGAATCATGTGCAACAGAAAAACTGGGCCCACTTGCGCGCGGGTAGTATTCCAAAAGCCCCACAGGCCAGCAGTACTTAATACAACAATGGCAGTGGTATGAAATATGCGCCCTGCTAGCCTCGGCGGATAAAAGATGGTGATCTCGCTCATCGTGGTCATTTATACCACAGCCATATAGAATGGGCTTTTGATTATGTGGTGGCTGGCCATACCTTCCACCTTCTCTTAACCCTGGCAAATCCTAGAGATCAATTTATTGCTTGCTATGCTTTGAAATTGAATGGTATTAGGTAATATTTAAATTTTGCTTGCGCATCCAACGGCTACCTTGTATAATATCAAAAACAAATGTTCTAAGCATTGAGGGGTTGGCATGTCCCTAGACTTCCAGCAAGTTCGTCAACAAGTTATTGAAATGGGCAAGAAAACGCCACATCGTGTGCGTCATTTGCGCAATTTACGAGAAGCGGCATTGTCAACACTCAAAGATGTAGCCAACGATTTAGCGGCTCTGCGAGCAAAAGTTGATGCGGCAGTCAGTTTAAACCCTTATCTGCGCTGCGCCGTACCCGGGGAAAATGCATTGGATAAAATTTACCCATGCCCAAGTATGCGCGAACGCATTACGATTTTGGCCGCCGATGGGTCTCAAATCAACCCAGACCGGCACAGTTTTATCGACTATTCCTTGGTAAATGTGGGGGCTATTCAAATGCAAACCGGATCGTCCGAGCCTCCAGTTGCAGTAGTTCGTTCTCAATTACTGTATGACAAGACAGCCGATTTCCCTACAAGTCCCATTACAGAAGGACTGGTGGCCCTATTACGTGATTTGCGAGAACGTACATTATTGGCAGATTTAGTCGCTGATGTGGAGCTACCCATTGTTACGCTAACAGATGGTCCTTTAGAGTTGTGGGTCGGTCGTGAGGGAGCATCCGAAGCCAAAGCTTTCGAAAAACACTTTAAAGAATATCTCGGAGCGCTGCGAAAATTACAATCAAAGGGTGCTTCAACGGCCGGATATATTGATAAACCGCGCGGTGATCTTTTAATTCGCTTACTTGAAATAGCCATGCTGCCTGATGACGAGCTTGAAAAAGCCGGGCGAGAACACCGCCCATTACGCGGTGTGACCGACGCCGATTTATTTACACTAATCTTAGCCCCTCATCAGCGCTCGGTCGTATTCGCGATTCAATCTCGCAATGCAGAAAAATATGAGCACGAATTAGCTTTGCATTTCTTTTACCTTAACGTTGGGCATGATGAAAAGCACCCCATATTGGTGCGTATTGAAATCCCTGCCTGGGTGGCCGATAGCGCCCAAATGATAGATGATATTCATGCGGTCTTGATCCAACAATGCCGGATTCTTGGCAACCGCAGGTATCCTTATTTGCTGCACCGCTCTCACGAGGTAGCTGTGGTTTCACTCGATGAAAAACGCCAAGTTGAAAATATGATCGCACTTGAATTGCGAAAACGCGGCGTAACGGTAGGTCAAGAATCTCCAAAACAAAGCAGCAAAAATGCTGCTCAACAAAAAGGAAGGTATGCGGGATGACTCAAGCAATCGAAATAGGACGCCTGCTGCGTGCTGGTACTCCAGGATTTGTGGTGGGCTGCCGGGTATCGCAAGTAGATTCTCCTGTCTTTGGAGCATTAGTTCGTGTCCCTCTAGGGAATGGCTACCAAGTTTACGGTTTGATCTACGACATTCACATCGATGATGACGGTATTGTGCGCCAGTTGGTCACTGCAGACAGTATTGATGAAGCCGTGATCGCCGATAACCGTGTCAATCGTAACGTGCCAGTAGAAGTCAGCGTGCTTACGGTGGGCTATCAGCAAAATGATCAGATCAGACATTTGCTGCCGCCGCGTCCACCTCTCAGCTTGGACGTGATTTACAAGTGCGATGCTGAAGATTTGCGCCGATTTACATCCGTTGGTCGATTTGGTTATTTCCGGCATGTTTTTCGCGCCAAAGATACACCGGTGGGAGAGTTGCTTGCTGCCCATCTTGAGCAAGCCCACACAGCGCACCTTCAAGCCAACAACTCAGCATGGATCCAGGCGGCGGCTCAAGAATTGATTGTTTTGTTGCGTGACGACTATGCTACTTTGATGACAGCCTTAGGCGCGCTCAGCGACGCGGTGGCATTATAGATTGCGGACAACGTCCAAAAACCTAATCAGGAATTAAACTTATGTCAAATAACTTAAATCTGAAATCTATCGGTTACATCGTTGGTGGCGGTCTAAAAGAAAACCTTCGTGTGCGATTAGAAGTTTCTCCACAAGATGTGCAAGAAGGGGCATTTGTTGTGATTGAGAGCGGCAACTGGCATTATTATGGCCTAGTGATCGATTTACAGCTCGGTGCGACAGACCCCCGTTTTGCCGATGAGCAAATTGAAAATCGTTTATTACCAGAATTGGCCAGTTTGCTACACGGACAAACCTTATTTACCAACCTCGAAGTTTTGCCAGCCTTAATGTATGAAGTTGGTCCCAGTCCCGATAAAAATGCTCAAGCTCATCAAGATTGGCTTTTAGCCTTGGGAGATCGTCACCCGCGTCCCTTACCAGTAAAAACTGTGCCTCCCCATCATTCACCTGTCCGTATGGCTACAGCAGGTGATATTGCCGAAATTTTTGGCAAAGACGAAAAAAGTTATTTTGTCATCGGTGAAACACAAGAGGGTGGCCACCCTGTGCGCGTTAATTTGGTGAAATTTGTACAGCGTTCCTCGGGTATTTTTGGCGCTACCGGGACGGGGAAATCTTTCCTCACTCGCATAATATTGGCCGGTCTGATCCATTACAACGCGGCATCGGTTTTGATCTTCGACATGCATAACGAATATGGCTTTAACGACACTGCCTCAGACACAGGTAAACCGGTGATTGGCTTAAAAACTAAATTTCCGTCCAAAGTGCGTGTGGTTGGTTTAGGGCAAGGTGTCACCATCCGAGAGCAAGTGCCTGATTTCAATTTGGAGATTGGTACCAGTGATATCCGTCCTGTTGATATCGAGCTGCTTACACGTGAACTTAATTTGCGTGAAACCACTGCAACAACATTAGATGCCCTTGTAAAATCTTTTGGCAGCGACCGTTGGTTTGCAGCTTTCCGAGCGATGCATCTAGAAACTGTCTTTACAGAAGACGGCAAACGAGTTCCGTCGGATGGTTCGGTAGCAAAATGGGCTAACGAGGAAGGCGTCAATGTCATGGCTGCAGAAGGTTTACATAATAAACTGCGGCGGGTGTTTAATTTACCTTATGTCTTAGACCAGCCTGCTGCAGACGGCATTGGCGAGATTGTTAAGGCTCTGGAGGCTGGTCAGCATATTGTGCTCTCTTTTGGCATACATGAAAGAGATTTGGATTATTTGTTGGTCAGCAATTTATTGACTCGTAAAATTCGTTCTGCCTGGGAGCGCCAGACCAATGCTTTCCGCTCTTCCAAAAAAGGTGAGCCGCGTGCTTTGGTGATTGCCATTGAAGAGGCCCATAAATTGCTCAATCGCGAGATGGCTGGACAAACCACATTCAGCACCATTGCTCGAGAAATGCGTAAGTACTACGTAACGCTGCTGATTATCGATCAGCGCCCCTCGCAAATTTACGATGAAGTCATGTCGCAATTGGGGACTCGCATCTCTGGCTGGCTGGGCGATGACGATGACATTCGAGCTGTGCTCTCAGGTCTTGCGGGACGAGACGCTCTTCGGGGTATGCTATCCCGCTTACAACCCAAGGAAGAAGTGCTGCTGCTAGGGTGGGGCGTCCCCATGCCGCTGCCAATACGATCGAGACGCTATAACGACTCTTTTTGGGAGCAACTGCTTTGGAAAAAAGAAATCGCGAAAAGAGTTTGATCCCGACCAAACCTTGCAAGAACTTGGATTTGGATAAATCATAAACCCATCAAAAATCCGATCAACTGACCCCGTTGGACAAGCAACCTGTCCAACGGGGTCAGTTTTATTTTTCTAAGTAGCATAAAACGAGCGCAATGTATCATTAATCAACAGGGACAAATGTCAAAGCAAATGGGAAATATGCCACTGTCCATATTAACATCAGGCAAGTAAAGTTTAGGAGCAGTCAGGACAATGTGCTGAATAGCAACGAAGAGAGTATGAAAAACCAAGTATTTCCAACCTTACACCTTTTTGATAATTTTAGCGAAACACAGCTAGCGATATTAAAACCGCTGTTTTCTTTCAGTGAGTTCGCTGCGGGAGAAAATATTTTTAACCAAGGTGATGCAGCGACGCATATTTGCGTTATCATCGAGGGTGAGGTTGATATTTGTTTTAAACCCGGTGATGGGGAAATGATTATCGTAGCCCACCTTGAACGTGATGGTGTCTTCGGTTGGTCGGCAGCTTTTGGCAGCGGAATTTACACATCGGGAGCGGTAGCTTCTACAGATCTGAAACTACTATGTGTGAAAGGTGCAGATTTAAAGAAATTGAACAAGGATCATCCTAAAACGGGTATACTTATTCTAGGTCGATTAGCAGATGTTATCAGTCAGCGCCTTAAGCGCACCAATGCTCAGGGCCACGACCAGGTTATGGCAATGTTAGAACATGGCCTAAAGAATGGTATCAAACCGTTAGGAGGATGAACAATGTCTGAGGCTACAAATGCACCTTCCACACATTCAAGAGAAGAAATGGTGCGAGGCCTGGTTGCTCAAATTGGGTCTTATATTGAGCAGTATCATGGCGGTTCAGCTGAGATGATTTCCCTAGAGGGCGATGAATTGAAAGTGCAGCTGGGGGGTGCTTGCATTGGTTGCCCGCTTTCGACATCCACACTGCAAGGATGGGTGGCGGGAACAATCAATCAGTTTTTCCCTAATATCAAAGTTATTGGCGTGGAAGGCGAATGAGGTGCAGTAATGGTTGAATTTACCGATGTGATTTCTTTTTTCGGTGGGATGCTGCGCTTTCTAGGGATGTTCGTCTTTGGTCTGAGCGCTGGATGGTTTACATGGCGAGCATATCGAGAACCTGCTCGAGATTGGCAATTACAAGCAGCAGCTTATATCGGCTTTCTGTTATTGAGTGCTTTTGTTATTCGTTATGCCTCAGCAGGCAGTACAGGCGGATTTCTGTTGAGCGCAGCCGGCACTTTGCTGTATTTAGGATTACGAGACGAAGGCATTTTTAAAACAAAATCGCCTTCAGAAGAAGCATAATACTTTCGACCTTTATAATAAAAAGGGCATCCAGGAAACTGGGTGCCCTTTTTATTATTCTATGAACTCATGGGTCCTTATGGATGAGAACCATCGAAAAAATCGAATTGTGTGAAGACGATTAATTGCAGCTCATGAATGCTAATTACACATCTTTTACCAAATATAACGCACCTCGTTGAAATCCTCGTTCAAGATAATAGTTCCTGGTGCCAATGGCTGCTATAACTGCCAAGCGTTTAAAACCGTGCTGCAGAGCAATTTCATTCGCTTTTTGCAGCAGACGTGTGCCTAATCCTGCGTGTTGCGCGGCACCTTGATTTTCCTGCCCTACTTTCAGCGACTGCCCATAAACATGCACTTCTCGAATGATGGCCGCGCCATCCAAGTCTGCTAGTTTTGTAGCAGGAGCATTGGCTGCAGGAAGCGACAATCGTAGAAAACCGGTGATTTGATCGTCCGAGGTATTAAATGAGATAAAATGTTCCTCGGCAAAATCAGCATGATAAATCAGATCTCGCAACACAAGATCATGGGCAACGAACTTGGTTGAGCGCACTTCTCGGCAGCGAATGCACTCGCAGTGCTCGCCGCGCGCCTGCAACATTCGCTGCACATCCTGGCGCAAACTAGTGCGTTTATTGCCTTCTACCACGTTGGTTGAAGGAATATCCCGAATAATTCGATTAACCCGACAGTATCGTGGAATAGTAGTTTTGATATCGGCGATCAATTCAATCAGTGTATCCGTACTATAGGGGTGATATTCCCCACGCTGCCAATTATCATAGAGCTGTGCGTTCGCAAGTAATTGGGTAGGATAAATCTTAAGTTCATCTGGTGCGATAGCATCCCAAAAGTGGGAAAAATCCTCGCGATCCGATTCTGGCGTAGCCCCCAGCAAATTAGGCATCCAATGTAAAACAATCTTGAAACCTGCAGCTCGCAGTAGGGCCGTGGCTTTGCGCAATTCATTTACGGTGTGGCCGCGTTGATTCAACGATAAAATTCGATCATTTAAACTTTGAGCGCCCATCTGAACTTTGGTGACGCCAAAACGGCGCATCGCGTCCAATTCTTCTGGATCAACATGGTCAGGTCGAGTCTCTACAACCAGACCTACATTGCGATGAGAAGCCGTTTCGTTGATAGCCTGAGCGTGCTCTAAACTATCCGATTCGACTTTATTCATGGCCTCGAAACAGCGTTTCAAAAACCAGGTTTGATAGTCTTTGCGATATGCGCTCCAGGTACCGCCTAAGATCAGCAATTCGATTTTATCGGTTGGGTGACCAACATCATATAAGGCCTGAATGCGCGCTTCAACTTGATCGAAGGGATCAAATTCATGGAACAAGGCCCGCATCGCGCCCGGCTCATCCGGCAAATAACTTTTGGGCATACGCACATCAGTAGGGCAGAAAATACATTTTCCCGGGCAGGGATAAGGTTTGGTCAGCACCGTAACCGTTGTAACACCTGAGAGTGTGCGGGTGGGCTTGCGACGAATTTTCGCCAACAACGCCGGATCGGGCTCCCATAATCCCTGTGCCACTAAATCACGATAGACGGCTACCAACACGGCTTTACTTAAAAAACCATCACCTCCTGGCAAGGGATTACGGCGCAAGGCATCGAAAACCTTAAACCCAGCACGGATATCTGCTAAGGCCACGCGCGCCAAGGATTTTTTTTCTTCTGTTATGACCTGGGATTGCAGCCAAGCCTCAGATTTTTCACTCACTACATCTCCTACACTGTTTTAATAACTATTTCCGTCTAACAATTTAGCTGGAAATAAACTATACTGTCCCTGGCGTACGCCGCTTTTTCATCCGAAAGGATACAATTGAACCATGCTGTGGGATAATGTCTATATGAAAGCGCATATCGCCAATCGTCTTATTCTACTCAATCATCAATTTTACCAAACCTTTGCAACTCAGTTTTCGGCAACTCGGCAACGCATTCAACCGGGTGTTCGCCGCGCTTTAGATGAAACACCTCCCGCAGCTAATATCCTTGATTTAGGTTGTGGCAATGGTGAGCTAGGGCAAGAATTGCTTAAACAAGGACATTATGGCTATTATCTCGGGCTTGATTTCAGTGAGGCTCTTTTAGAGGTGGCCAAAAATAGCGCGTGGGACGCTCCTAATATCACCTACGCGCACGCCGATATTGCTGATCCAACGTGGGATAGTTTTTTACGGGCTGCACCTTTTGATATAATTTTTTCCTTCGCTGTTTTTCACCATCTTCCCGGAAAAAAGCTGCGCCAGATAACGTTTGAAAAAATTGCACGGCACTTGAAACCCGGCGGGCAGTTCATGCACTCGCATTGGCAATTTCTAAAGAGTGCCAAACTGCGAGCGCGCATCCAGCCGTGGTGTGTGATTGGTCTCAATGCTGCGCAGGTGGACGAGGGGGATTATCTGCTCGATTGGCGGCGTGGTGGTTACGGACTGCGTTATATACACCACACAAGCGCCCATGATTTAGAATCCCTGGCTGCAGAAACTGGTTTCCGGGTGGTAAATAGTTACTATTCGGATGGAGCTGAAGGCGACTTAGGATTGTATCAGATTTGGGAAAAGATACCTAACTTCTGAGAGTCAATTTGCAAGCTGAAAAAAGTAAAATCTATGGTGTTTCTGTTGTAATGCGATCATTTTCTCGCGGTCACGTTGTGGCTTGCCGGTAACTTATTGCGCTCCACAATCATCTAAAGTGCGTCTCCCGGAGCCAACTTAACAAAAAAGCGAGGCAGAATTAACCTGCCTCGCCCAGGTCACATCGATTATGGCAATATTAAAACAATGGGTAAATTAAGGCTACTACTAATCCAAATACCGCATGTCCAACCAAGCCACCCATAAAGGCTTTCATACCGCCATTTTTGATCATATAAGCGCCTGGAGCAGGAACATCACCCGATTTGATTCCGGCGTGCACCATTGGCATAGGAGCCATCATCATGCCAGCGGCTAACCAATGAACAATACCAAAAATGATACCACCAACTAATGTAGCAGCACCCACACCAGCAGACCATAAATACGCGTATACAAGGCCAAACACAACCCCCATCATAAGATGAATTAACAAGCCCAAGCCACGGTTACCTGGCGCGCCAAACATGCTTCCCAACATACCAACCATATCCATCTTTGGCATGCCCATCTTAGGTGCCATAGACATGAACATGGTAAGCACCACTGTACCAACCAAACCTGCGATAATTGCTGCTAATACATTCATAATTATCTCCTTTAACCATAAAATACTCGAAGCTCATATATTAGATGTATGCAATTGAGGTATTTGTAAGCTACACACACTTTTTCGATAAGAGCCAATAATGATTATCAAAATATAGATGACATCACCGGGGGAAATCTTACTTTTTTCCAAAAAAAATGCGACGAAGCTAGCAATGATTAATATGCTATTTCTCTATGGTGATTTCATTTTTTCCTAAATACCCTATCTGCATGAGAGCAGCCAGTACTTTTTCTTCAGCCCCAGGTTTTATCGTAATCGCGGTTGGGCTGAGAGGATCCCCTAAAAAACGTGCAGCGCGCGATTTCCTCAGCGCAGTTAAGATTTCAGGCGCACTAAGATGCAGTATTACCGCTTGCTCTATGCGGGCCTGTGCGCCATGAATCTCCCAGCTTTTAAGCGCTCGAACAATATTGGGTGGCAGATGCTCGGCATGCTTCTTGAGCAATGCGAGTAAATGAGCAATGTGCAGTCCTTGTTCTTGGGCGCGTGCCAATGTTTCAGGCATGATCTGATAGCGGTACTCGTGCTGAGTGTCTTTTTCCCAGTGACAAAAACGGGCCAGTTGATAGCGCGCAGAGCGGGATGCCCGATGGGGAACATCAATTCGTCCGTTCGATTGCACATGGATAGATTCAGTTTGCTCTGGGATGGGAGCAACAGCACCAGATAAAAGTGCAGTTGCCCAGCCCGAAAGACGGAAGGCAGTTACCTGGGTTGCATCACCCTCATCGGGCGCAGCTAAATCTATAACCCCCAACCAGTGCAACGGTCCGCTAATCAGGTAACGAACAAGCGCTCCATCGACAGCGTTCCAATGTTGGAATCCGCGTAAAAATTGGCCACTATCAGCATCTCGTAAATACCAAGAATCATAGTCTCCCGCGGGGCGTTGAAAATCAGGTTGAGTTTGACTAAGATCGGCCACAAACGCCGAAAGACTCCACCAGGTATTCTCTGGCAACGCAGTTAGCCAATGGATAATCGTGCTGCGAGCGGCTAGTGGGTTATTTTCCCAAACGCCTTCAACTTGCAAAGATGGAACGAGATGAAGATCGTTATGTGCCGAGCTATGATGCCAAGTTTGAAAGAGGGAAGCCAATGCCTGGGCGCCTGTTGCCTCCAGATGTGTGCGCGCAGTCTCAATAACAGGCAGACCATGAGCATCAAGAATACCAGCATCGGTAAGCAGTGTATTTAAAAATGTTAATATATCAACTGGAATTTTTGAAATTAGCGAAATATCAGCGCGCCGTGCCGCCAAGAACGTGCAAACATGGTTTAAGAGTTGATCGTTGGCGGGAATTAAATAAGCGCGCTCGGAAGATATCGATGGACGACCAAGCAAGCGCGGTTTACTGGGATTGAGAGCCTGGGGTAAAAGTGTGCGCAGATCATCGGGGATATAGGCAAATTCTTGATTACCGCGGGCGGTCTCAAAAAAGGCGCGCGCTATGATTGCATGATACCAAAGCATTTCGGCCGATGAGACCGGGTTTTTGTCCGGACGCGTACGATCGCGGCGACCTGAACCCATCTCGCGGACTTCACCAAAGCTGCGAGTAAATTGCATCCAAGGAAGCTGGCCATCGTTGACGGCTAAAGTTTGGATGGCAGTGCGCGTTTCCATAGGAAGTGCTTCAACAACTTCGCGAATCAGGTTGGTATCTAGCAGGTGTTCGGTAAGTTCAACAACTGCATCAGACCGGTTAGGCGCGCGCAATGTTAACCCCCAACGCTCTGCCACAATACGAAGATGGCCTAAATCGTGACCGTGAAAACTGTGTTTTAGATCGGGCATGAGATTAGTATTCTACGTAACGATTTCAAGCACCCCGGGCAACACTTCAAGTTTTAATTCATTCACATTCGTGCCAAAGCCGGAAAATATTTCACCATCAATATGAATAAAAAGCGGCTGATTGGCTTTTATCGTTACTTTTTTAAAAGCGCCCATACGTACTTTATCGAAACGCCCGTGCGTGCCTCGCATGACTTCAGGAACCAGGCGCAGCATAAAAGCTCGCGAGACATCGCCAATTGAGGCATAGTGAAAAATGCCATCGGTGTTGACCGCATCGGGGGCCACCATAAAACCACCTCCCTCACGAGGGCCATTACACATCACTAACATTGTGGTTTTTCCCTCCCAGCTTTCCTGGTCACTCTCAACATGTAGATAAGCTGGATTGTGATCCATGGCAATGGTCTGCAGCACGGCTACCAAATACATCAGGAAGCCTCGTAAAACGGGCAGTTTGTGAGAGCGGATGGTCACAGTCGCGTTAAAGCCAATACCAATACTATTGTCAATATATTCACGTCGACCACGATTGTCTTCCATATAACCCAGGTCAATACGCCTTGGAGAGCCGGTAAAAATTTGGTGCAGCGCTTCAAAAGGATCTTCTTTCATGCCTACAGCGTGAGCAAAGTCATTACCTGAACCTAAAGGAACCACCCCCAAGTGTGGGCGCTTACCCGCGGGAACTTGCATAATGCCGTTGATCACCTCGTGCACAGTACCATCACCACCTGCAGCGATTATCAGTTGGTAGCCATCTTGCGCGGCCTGTTTGGCAAGTTCAATGGCATGAGTGGGATAAACCGTCCCCGACCAATCGGCGCCGCCAAATTCTTCAACGATGGAACGCAGGTCAGCGGCAATACGCCAAGCACTACCCATATTAGCATTTGGATTGATGATTAATTTTGTTTGATGTGCGGGCATTAAAGGGTCTCCTCAATGAATGCTATCTAATATTTTGATTGCAATTCTGCAACGGGCAGCAGGATCTGCCCTTCCTCAGAACTGCCCAAAAGCGTGACCTGATCGGGTTGGATTGCAGCAACCCAGGCGGTATAGGCCGCACCCAACGCGTCTAACTGTGGGGTGGTGAAAAGCCCTTCTAATGGTAATACACCGGTCATTAAACGGTGGCGGGTAATTTCCTCAAAGATGCGCATTGGGTCGGCAATATTTAGGCCGTTTCGATATAGGGTCAATTGGCGCTGCAAACGCCCTTCAAAACTATTTTTCGGAAAAGGCAAGCAGCCTAGAAGCGCGGCATAGGTTGCATAGGGATAAACCTCTAATATTTGTAGGGAAGATTCTGGTGAGGGATAGTCTTTATAACCAAATTGTGCGCACTGCTGGTAAATTTCAAAACTTGTTTGCATCCATCCGGGGCAGTTTTGTTTGTTTGCATTGGTGCGCGGCATGCGGATATTATGTTGAGAAAGTTGGTATTCAACAACTCGAAAACCTGTCCATCTTCCAGGGCGAGGTGTTGGATGAAGTGACTGTCGAATATCCTCACGTTTCATCAAACCCTGGTTAGGGCGGACAGGTCCGCAAATGGCAATTAGCGCTCGCTCCTGCCCGCCAATAAAAGCGTTGATTTCCTCAAGCGACCCTGTGCGCAAGCTAAGTAAATCGAGACTACGGTTGATAGCCGCATAAACTATCGAGCGTGGCTTGGCAGTAGGATCAACACCTATGAATGTCGTATGACTAAATAGCATGAGAATTTGTGGGCGATCAGCACATTTTATTCTTGGCTCAAATCATTTCTAATTAAAGCCTGTGGGATTGCTGCATCCGGCGCTGGCCCTTTTAGCATGGCAGCAAGCCAAAAGGATAATTCCAATAGATAAAATCAGTGTAGCGTAAAATGCTTCAGATGACAATAGATATGCGGCGCTATTGCATATATTAATAAGTAGTGATGCGATGTTCTGACACCAATATGTTGATTACCACACTTGGCAATTTTAGAAATTTAGCAATAAGCCACCCACCGCGATCACCAAAAAACCAAAAAAGATCTATCGAATACCAGGCTTCCAGGATAACAACAAACGGATATTTTTTCGGCGGGTTAATTGCACTTTTTCTGGAGATGGGTAAGTGTTAATAATGTCTATATTGTTGCGGTAAGATTCGAGGCTGCCTATTTGAAGCATGTTTTTGAGAAACACATAACCACCAAAAACAATGCCGCCAATGCCAATCAGGATCAAGAGAACGCCAAGCAAAATATAGATCAACTTTTTTGTAACCCAGCACGAGCGATAGGAATCAAAGTCTCAACCCATATTGAAACCAGCATACTGGCGACAAAGATACTTAGGCTGACCCAACCAATCCATTTTCAGACACGGTCAATCCAAAGATTATTCTCATCGGTCATAACATCACGCTTTCGATATAAAGTAGTGTATCATCGACCCAATATCTGGACAAAACGAATTTGGATTCGTGCTGCTATTTTTCTTCGCAACCCATCCACCTGCTCGTATCGCATTTATGATGTAATTGCCATGAATAATCCCACTAAAAAGATGGCCGATATCAGAACAGTTGTGCTATAATTAACCCTTACTTGATTAAAAACTATAAAATGTGAGTTGATTTCCTTATGCATTCTTCCCAATCCGTTATTCGCGTTGTTGGCGCGCGTGTTCACAACCTAAAAAATATTACCGTAGAAATTCCGCGTGACAAACTTGTAGTAATTACCGGTCTCTCAGGATCGGGAAAATCATCCTTAGCTTTCGATACCATTTTTGCTGAGGGCCAACGCCGCTACGTTGAATCGCTTTCGGCGTATGCCCGTCAATTCCTAGGACAAATGGATAAACCCGATGTCGATACCATTGAAGGGCTTTCCCCTGCGGTTTCCATTGATCAGAAAGGCACTTCCCATAACCCGCGCTCCACCGTAGGAACAGTTACAGAAATTTACGATTATTTACGTCTGCTATTTGCGCGCGCAGGTATTCCACACTGTCCTACCTGTGGCCGCGAGGTCAGCCGTCAATCCGCACAGGAAATTGTCGAAGCCATAGAGGCTCTTCCCGATGGGTCACGTGTACTGCTTTTAGCGCCGATGGTGCGCGGGCGTAAGGGCACACACCAGGGCGTGCTGGAGGAAATCCGCAAATCGGGTTTTGTACGTGCAAGAATCAATGGAGAAGTAGTTAACTTAGATGATGATATTGAGATGGGTCGATATAAAATCCATCATATTGAGGCTGTGGTTGATCGATTGATTTTACACCAATTTGATGATGCAACTGAAACCCAGAATTTTCGTTCCCGATTGACTGATTCCGTGGAAACAGCGCTCAAATTTGGTGATGGTTATTTAATCCTGCAAGATATTACCCAATCCGATGAGCCACGCGATCTGCCATTTTCTGAACATTTAGCTTGTTCGACGTGCGGCACCAGTTTCCCAGAAATTGAGCCGCGCACTTTCTCGTTCAACACACCCCACGGAGCGTGCCCCGCCTGCCAAGGCCTGGGCGGTAAGCTGGAAATTGACACCCAGTTATTGATTCCAAACCAAGATATATCGCTCAACCAAGGCGCTATCGTCACATCGGAATGGGGCGGTCCGCGGGAAGAAGGTGGTTGGTACTGGCAAAGTTTAGAAGCAGCGGCCAAACACTTTGATATTGACCTCAACGCAGCGGTTAAATCGCTATCCGCAAAACAACTGAAGATCGTGTTATATGGCTCGCAGGGAAAAGAACTCCCAATGACCTATCGTAATGCCCGCGGCAACGAATATACATTTGATCGAGTTTACGAAGGCGTAATATCAAATTTAGAACGGCGCTTTAACGAAACCAATTCGGAATTTATGCGGGAACGCATCTCTGGTTATATGACAATGCAAACCTGCCCCACTTGCAAAGGGAAGCGCTTGCGCAAAGAGGCTTTGGCTGTAATGGTTGCTGATATCAATATTATTACGGTCACTGCTTGGCCAATCCATAACGCTTTAACTTGGGTACATAAACTTGGAGAAAAAGCCACTCCGCTTAATGAACGCCAGCAAATCATTGCCTCCCGCATCCTGCGCGAGCTAGAGGAACGTTTAGGATTTTTAGTTAATGTTGGCTTAGATTACCTGACACTCGATCGCTCTGCGACGACGCTTTCGGGCGGCGAGGCGCAACGCATCCGCTTAGCCACACAAATAGGCTCGCGATTGATGGGGGTACTCTATGTCTTGGATGAGCCTTCGATTGGCTTACATCCTAGAGACAACGCCAGGCTGCTGCGCACACTGCAAGGCTTGCGAGATTTAGGAAACACTGTCTTGATCGTGGAACATGACGCCGAAACGATTGAAACAGCTGACTGGATCCTTGACCTTGGACCTGGCGCGGGAGAGCATGGCGGAGAAATTGTTGCCGAGGGCAACATTGAAGATATTATCAATACACCTGCTTCGCTAACGGGTGCATATCTCTCCGGGCGCAAACAAGTACCAATTCCTGAGACGCGTCGCAGTGGTAATGGTGAATCCATTACCATTCTTGGTGCAAGTGAGCATAACCTCAAGAATATTGATGTTAAACTACCGCTTGGTACTTTGGTGTGCATCACGGGCGTATCTGGATCAGGAAAATCAACCTTGATGGTTGATGTTTTACATAAGGCGCTGGCCAGAAAACTTCACCGGGCACGCAGCAAGCCTGGGACGCACACAGGAATTGAAGGGCTAGAACATATTGATAAAATCATCAATATCGATCAATCCCCTATTGGACGCACACCGCGCTCTAATCCGGGCACATACACCGGGCTGTGGGATCACATCCGTAAGCTGTTTGCCGAACTTTCAGAGAGTAAAATCCGCGGCTATAAAGCAGGCCGTTTCTCGTTTAACGTGCACGGTGGACGGTGTGAGGCTTGCAGCGGGCAGGGGCAGTTACGCATTGAGATGCAGTTCTTACCCGATGTTTATGTGCCCTGCGATATTTGCCACGGGGCAAGATTTAACCATGAGACTTTGCAAGTACAATTCAAAAAATATAATATCGCTGATGTACTTCAGATGACCATTGAAACTGCGTTAGAAGTTTTTGCGGCCTTTCCGCCGATGGTAAATCGCCTCCAAACCATGCAACAAGTGGGCTTGGGGTATATCCGTGTTGGGCAGCCAGCTCCGACTTTATCGGGGGGCGAAGCGCAGCGAGTAAAGCTCGCGCGTGAGCTATCGAAACGTTCAACCGGTCGTACTCTCTACGTGTTAGATGAGCCTTCGGTAGGACTGCACGCTGCCGATGTACATAAATTGATCGAAGTCTTGCAGCGGCTAGTTGAAGGCGGCAACACAGTAGTAATCATTGAGCACAACCTAGATATCATTAAAGTAGCCGATCATATCATTGACTTAGGTCCTGAAGGTGGTGAAGCCGGTGGAGAGATTGTTGCACAAGGGACACCTGAAGAAATTTGCGCAGTCAGCGATTCGTATACCGGACAGTTTTTGAGCACATATGTTCAGGCTGTGCGTGGGAATTAATTAACACTTTTATCGCCTTTCACTCCATAGAGTAAATCAGTATGCCCCTATTGGGATAAGATAAGAAACTTAATTTGTGATTGCAAAGGTTTTTCCCAGGTTAGGTACAAGTGTTGGGATGGAATGAGGAGAGTTTTTCCATTAATCTAAATAGGGGGATTTGGGCGCGATTTCCAATTCTTCTAGACTTTATAGATTGGGCATGAGGCGGGAGCCAGATAGGCGTTATGGTAGCCTAGAAATACATTTAACCGCAGCTGCATAATGTTGTCATCCAATGTTTCGGACTGCACTTAGGAATTGAGCAGCCAGAAATTCATAAAGACCGTATGCAACCAGGTGGGACTCGATACGGTGGTTGGTGTTGCTTTATTAAATATTTTCTAGGGCACGAAATTACCAAAATCTGATATAGTTTTTTATGCTATACTGAGTCCTTCGACGCGCCAATTCTCCCAATAACCCTGCAGATTTCTTGCAGTAATTTTATGAGGAGTAACAATGCCATTCACAGATCAATCGTACCAACAGGCAAGATTAGCACCTTATATCATTATCAGCTTGGCGATATTGTTCATCGTCTCCGTTGGGTTAGCATGTAACTCCCCTCAGCCAGAAACCAACAAACAAACTGAGATCGCGCTTAATGTTCAAGCCACACAGCTTGCTTATGCTGAGACACAAACGGCGAATGCATCCGCAGGAAATCTCGATGAACAAGAAACAGAACCAAATTATCAAGCAACAGAAAATGCTCAAAACACGACTCAAATCGCCCTGGATGTACAATCTACTGTCAACGCTCAGCAAATCACAAAGGGGGAACAGGCCACCAACACCCCTTTACCACCCACAGCAACGCAACCGGCACTTACCGATATGGACCAAGACTTCGATACCTGGATGCGTTCGGCCAGCATTTTACTTTACGAAGATATGGCGGGAGATTTCTCCGTCTATCGTTTCATACAATTAGCTTTGGATGGCATGGGATTGCAATATACTGATGTGCGTGACGCATTGGGACACTACAAGACCCAACTGCAATCCAGAGGACCTGGCGGTCAAGGCTGGGATCTTATTATTTCAGGGAAAGAAAGTAGAGATGCTGTTCAAGGGGAGTTCTACGTATACCTCAATGATGCGCTTAATGCGGGCAGTTCCGTCATCATTGAAGAATGGGACATGGATGGCATAGCAACGGGAAAAATCAGCATGGTTTTAAGCCGCTGCGGTATTGATTTCCATCGAAATTGGATTGGTGAACCACTCAGTAAACAATTACTTTATCCTATCAATGGCTCTCATCCCGTGCACCATTTTCCGAATGAGGGCATATCTCTAACAAATCCATCAGGTTTTTGGCTTGGCACGGATTTAGGTGATTTGATTCGTTTACGACCTGGAAGCGATGCTAATTTATTGTGGGGTGCAGGGGTCAATGTCTCCGATAGCTATGCTACAGCTGCAAGCTGTGTAGATGGGCGCTTGATTCTCCAAACCTACAGCACACATAGTTACGGACAAGAGCGCATCGTGTTGATGTGGCAAAATTATATCTATAACACATTGAAAGCACGCTACGATTATTTGGCGTCAAGACCGTAGTATGAGTAAGATTTGTCCTAAATCTTATTATCACAATGCACATGAGCAATCGTCCCGCGGGCATTTGCGTCGAATACCCTGGAAGGGCTTCGATGCACCAAACCCAGCTACTTGCGCACTGAACAGCCAGTTATCACTGCACATCTCACTTAGGGGATATAGAGAACGGATACATTTTCTTTGCGCATATGATTCAGCTAAACCTGACAGAAGATGGGCAGGTGTGATAGATTGGCACTTGACTGCCAACCGGCGCATTTCGATGAACCGGTAAAAAAGAGGCGGAACATGAAACGAGCCATTAGTATCAGCCTGGGCAGTTCTTCCCGTGATAAGCGCGTGGTTCTTAATTTTAAGGGGGAAGATGTTATCGTTGAGCGTATTGGCACGGATGGCGATATCGAAAAAGCCAAGCAGTTATTCCATGAGCTGGATGGCAAAATCGATGCCTTTGGGGTGGGCGGCGTTGATATGTACTTACGACTCGCGGACCGCGAATATCCGCTGCGAGCGGTTCTCAAAATGTTGGAGGGAGTTAACCAAACACCCTTGGTGGATGGACGTGGCTTAAAACATACGCTAGAACGACGCGTCTTCGAATTAGCACAATCTGAACTTGGGAAAATGCCGCATTTTCAACAGGCATTTGTGCCCGTCGCAATTGACCGCATCGGTTTGGCGCAAGCTGCTGCACAAGTTTCAGAAAAAATAGTACTTGGAGATTTAATGGTCGCGCTGGGTGTGCCTATTCCTGTTTGGGGAATGCCAGCATTCAACCGTGTAGCACGCGTGATGCTGCCCTTTGTGTGCTACTTTCCCATGAGCATGATTTTCTACGGCAGCGACGGCGCTGAGCACAAGCCGAAATACAGCCGTTATTTTGAAAATTCAGACTTACTGGCTGGTGATTTTCTTTTTATGCGCAAATATATGCCCCACAACTTGGAAGGCAAGACTATCATCACCAACACAACTACTGAAGCCGATATCCTTGTACTGCGAGAACGCGGAGTGGGCATGTTGATCACTACCACACCGCGCTATGAGGGGCGCTCTTTTGGCACCAATATGATCGAAGCCGCGCTTACAGCTTATGCCGGCAAAGGTCGTCCGTTAACGGATGATGAACTCAATTTTTTAATAGACGAGTTAGAGCTGCGCCCAAGTGTACAGATATTAAATTAATCCCCTAAACCATTATCGACGTTTACGGCGTGGAAAAATCAATGGCAGTAAAAGCATCGTTGCTAACGGCCAGATCCATGCTAAATCGCCAGGACCCTGAGGCCCAGTGCGGGCTTGCGCGCGTCGAATACGAATCAGACGGTATTTGGCTGTGACTGTGTTCAAGGATTGGTCGCTCATTTTACGGGGGTTTACTCCGGCAGCATAAGCGGCAAAACCACTGGCGATAAGCACGTCTCTTAAAATGGGCAGGCGCTGCTCGATATCAGAAACATCCTCGGCTATGCCCGTCCACCAACTTTGGGGCAGCCATACTTCAACCTGAGGATCGGCCAGCAGATTGCGGAACCAATCCGCATCTTTACCAAATCCTGCTGTGCAGTAGATGTCACCCCCAATGATCGCGAAATTAACTGGCGTTTGATAACGGCGTCCACTTATACGACCAGTGTGCGTAATAATCATGATGCGGCCAAAAACATCGGGCCAGATATTCATCAACCCACCCAATCCTAAACGCCACATCCAGATCATGAACTTATTGAGGTATTTAAAATAGTGGCGCATTCTTTCTTCAATATGAGGTTCAAATGTCATCGAAGACCTCCCAAGCTCAGCCTGAGCGCTGTGGTTTTATTTTTGCCAGAGGGATAAGGGAGAGCAAAAAAAGCATACCATAAATGCCCATAAGCAAAGTATAACTGAACATATCACCAATTGGTCCGCCAAGGTAAGCACCAATTGCACCTGCCCCCGCGCCAGCCAGATTGGAGATTCCCAAATAGCGACCGGCCTCATTTTTGGGCACCAAATCTGTGCCCAAAGCCCAGTTGGCTGAGTAAAAAATACCGGTCCCGGCGCCAATCAATGAACCACCGATATAAATCCCGCTCATCTCACTCGTAAGTATTACCGTAAAAGTGCCAGCGGCGGCCAATATGCCGCTGAATGCAATCAGGGGTACCCGTCCAAAACGGTCGGAGAGCCACCCACTGGGCACCGCCAGAGCCAGCAAAAATATTCCTACAAAAAACACCAGCCGGGCAGCTGGTTCAGCTGCTTTTGCTCCGACCAACGCCGGGAATTTTTCTTGCAAAAAAAAGAGTAAAAACCCGGCGACGTTAGTCGCACCAACGAGGAAAGTTAAGCGATTGATAACCCACCAAGTGAAAGCAGAATTATTTGCATTTTTTACGCCCATGCTAATGCGAATGCTGGTCCAAACCCCCATGCCAATGGCAATTGCCATGCTTAATAAACCTATACTTCCCGCAATCATTTGCGCGGTCAACAATGGGAATTGCGCGATCCACGGGAGACTCAATTTGAGCCATTGCCCCAATATCAAGATGATTGCTGTGAAGGCAGCGGTCATAAGCAGCAAGCGCAGGATAGGCTGCCAGTTAAAGGAGTCAGAATTTGGTGCATATTGCTTTTCGGGGACAAATAATGTCACTGCCATGCTGATCAGCACGATGCCACAAAGGATGATCAGCGCACCCCAAAGGTTATTCGCGGCTATCATTTTGCCCATGATCAATGATACAAAGATCAACGGCAATGGAACTTCAAAAAGCGTTTTCATACCGGAGAAAAACCCGCGCTGGGGCTCGGGAACCAGATCGGGGATTATGCCCTGTGCTGCGGCTTGTGCGGTATTTGTTGAGAGCATCGAAAAGATATAGATGATAAAAAGAACCCAATAACCGGAGATTCCTTCTAGCCCTGTGCTGAATCCAATCAAGATAAAAACAAGAATATCCCCTAGACTGCCAGCAAAAATGAAAGGACGCCTGCGCCCCCAACGGTGTGAACTGCGATCAGAAAGCATCCCCATGACAGCCTGCACCAGTAGCGCAGCCATTAGACCCCATAAGCGCAATACGCCCAGATAAGCCCCTTTTGAACTTTCACCAACAAATTGTTGAACCAATAAAGGCAAAAGCAATGGGGTCAGTACTTGGGCGCGGCTGGTAATCGCGAACCAGTAAATATTATAGGTGATCGCGTCGTACCAACGACCGGGAGAGGACTTCATCATCTTCGTTTTAGGTGGAAGCTTTCATTGCCAGCAAAAAGCCCGCCTAGTGGGGCAGCTTCCACTGCAAATACCCGGCTGTTCGCAAAGAAAGCGAAATTGAACTCGGTACGATCCCCGGCAACTTTTCCGGGGATAGGCATCAAACGGGCGGTGAGCGGTTTAGCCAAACGCTGCGCTAAGGCTGATAGATCAAGCAAAATGGCAGTTAACTGCTCAACGGTCGTGTCTCCGGGCAACGGGATAGTATCCAACCCTGTGCCGCAAACCGCAGAATACATCAGTAAATCTTTTAGCGTTAGCGTCCCTTCGTCAGCACGTTTGGCTAAGGTAGCATCCTCAAGAACAGGCAGCATCAAACCACTAAAGCCTGTGCGAGGGAAATTGGCGCGATCGATAGTATCCGTCAAAAATGCAGCGGCAGCTAATGAACCGTGATTACCAACAGATGGGATACCCAGCTGCTCAATGGCAGTGCCCAAAGAGAGTGCTTCATCGGGAAATGGGGCCAGAGAGTAATCGATACCACCGAAGGTGATCAAAAACTGATTTGCCAACAAATCCGCAGCAACGGTTAATTGTACAGCATGGTATTCTAATGCCTCGATCAAGTAATGGCGCGCCTCAGCCAAGCTGCCGGCTTCCGAGAAAGCTGCAACCGCTAAATCAGCGGATTCTATGGCCAGGGAAAAAGCGGGGGGTGAATTAAGATGATAAGCTGCTGGAAAAAAAGGTGCTCCAGGGGGCACATTAGCCATCGCTGCAAAATACAAATTGGCAAAGCCATTTGGTTCAATGGGAGTCAGTTGGTGCATGATCTCGGCGCAAGCACGTACAGCAGGTAGGGAGATGCCACTTGTTGGAGAGGCCATCAGCCCTGACGCAAAGATGATTTCGGTCGCGGACAGTGTTTCAGGAATTGCCGTATAACTATCGGGATAATCCGGCAGCGCGGGGCCAATAGCAATGTAATCAAAGCCCAATGGAAGCGCGGCACTCTCTAGCGACTGTGCAAACTTCCGAACGGTATCTGTTTTACAATTTGGCAGCAAATGCGGAAAAGGAGGCGTAGCTAAGCGTACCGTTTGAACTTCATAGCCAGCCAATTCAAAGGCCGGGCGAGCCGCGGCGACAAAATCAGATGCACTTTGCAAGGCGGCCATATCAAGCGGCCAACAAGGGTTCACGAAGGTTGTAATGGAGCGAATTTTCATAGCGCTAATGGTATCCCAGCCATTTATATCCCGTGCACATTTTTTGGACAGTGATTCGTTATTGCGAGGCGCGGAAAATTTCTCGCAATGTGTCGATGTTTTCTAATTTCCCCGCTTTATTTTCAAAATACCAATGCTCCCAGCCGTTGCAAGGAACCCCGTTCATGATGTGCGTCCCAACTTGATGGATGGAACCCTCTATTTGCCTAAAAATCAATTTTCCATCCGGTTTAATGTAGGCAATTTTTTCTCGATCTTTGCGAAAATACAATCCTTGTCCAGGCTGCAATAAGCCTCCCTCTAGCAAATGAGCAAAGGGAATGCGCGGCGCGAGACGTTTTTTATCGCGTACATCGAAGGTGGCTTGATCGAAGGGAGCAGGGATAATGGCATCCAGACGCGTTTTAGCAACAGCAATATAGCTCAGCTCTTGCTCAATACCAATAAAGTGGCGGTGTAATTTTTTGGCAACGGCACCGGTTGTTCCTGATCCAAAGAAAGGGTCAAGCACTACATCTGCTGGACTGCTAGAAGACAGGATCACGCGATAGAGCAAGGCCTCAGGTTTTTGTGTCGAGTGGGCTTTTTTTCCGTTTATCTTGATACGCTCCTTCCCAGAGCAGATTGGCAGCACCCAATCGGAGCGCATTTGTTTGTCATTGTTAAACGGTTTCATGGCATGATGGTTGAAAGTATAGCGGGCGCGCTTAGATTTACTGGCCCAAATCAAGGTTTCGTGAGCGTTGGTAAAGCGTACACCGCGAAAATTAGGCATCGGGTTGGTTTTTATCCAAACAATATCATTAAGAATCCAAAAGCCTAAATCTTGCAAGACAACGCCTGTACGAAAGATATTATGATAAGTGCCAATTACCCAAAGCGTACCATTATCTTTTAGCACGCGGCGGCAACCGCTTAGCCAAGCGCGGGTGAAATCATCATAGGCTTCGAAACTATCGAATTGATCCCACGTGTCATCGACGGCATCCACCTTAGTCATATTGGGCCGCCACAAGGGTTTTGAAAGTTGCAAGTTATAAGGAGGGTCAGCAAAAATTAGATCCACCGATTTTTTAGGAAGCAGATTGAGTTTTTCGACACAATCACCGTGTAGAATTTGATCGAGGGGGAGATCCATATAAGTTAAGCCAACTTCCTTTGCCGTGTAACTTCAAACATCAAAATTGCTCCGGCAACAGCAGCATTAAGTGATTCGGTGCAACCTGGCATGGGGATTTTAACGCTGGCAGTCGCAAAGGTATGGGCCTGTGGACCGGGGCCATCAGCTTCGCCGCCGATAATCAAAGCAAGCGGTTCAGAAAAATCTGCATCATAGCAAGATTGACCGGCATCCGCTTTGGCTAAATAAACTTGGAGGGAGTCAGTCAGTTTGCGAATTTCATCCCAAGAGCAGGTTAAGATCGGCAGGTGAAAATGCGCGCCCATGGCTGCACGAACAATTTTGGGCGCGTAAGGATCTACCGTGCCGGGAGGCAGCAGCACGGCTTCAACGCCAGCAGCTAGAGCTGTGCGCAACAATGTACCTAAGTTACCCGGGTCGCGTACCCCGTCAGGAATGATCAAGAAGCTTAAATTAGATGGCAGATCTCGGTTGGGGATTGGCAACACGGCCAGAACCCCCTGCGGAGTCTGTGTATCGGTGATTGTGTTCATCACCTGAGGGGTGACAGAAAAAACCACAACGCCGCGCGCTTGGAATTCGCGAATTACACCACCTCCACGTGCCGCAAGATCGTCCGTATAAAGCACAAATTCTGGCTGCCAGCCCGCGCTGAGTGCTTCCTCGGCAAGACGCACACCTTCAATCACAAAAACGCCTTCTCGCCGACGCACACGCGCCTGGGATTGTAACCGGACAATGCGCTGAATTTTTGGATTTTTAGGAGATGTGAGCATTGGTTGCTTGGTGTGGGTTTAAGATGTTGATGGTGATTCGATTGTAGCATTGCCCCAAATGAACGTCAACGCGCAAACAAAAAAGAGGCGCTGAAGTATTTCAACGCCTCTTTGAATATGCAGCGGGGTGCTGTTATATTGCCTGTTTGGCGGCTTCAACAACAGCTGCAAAAGCTTGCGGGTCACGCACAGCCATATCGGCCAGTAGTTTACGATTGATCTTAATATCTGCTACTTTTAGTGCGTGGATCAAGCGGCTGTAGGATATGCCATGCAGACGGGCTGCTGCGTTGATACGGGCAATCCACAACCGACGTAAATCGCGGCGACGGGTGCGGCGATCGCGATACGAATACCATAAACTTTTAAGGCGAGCTTCGTTAGCACGTCGGTATAGACGGCTGCGGGTTCCAAATTGTCCTTTGGTAATTTTTAGAACTTTTTTATGTCGACGACGACGAGTGAAACCTGTTTTTACACGAGCCATGTGTTATCTCTCCTGCGTACCCCTGGGCGTCAGCAATCTAGATTGCTTGTTATGTACACCCAACAGTCGCGTACATTTTAGAATAAATTATTTTTTGGTCGAACCAGAACGAGCGTTAGGATTAGCCTTATACTTATTCAGGTAGGGAGCTAAACGACGCACAGTCTTAGCAAGTTTTTTGCTTTTAACGGGCAGCATGGTTTGGAATTTTGCTTTTGTGCGCTTTGATTTTCGACGGCGCAGGTGACTTTTCCCGCCTTTTGTGCGCAGAACTTTTCCAGTGCTTGTTACGCGAAAACGCTTGGCCGTTGCCTTGTGTGTCTTTAGTTTATATTTTTTCACTTTTTTTGCCACAATATGACTCCTTTCATAAAAACACCGCGGCATAGGAGCTAGCTACTCCCAAACTTACCCGCGGGGGATTTACAGTTTTAGATACCATCTTCTTTACAGATGGGGTCGTACTAAATCAAGAATTTGCAGACTTATTTTTCGCCGGCAGGCGCCAGGATCATCAACATCGAGCGTCCCTCTCGAGAGGGGTGATGCTCAATGACGCCAACATCTTTAAGTTCTTCAGCAATCTCTCTAAGGTTTTCTAGCGCAATCTCTGGATAGTGAATTTCTCGTCCTCGGAAGCGGATACGGACTTTGACCTTATTGCCTTTTTCAAGCCAACGACGGGCATCGCGCACCTTAAATCCTTGATGGTGGTCACTCGTCTTAGGACGCAAACGTATCTCTTTGACTTCAATTTTTGTTTGCGCTCGGCGAGCTTCGCGCTCCTTTTTCTTGCGCTGATAGATGAACTTGCCAATATCCATTACGCGGCAAACGGGTGGATTGGCACTCGGTGCAACTTCGACCAAATCTAATTTGGCTTCCTCAGCTACTCGCAGAGCTTCCTGAATAGAAATCTTGCCGATGTTCTCACCATCTGGTCCAATCAGGCGAACTTCTTTAGCCCGAATTTGACTATTTACGCGATACTTTGGTGTGCTTATCTTATACTCCTCATAGCTCCTAGAAAGACAATTGTTGACAATTCGTCAGCGCAACATAATACCACGAAGGTAAAAGACTCGTCAACCACTCGCCGGGTAATTGGATAAGAGAAAAGGGCACATTTTTTCCAATTCGGCCTTTGGGATAAGTGCAAAATCAGAGTTTACGTGATCCTAAATAGGGCGATCACGGATGGGCATCATAAGGATAGTTTTTTCCGAATTCTCCACAATGCGCTGGGCCTCACTTCCCAAGAAGAAGAGCTCAATACCACCGCGTCCACGAGATGTACTCATGATTAAGTCAACGTCTTCTTCTTTTGCCGTATTGACGATGGTCCGAGCAGGCAGTGATCCAGTCACTATAGTACGCACAGATAAATCATCGTTGCGCAGAGAACGGGCTACAGCATCTAAGAAATCGGTAATCTCTGTTTCTGCATTACGGCGAATCGTATTGATAATTTCCGCCGGTGCATGATAGTCTTCTGGTTCAGGAACAGCAGGGATGGTCAACAAAATCAACTCGGAGACAAAAGTTTGAGCCAAGGCACGGGCATAAGGCAAAACTCGCTCGGAAAAGATAGATCCATCCAGCGGAACCAAAATACGGTCTAATTTTGGTTCTGCACCCTGACCATTCTCCGAAACCTGCACAAGAAGAATCGGTTGGTTGATTTTCTGGATCAATTTGCGTGATAGGCCACCGCTGGACCAATTCTTCACTCCTGATTTTCCACGTGTTGCTGTGACCACCAAATCTACATCCCGTTCGTGTACCAACAATTGCGTTGCATCAGCGATGAAGCCAGTGCGGATGGTGAAATCAACTTGAATACCCTCAACACCCAATTCTTTTTTCACACTCTCAAGATAATCTTTCCGTTTTGCAAAAATAGTGGCAAACTCATTATTTAGATCGGGCAGTTGGGTCTTGATTGCTGAGAGCAAGGTCAGATGGGCGCCGGTATTCAGACAAAACAATCTTGCCCAAGGTAGTGCCTGGGCTGCGTAGGGTGAGCCATCGAGCAACACGACGATATTCTTAAAGGCAACCTCTTCGTTACGCCATTTACTATGTTGAATTGGGGCTGGCTCCCAACGCAGGTCTTCAGGTTTTCTGGGTTCTCCGGCAACACCTCCGGTCGCGGGGTTCATTTGCCCAAAACCAAAACCGGCCAAGAGAGAGGCGTCCAAACGGCCCAAGTAATCCAACGCTGGGGAAGGTGCGCCAAGTTGATCACGAGAGTAAGTAAAGATCGCGTAAAGTATTGGGATGAACAAGAAATAAGTCCACGCGCCTTCCATAAAACGCTCTATAAAAATAATTCCGGTGGCGCCCGTGGTCAGAATAGATGCCACAATGGTGCCGAAAATCAAGACTACTGTACCAAAACTGTAGTTTTGGCGTACTTTACGGGTTAGACGTTTCGTAACGGCCCAACCGGTCATGCTAAGCAGTACAAAAACTCCGGCAGCATAAATAGCAAGGTAAGTTTCTTCATTGGTTCCAAACAACAAAAAGCAAAAGGCAACGATGCCAACTTGCAGCCAAACAGGCATTGCAGCAACTTGGAATTGATTCCGCTGTCCTAGAATAGGCGGGACATAACGACGCTCAGATAGCCCTAGTGCCAGGTTTTGCAACCCTTGAGCGGCTGCAGCTGAGGCTGACATCAGCACTGCAACACCAACTAATGTACCCAAATAAGGCAATGGTGCCGGCAATAAGTGATCCATGGTTTGGGTAAAGACGGAAACACCTTCAATGGAAATATCGGCTGTCTGATAGATCACCGGTCCAACGATGAGCATGGTCGCGGCAGTGGTGCCCATAATAAGCAGCAAACTGTTGAAAGCTTTTTTACCTTTTTCACTGGGGGAACCGTCGAAAGCGGCAACCATATTTGCAAAAACTTCAATACCGGTCATCACCGCCAGGATACGCACAAAACCACCTAAGGTGAATTGTAAGTTTTCAGCTGAAAAAGCCTGCAGATTAAAATCTGGCAAATGGAATCCATATTTGACCACAGTGGCAATTATCATAGCCCACAGCAAGAGCAGCACACCCGCAGTAGCGGGGCCAAAGGTGCGCGCAGCCATTTTGGGGCCACGATTAACCAGCCAACCAGTCAGCACGCTCAGCGCGATGGCAACCAAGGTTCGATACTCGACTCCCAATCCAATTTCATGATTCAACGCAGGTATTCGGTCGGCAATAAAAGTGACCATCGCGGACATACTGACCAGGAAGGTCAACGTGTATTCTACAAAAGTGATGGCGGCATTGATTTTTGCAGCCCATGGACCAAATTCTTCTTCACTCAAGCCGCTGCCGCCGCTGCCATCGGTAACCCACTGCATCACTAAACGGTACATGGCTGATACAACAGCCACTGTCAATACAACCATCCATACAGAAGCGCCAAAAGTAATATTAGCGACGCCAGCCACGACAATTAGTTTTAGAAATGGACCAAAAACATACAACGGTGAGGTGGCGGGGTCACCGCCGCCAGCCAGCGCCCCTTCAAAGGCGTTGTTTAATTTATGCGATACATGTGCCATGAATAAATCCTTTCAAACGAACAAGAAAGCTCCCCTCCATCAGTTCTATGAAAGGGAGACTCAATAGACGAATTATATCTAATTTTTGGGCTGGGGCAAGATATAAACCGAGCGGTCACGCTGCCCTAAAATTCTGCTACTTAGATGATAAAAGGCAAAAAGCTCGAGCGCAAAAGGTAGATAGCCGCCATATCCTAACAGCGGCATCTCAAAAATGTGCCAAAAATCAACAAAAGGAATAGTATAAATCCATTTAGGGTAAGCCCAATAATTCCAAAATTCCCAGAAAAAAGCCGTCAGTAAAACGCCTGCGAACAAGGAAATAACACCACGCCAATCGCCTTCTTTTGCCCCTGTAATGAGATTGTGATTGCCCATCCAAATATTGATGGGTTCCAAAATAAAGTAAATTGAAATCCACAACAGCGGAAAGAAATAACGCGGCCAAATCACAAGCAATGTTAACATGATCCATCCAAAAAAGAACCACCGCCGAATGGATATTTGGCTAGGTGAAAATATTGGTCCTGATTTAATATTGCGGATAAAAGGAAGGCTACCTGCTAATTCGGCAGTTCCGAAGACAGCTGGCATCACCGTTGAGAATGAAAGTGTGGCTAAAATGGCGTATTCGAAATTCGTAAAAAACTCGCGCCCATCATAATGCCAATTCGCTATGCGCCAATTAAGGACTTCAAAAAGCCACCAGGCAGGCGCGGAAATCAAGAATATTCCAATAAATTTCTTCCAACTCCGAGCGGCCAGCGATGTCCCCGTGCGCTTGAGAACAAGTCCGTCCACCGCAAGCGTGTAACCCAACCATAAAGGGAAAAATCCCCAATGTGTACGCAAACCATCTAAAGCCCAGTTTAGCGGCCAAAATACCGCTATAAGTACGAAGCCAATCCAACCATGCAAGGGAAAACGGTGCAGCATCGCAAGCATTATGCCTCGGGTAATTGATAGAGTTCAACCAATACACCTGAGGCCGCTTTGGGATGAATAAAGGCATATTTTTTCCCATTGCTGCCGGTGATGGGTTCTTCATGAATTAGTTGAATATTATTATTTTTTAGTTGCCTTAGCATGGCTTCGATATCGTCGACTTCCAGGCAGATGTGATGCAAACCGGAGCCCCGCTTGGCAAGGAATTTGGCAATTCCCGAATCATCGCTGGTAGGCTGCACCAATTCGATTTTGCTATCACCAACGGGGAGAAAAGCAATCACCGATTTTTCGCGCGGTACATTTTCTTGATAACTAAGTTCAAGCCCTAACGCATCGCGCCAGAAACCTAAAGCTGTTTCAATATCTTCTACAACAATGGCATTGTGGTCAATTTTTTTAATCTTTGGCACAACTTCTCCGGACAACTTGGAAACATCCTTTTACAAGGCGCTTCAATTATCAATATAATATCAGGCGATTAGCGCCCTGCCTAGTTAATATATTTTTTTGGGAGGGTGATAGTCTGCAAACAACTTATCTCATCCTATAATTTCATTGACAAGGGCGCTAAATATAAGATGGCGCTTCATACTCGCCCCATACAGCTCGCAGCACACCCGTTATTTCACCCAGGGTAATATCACTTTCTACACAGGTTATTAATAGGGGCAGCAAATTATCATTGTTACGGGCAGTGATTTCAAGCTGTGTTAATAATTGGCTGACCCGTGCGTCGTCTCGCCGCGCCCGGATGGTTTTCAAGCGTTCTTGTTGTGCGGTCTCTAGAAGTGGATCAACTTTGAGCTGATCGAGGTCAATCTGTTCTTCAACCTCAAAAGCGTTAATCCCGACCACAATATGTTCGTTATTTTCTACCGCACGCTGATAGCGATAAGCGGCTTCTTGAATTTCACCTTGTGTGTAACCGCGTTCGATTGCGGCCAATGCCCCACCCATGGCGTCAATTTTTTGGATATAGTTTTCGGCTTGACTTTCGATCTCATCGGTCAATTTTTCTACAAGATACGAGCCGGCTAAAGGATCAATGCTGTCGGCTGCGCCCGATTCGTGTGCAATTATTTGTTGGGTACGCAAAGCTACGCGCACCGACTTTTCTGTTGGCAGCCAAAGGGCTTCATCCATACTATTGGTGTGCAACGATTGCGTGCCCCCCATCACTGCTGCTAGCGCTTGTACAGTGACGCGCACAACGTTATTTTCAGGCTGCTGTGCGGTCAGGGTTGATCCAGCCGTTTGCGTATGAAAACGCAATTTCCACGAGCGCGGATGTTTTGCGCCGAAACGATCACGCATGATTTTAGACCACATGCGGCGGGCAGCACGGAATTTCGCAACTTCCTCAAAGAAATTATTGTGGGCATTAAAAAAGAAAGAAAGTTGACTGGCGAACTGATCGATATCCAGGCCAGAATCCAGCGCAGCACCCACATAAGCAATGCCATCAGCCAGTGTAAAGGCCACTTCTTGCACTGCGGTAGAGCCAGCTTCGCGAATATGATAACCCGAGATGCTGATAGTGTTCCAACGCGGCACTTCTCTTTGGCAAAATTGAAAAACATCGGTAATCAGCCGCATAGAGGGTTTAGGAGGGAAGATATACGTGCCGCGAGCGATATACTCTTTGAGAATATCGTTTTGAATCGTGCCACGCAATTTGCTAATTTCAGCTCCTTGCTTTTTCGCTACGGCAATATACATGGCCAGCAAAATCGCGGCCGGCGCGTTGATGGTCATGCTGGTAGAAACACGTTCCAAAGGAATTTCACGAAAGAGAGTCGCCATGTCGTCTAAAGAAGAAATCGAAACACCCACCTTGCCCACTTCACCCGTAGATAGCGGATCATCAGCATCGTAGCCAAGTTGTGTGGGCAAGTCGAACGCGACCGATAGGCCTGTTTGTCCTTGAGCCAGCAAATATTGATAACGGGCATTAGATTCTTCGGCACTGGCATATCCGGCATATTGACGCATGGTCCATAAACGGCTGCGGTACATTGTGGGCTGCACACCGCGCGTAAAGGGGTAAGCTCCAGGAAAACCTAGTTTTTCATGATAGTCAGGATCATCATCGGGGGGTGTCAAAACTCGGGGGACGGTTATCCCCGATAAAGTTTGGAAATTGTCACGCCGCTCTGGAAAGCGATCCAGCGCAGGCTGCAAGATTTCATCTTCCCAATGTTTCTTCTTGTCGTGTATATCCATGGTCATCCTTTTCAAGGGGTATAATGTCACCAAAAGTATACCCCATGTAGCGGAGCAAATATGCAAATCTTAACGGTTGATGTGGGCACAGGCACACAAGATATCCTACTTTTCGATTCTCGTGTTGATCTTGAAAATAGCTTTAAGTTGGTTGTTCCCTCGCCAACTATGATGGTACACCAGCGTATCCGTGAGGCCACGCGACGCGGTGATGCCATCCTGCTCTCAGGCGTTACCATGGGAGGCGGTCCCAGTCATTGGGCCGCGCGCGACCACGCGCAGGCGGGATATCCGATTTATGCCACGCCCGATGCGGCGCGCACATTTGATGATAATTTGGATCTGGTGGCAGAATCTGGGATTCTCGTGATCAGCGAGGATGAAGCCGCGTCCCTGGCTGATTCCGTATTGCACCTTGAGCTGCGCGATTTTGATTTCGGGTTGATTGCCAAAACTTTTGAAGGGTATGGCGTCCCAATGAATAATCTCGACGCGGTTGCTGTCGCCGTTTTCGATCATGGCGCTGCTCCGCCTGAAATTTCCGACCGCCAATTTCGTTTTGACTACCTTGACGAGCGCATTCAAAAAAACTCAAGTCTGAGCACTTTTGCATTTCTAGCCAATAATGTGCCGCCGATCATGACACGCTTGGGCGCTGTGGTCGCGTCTGCTCAAGGTTTTGATGCCCCCTTGATCGTCATGGATACCGCACCCGCGGCCGTTTTAGGTGCGTCTTTTGATCCCGTGGTGCGCGCTCGTCCGCGAGTTATGATTGCCAATGTGGGAAATTTTCATACATTGGCTTTTCGACTTGGACAAGGGCGGGTTGAAGGCGTCTTCGAACATCATACAGGGTTAATCGACTTGCCAAAATTAGAGTGTCTTTTACAATCTTTAGCCGATGGCAGCCTGACACACGAAAGTGTCTTTGACGATCACGGGCATGGCGCGCTTATTTACGAACAAGAGCCCCTTATTTTGGGCGGTGATAATTTTGATGTTGTCGTCACAGGACCTCGTCGCAGTATGTTTTCTATTGAAATACCTGGTCGAGATATATCTACGCTGCGCCCTTATTTTGCTGCCCCCTTTGGTGATATGATGATCGCGGGCTGTTTTGGTCTTTTAGCTGCCGTGGCCGACCTATGTCCTGAATTAAGAGCACCCATCCAGCAATCCCTGGCCGGGATCGGGGGACATGGTCACCCACCATGGGAAGTCAGAAAATAGAGTGGGTTTTTTCCACCGATAATCTAACTATTTATCAGAGCGGACAACATGACTTTCTTATATTGTTCTGCCCAATGGGTGCAATTAAAAAGGTTAACGGGTTCATCTTAACTATTTATACTTCGGCACACCAGCCCTTATTTCAAGGCATGCCAGAGAAAATCATCTGCCGTGTTTTTTATATTCGAGACATGATTGCATCCTTAGACTCAATAAAAAACCAAAGTTGCGTTTTTTGTCATCTGGTATTTTGCTAAGTCTCCCCTTATAATTATCATCCGGAGATCTTGATGAAGGGAAGCACGACGCATCATAATTTAATCCAGCTCATATCGACGGCGCTTATTTTCGGCGTGCTTATTTTCGCGCAGGGCACGACACCCGCTATGGCCGGGGAAGACCCACCTGAGCGCGAGGTTGAACTGGTCGTCTCTGCTACAACTTATGAGTGGTGGTTAATTCGATGGTCGGATAATGAATTACAGTGCAATTTTTTTGTAGATGACGAAGATTTTCCTCGCATTGAAGATGTTAAATCCCAGTGTGGGGACAGTTCAGTCGAGCAATGGATAACCACCCCACCGTGTACAACAGCCATCAACGAAGAGAACGACCCCAGCGCGTGTGCTGGTGTATATCTACATTTTATTGGCTCCAAGGAAGTTAAAGAAAGCATTGTGGTAAATTTGCCTATCATCCAGGTTTCGATCAATCTTACTGGGTGCAACCCAACACCGCCGGAAAATCATTGTGTCAATCTACCTCAACTCGTCATCACAGCCGAGGAACCTCTTCCCAATGAACAAATAGAACTTATCCAGGGCAACATCAACGGACAGGACTTTTCCTGCACGGGAAGCGAATGCATTGTTCTGCTAGTATCCACATCTTTAATAGGTAACGAGATCGTTTTTTGGGCAAACTCCAGTTATGGTGATGAAAGTGAACATTTCACGGCCCGAACACGCGTGATACCAGCTCAACGTATTGATACGCTTAGTGGATCTGGCTGGTTCGTGGATGTGATCAGCGAGGTATGGCGTGGTCATGTGATTGAGCAATGTGCGCTAAACTGGGAAGCTTTCCCGTCAGTTGGTACACCGCCTGATTGGCTGAGTACATCCGATCACGTAGATCAACTTGCTTCGAACGAACCGTATATGTATTTAGCCGGTCAATTAATATCCAGTGGGGTTGTCGACGCAAGCGCATGCTCCAGCAACGGTCTTGAACTTAACGGTTACGCCTCAGCATGCGGTCTAGAAAAAGCCCGAAACGATGTTGATACTTGGCAAGATCGCTTTGACGCTCAAATTATTGCCACTGCCCAAGAATTCGGTATCCCCGCGCAATTACTAAAAAAACTCTTCGCTGCAGAAAGTCAATTCTGGCCAGGCGCTTCTATTAATTGGATTGAAGAATTTGGTCTCGGCCATATTTCACCGACAGGCACAGACACTATATTGCTGTGGAATTCAGAGTTCTTCCAACAATTCTGTCCTTTGGTACTGAGTGAAGAAACTTGCCAGAAAGGGTACGCGCAACTTGATGAAGATGAACAAGCATTGTTGCGGGGTGCAGTCATACAAATCAAAGCCAATGCGCAATGCCCAAACTGCCCTTTAGGCATTGACCTTAGCCATGCCAATTATAGTGTCGACCTCTTTGCTCAGACCTTGATCGCCAACTGTGAACAGGTAGGACAAATGGTGTACAACACACGGGGGGAAACTGCCGGAAAAATCAGCAGCTACGAAGATCTATGGCGATTTACCCTAGCTAATTACTATGCTGGACCTGGATGCTTAGCGCACGCGATACAGTTTGTACCTTTCAGCCAACCATTATCTTGGCAGTATGTTGCACCTGAACTTGATACAGAGTGTCCATGGGCGAGTGAGTACGTAAATAAAATTGCCCGATAATTTTCATACCAGGCAATACCATTGATATTATTTATTTTGCACGAGTAATTGTGCCAAATCCAAAAATTCCCGCCACTCCTCTTCAAAGAAATGCACCGTCAAGTTATTAAGTTCTAAGTGATAGGTGGTCTCACCATCCGGTTCTTCTGCAGTCCAGGCATTTAAATTAGCTGTCTCGGCAATAGTTTTTGTTATTGGTTCTGGTATATGATCTGTCACTTTTTTCCTTCCTTTATTAGGGAGCGGGGAGTACATACCATGGATTTACAAACCCACCCTGATAACGAATCTCAAAATGTAAATGTGGCCCGGTAGAATTTCCTGAACTACCTCCTGCCGCAATCAACTGCCCTAGATTCACACTTTGCCCACAATATACATTAACGCTGTTAAGGTGAGCATACAAAGTTTGATAGCCGTTGCCATGATCAATTGCGACCACGTACCCATAGCCACCTGTTGACCAGCCTGCAAACATGATCACACCACTATCTGCGGCAAAAACAGGATCCCCTGTTACAAGACCAATATCAATAGCGAGGTGACCTGACCAATAATCGTTCCCTGAGAGCGTGTGATTATTGGTGGGCCAAATAAAGGCACCGCTGCCATAGACACCACTGTACCCACCAGGGCAAGCGCCGGCACCATAGATTCCTGATGAAACACCGGCCGATCCACGCGCGGCTACAGGGATAATCCATTGCTGGAATTCACGTTGCCCCCCGGGTATCATGACCCAACTTTGGGACTCAATCTGGGGGTTTGTCAGGTCCAATCGATTACCGCTCCAACTGATAATCACGGACGGATCTACTTCAAATTGACCGGACACCGATTCAAGTGTATCGTCAGGCTGCCATAGATAATAAATGCCATTGGTAGGGGGAATCTTCAAATCCATGCCCGGAATTAAGGCATGCGGGTTATCCTTAAGCACATCATAATTCGACCAAAGCACAGTTTCTGGCGCGATGCCGAAATTGTGAGCAATTCCAAAAACAGAATCGCCCAACCCTACCGTATAGTTAACGACATCATAACGTGGACGAGATGGGATGGAAGTATATAAAACAGCCTGTCTCGGCACAAACCTACTGCCTTCGAAGGGTGAAAAAATTGGCAGTGCGACCGGTTCAATAACCGGTGCGTCCAACACAATAAGAGTCGGTGGGGGAGAAACATCAGGTTCAGATAACAGCGAGCCGCCCGCAGCAAATCCTTGCGACCAACTCAAATACGCCGCTAAGACAACTAAGCTTAAGGCAGTTATCCAAGCCAGCCATGAGAGCCAGCCACGATTTTGTAATTTCATCAGTAAAAGAGGGTTTTGAATTAACTAATTCAATCACTTAAGGTCATCAAGAATTCTTGATTATCGTTCGTATTCTTGATACGGTCCAAAATAGCTTCTGTAGCGGCTCCAATACCCATACCTGCGCCGTGAGGGGGCGAAGCTATCATTTGTTCGTACATACGCCGCATCAGCCAGACTCGAGGTGTTAGATCTGGACCTAAGAGCAATTCTTCGCGACGTGTTGAGGAACGGGTAATATCGATTGCTGGAAAAACTCGCCGCTCTTGAAGTTGCCGCGAAAGATGAAGTTCCATATTTCCTGTTCCCTTAAATTCTTCGTAAACCACATCATCCATGCGAGAACCGGTATCAACCAAGCATGTGCCAATAATCGTCAGAGAACCACCATGTTCAATATTGCGTGCAGCACCAAAGAATCGTTTAGGCGGATAAAGCGCAGATGGGTCAATACCACCCGACAGTGTACGACCAGATGGATGGACAACCAAGTTATAAGCACGAGCCAGTCGAGTAATTGAGTCCATGGCAATAAAAACATCTTTTCCACTCTCAACCAATCGTTTGGAGCGCTCAATAACCATTTCAGCAACACGCACATGTGAAGAAACAGGCTCATCAAAAGTTGAGGAGATAACCTCGGCATCTACCGAGCGATCCATATCAGTGACCTCTTCGGGGCGCTCTCCGATCAATGCGACAATCAAATGCACATCCGTGTATTTTTTTGAAATCGCGTTAATAATTTGCTTTTGGATGGTTGTTTTACCTGCTTTGGGCGGCGAAACGATTAAACCACGCTGGCCGCGACCAATAGGTGTGATCAAGTTAATCAGGCGGTTGGACAAAAAATGGCGGTCGGTTTCAAGATCAAAGCGCACTTCGGGAAAAATAGGCGTAAGATTCTCAAAGCGCGTTCGGCGCATCGCTTCATCTGGATGCACACCATTAACACTCTCTACTTTGAGCAAACCATAATGGCGCTCAGATTCGCGCGGTGGACGCACATGACCAAGAATCATATCTCCATTGCGCAATTTATAACGCCGGATTTGTGATTGTGAAACATAGACATCTTGAGCGCTTGGCTTGTAATTATCCAAGCGCAAGAAACCAATTCCCTCACTCATGATCTCTAAAATACCGCCGCGCACATCTAATCCTTCTTGCTCGGCTTCAGCTTGGCGCACCAGCATCACTAATTTTTCTTTTTTTAGTTGCGCAGCTTTAGGTATTTTAAAACTAATAGCAATCTGACGCAATTCTATCAGGGACTTTTTTTCCAATTCCATTATGCTCATATGATATATCTCAGGGAGAGGACTATATGCCACGCTACCAAATTCATGTTTAGCCTAATAATACGCGGCTAAACCAAAACAAGGTCTACGCAGTTGATTTAAATTTTAACTCTATACAAGAGGGGATTTCCCACTAGAATTATAGCATGTAAAACTATAGCTCGCAAGCACTCTGTGAAGAGGGGAAATAGGTTGATTGTATGACCTATTTCCCCACAAAAAATCATCTCTTCTGGCGGAAACTTACCACGACGAGAGGGATCATTGACAAAGGGAGAAATGCGTTCAAGCAAGGCCATCGGCCGCCTTCAGGCTGGATGTCTTGTTCGACATCAAGTGGGGGCACGACTTCCTGAAGCGGAGGATCGTCTTCCGGGATCTCGATGGGTGCCGCTTCACTATTGCTAGGCACGACTTCATAAGCAACACCGTCGGATAAGGCGATCACTCGCTTCCCAAGGGCAAAAGCAGCTCCTAACGATGGGCGAGCCTTGATAAGGGCAAAATAATCATCCGAGAGAAAAGCCACTTTGATTGTTACCATGCTTGCAGGGTCCCAGGCAGTATCCGACCATACATTATCTGCAAAAACGAAGGTGTGTGCACCCACAATGCGCACCAAATTTGCCATCTCGCTCGACGATGAGATTACCACATCGGATTCTTGCATAGCGCCTTGATCAATAGCCATTTCAACCGCCTCTTGCCCAGAGACTGGCGCGGCTGGTGCAGATTTCATTGTGTCGAAAACCTCTTCGGCAATACGATCCTGCTCTTCAAAACCCAAAGGCATCGGCTCTGTTACCAGGTACGATGTGTACGGTGTAACAATGCCGTATCGAATGCTCAAACGTACAATTTGATCGACGTATTCTTCCTCGGGACCATGCAGGCGAATTTGATTGAGCAGGTAGCCAATTTTACGCGTAGCCCACAAACGAGGGATTGAAGTAACCGCGTTAAGCTTAATGGTTCGTGACGCAAAAACTTGATCATCAAAATGGAAAGTTTGCAAATCACCATTGACCGTACCCGTCAATGTAACATCGGTTGTGCCCCCTTCACGATAGCGTCCGACAACCACGATTTGCGACCCAACAAACAAATCGGGCAAAGGCGAGGGATAAAGATCGTAGGCGGCTAAATCGCCAAAATCTAGTGCAAGATCGGTTAACACAGGCGTGCTGATCGTGGCATAGAAGCTGGACAGCGCTTCATCTAAGCGCTCACCGGGGATCACATAAGTACTAACGCCGTGATGATCACCCGCAAGCGAATCGAGCAAATGGGTATCAACATCGTACCCAACACCAAAGGGGAATAGGCGCAAGTTATCGGGCGCTGAAAACTCAAAATTGCGCAATATTTGGTCGCTCTCGGTCACACCTTCTGTAGGTAAACCATCGGTAATAAAGATAAGGTATGTAGGACGCTCTTTATTCGTCATCGCAGCGGCTTCCAACAAGGCGCGGTTAATGTCGGTGCTGCCCACGGCGCTTAATCGATCCAGCCATCTTTTAGCTGAGGGCACATCTTCAATGGGGCGCGGCGAGGAAGCAAAGGCACTGATGTTGGTGCTAAATGAAATCAGGCTAAAGCGATCTTTTGCGTTAAGGTGATCAAGGATATAGTGGGCGGCTTCTTGCGCTTGGATGAACTTCTCGCCCTCCATACTGCCCGATCGATCTAACACCAGAATCACGTCTTTGGGTACTACCTGCGTTTCAGCATGGGGACGCGGCGCGAGAAGCAGCATGAAAAAACCATCGGGGTCGCCGGCTTCACTTGGGTCTCGATAACTAAGCATATGAAAAGCTTCTGTCTCACCCAAGGAGTAGTACAGCGTAAAATCACTGTCAGGAAGCAGATTTTGGGCTTCATACCCGGCGGTGATGTGGAAATCATTAATACGGTTTACAGCAACAGCGTGTGAGGGTGAATAAACCGCCCGGATAGGGTCACTAGAACGCAAATCAACACTGATATTAACCCGCTCCAGCGGCTGCATAGAGAATTTCTCTGTGTTAAGGGGATATGTATAGCGCACCAAACCGTGATCGGCTACCAACGCCTGGGTGTATGTCAATTCAATACGGCGTTCCTGGCCTGGGTGGATGGGGAAAATGCGGGCCCGCACTGCACCTTGATCAGCATATTCTAGCAAAGCCGGATCACGCATTTCGCGGACAATGCTTTCGTAAATTTCACGAGCCTCATCAGCGTTGAGTACTTCTCCCTCAACGGGCTGACCATCAATCCACAAGGTAAAAGCTGTAACAGCAGCGTCCCGAGGAATAGGGAAAATATAGGTTCCTTCCACCGTCCAATCATTGGGATTATAGAAAACCTGGTCAACATGGGTGGTCACCACCTGATCATCAATCGTGATATCGACATCATGGTAACGAATCACAAGTTGAGAAAGTGGGACTCCATCCGGAGGCAATATTGGCGGCGGGTCGGGGATAATAATGCCATCCGCGTGGACCGCGATGGGAAAAGCCATCGCGAAGATCACAACAACGAGAAAAAGAAAGGTGCGGTTAGTTTTCATGACATACTCCTATACCGTAGAAACAAGCTGGCCTGAGATTTTAAGTTTAAGACGTACCGGGGGGAATAAAAGTTCCGGTGGTATAATCGCGCCCATGCTACTCGACAAACTATCCGGTATTGAAAAACGATACGAAGATATTAACCAAGAATTATTAGATGTGGGCGGTGACTATCAGCGCGCCGCAAAACTAAGCAAAGAACGCTCCGATCTTGACCCGTTAATGGCCAAAGCCCAGGAATATCGCCAAGCCTTAGACAGCTTGCAAGAGGCTCGCGACCTATTGGCAGAAAGTGACGATGAAGATTTATTGGCGTTAGCAAAAAATGAAATTGAGGAGCTGCCGGCTCAAATTGAAGCGCTAGAACAAAAAATCAAAACATTATTATTGCCCAAAGACCCGCGCGACAAACGCAATGTGATTATAGAAATCCGGGCCGGTGCTGGCGGTGACGAAGCCGGTATTTTCGGCGCCGATCTCTATCGCATGTATCAGCGTTACGCTGATCAGAAAAGATGGAAAACGGAAATACTCTCGCTCAATGAAACGGGTGTTGGCGGCATCAAAGAAGTTTCTTTCAAGATCAACGGACACGGTGCCTATTCACAGTTAAAATATGAATCAGGTGTACATCGTGTGCAGCGTGTTCCCACAACCGAATCGCAAGGGCGTATTCATACATCCACTGTCACCGTAGCCGTGTTGGCCGAAGTTGACGATGTTTATAAATCAGCCGGCGCCGGCGGGCAAAGCGTGCAAAAGAACTCCACTGCGGTACGACTGACCCACATACCCTCCGGACTGGTGGCGCAATGCCAGGATGAGCGCTCGCAGCTGCAAAATCGCCTACGAGCCATGAGCATCCTCAAAGCGCGTTTATATGAAATAGAAGAAACCAAACGTCGTGATGAAATTGACGCCAACCGGCGTTCACAAATTGGCACAGGCGAGCGTTCGGAAAAAATCCGCACCTATAATTACCCGCAATCGCGCGTCACCGACCACCGCATCAATTTCTCGTCGCACAATCTCCCTGTCGTTATGGATGGCGAAATTGGTGAGATAATCGAAGAGCTGGCTACACGCGACGAAGCCGATCGTTTAGCTGCGGCTGGTTTGAATTAAGGCATTCAGCAGATATAAACTGGCAAAACCTCAAAGGTCGATGCGCTTAATCAGCTCCGTGCGAATCGCAAAAACCTTTTGGATTGATGCAAACGCTGCTTTGGTGACACTCCCTAAACTGTGTACCGCAACACAACCCTCGATAATATTCGCAAACGGCTCAAACCACTCAGTGAAAGCTATGCACTCGACTCGCAAGTGCTGTTAGCGCATATTCTCAACAAACCTCGGACCTGGGTATTAGCGCACCCCGAAGCACAGCTATCTCACCAGCAACAAAACAAATTGGATGCCGCTCTCGCCCAACTTGAGAGCAATATCTCTTTGCCTTATGTGCTCGGTCATTGGGAATTTTTCGGTCTGGATTTCAAAATCAGCCCAGCCACATTGATTCCACGCCCAGAAACTGAGCTGCTAATTGAACACGCGTTGGATTGGCTAGGAACACACCCGGAAGCCAGGCAGGCTGCCGATGTGGGTACCGGCTCGGGCTGCATTGCGATCACGTTAGCGGTACACTCGTCCAACCTAACGATCACCGCAACCGATATTTCCCTGGAAGCTCTCGAGGTCGCACAGGCCAACGTCAAGAAACACCATGTTGACCGGAAAATAACACTGATCCACACCAATTTACTGGATGGTCAGCGTGCTATTTTCGATGTCATCTGCGCCAACCTGCCCTATATCCCCACAGCCACACTGCACAAGCTGAGAGTATTTGGGCGCGAGCCAACGCTGGCATTGGATGGTGGGACGGATGGACTCGATTGGATACGCCTGCTACTAGCAGACGGGCGCGCCCGACTCGCTCCAGGTGGGTTGCTGCTGTTAGAGATCGACTCATCTCACGGCGCGGCTGCCCTAACCCTGGCCGAAGAGACATTCCCGCAGGCGAAGGTAGGTCTGATCCCCGATTTAAGCGGTCGAGAGCGTTTAATCCGCATCGAGCGCCCCTCAACACAACAACTATGAAAACTGAGATTGTCAGCACCCAAGACCCCAGTGCGATTGACCACGCGATGGCAATTTTAAAGAGCGGCGAGCTGGTCGCATTTCCCACCGACACAGTGTACGGCTTAGCAGCCTTGGTCTCAGACCGTGAGGGCATTGCGAAAATCTATCAAGCCAAGGAGCGAGGAAGTACAAAAGCCATTGCCGTGCTGATGAATACAATCGAGGATTTATCGCGCGTGGCGATCCACATCAACCCTACTACCCTAACTCTAGCCAAACGCTTTTGGCCTGGTCCGCTAACCCTGATCGTGCTCCGCCACCCCGATATGCATGAAAACATCTCTGCTACCCGCACCCTAGGGGTGCGCATCCCCGATCACGGCGATGCGTTGGCGCTGATGAATGTCAGCGGCCCTTTAGCGGTGACTTCGGCCAATCTCTCCGGGAGTCGGGACACACATACAGCTCAACAAGTTTTCGATCAGCTCGAAGGGCGCGTCGCGCTGATCCTCGATGGCGGGCGTACTCCTGGGGGCCAAGCCTCTACCGTCGTAGATTGTCTGACATCGGAGCTAAAAATCCTACGCCCGGGACCGATACCATTGGATGATCTGCTGGATGCGCTGTGATCTCCCAATCACTTATCGAACCTTTATCTTGCTCTCATCTTCTCTTTAGGAACTAGCTATAGAATGTGTATATTACATTTCTCCTCATAACCTTCACCGCCCCAGGGTACGGAGCCACCCAGACGGGGCGGTTGGGTTTTAAGCCACAATATAGAAAAGCCTCGATCATGGTCGAGACTTTTTTTGTAATGCTACCTACCTGACAGTTTTAATAAGGGATCAGGGAAAACGCGGACTGAAAAATCAGGTTGTGCGGGCAATATTGATCAGTTCAAGTTTCTGCAACTTCTTACACGTGCCAAGAACTAAACCTACCCGTTGATCAGTTTTCGATCAGGCATCAAGGTTATTTTCATTGATGGCGGGTAAATACAAACCCTCCGCATATTCCTTGACCATGCGGCGCATGCTAAATTGCGGCGCCAAGGTGCGAATTGACTCTTTCATGCGAGCAATCCACTCGACAGGGATATTACCGGGTGAACGTTTGTAATACAGCGGGATAATCTCATTCTCAAGCACATTGTAGAGATGCTCGGCATCCATTTGATCTTGAAAATTGTGATCGTCAAGGTCGATATCATTGCCAATAGCCCAACCATTTTTACCATTATATCCTTCACGCCACCAGCCATCCAGCACAGAGAAGTTCAGCACACCGTTGAGGGCAGCTTTTTGCCCCGATGTGCCCGAAGCCTCATTGGGCCGGCGAGGTGTATTGAGCCAAACATCAACACCTTGAACCAAATAACGCGCCAAGTTCATATCATAATCTTCTAAAAAGACAAAACGCCCGCCATTTTCTGCCTGTTTGACAGCACGGTAAACTTCCTGGATAAGCATCTTGCCGGGGTTATCGTTGGGGTGCGCTTTGCCGGCGAAAATGATCTGAACAGGCTGGTTGGGACGGTTGGTCAATTTCAGCAAGCGCTCTAAATCTCGCAAAATTAATGCAGCGCGCTTGTACGTAGCAAATCGGCGGGCAAATCCAATGGTGAGAGCATAGGGATCTAACAACGCACCCGAGGCAATCACCTGCACAGGATGAACGCCATCATGGAGCCATTGTTGACGAGCACGTTCAAGGATATAGAAAACTAGCTTTCGCTTGAGATGGCGGCGCACAGCCCACAGCTCTTCATCGGGGATGTTATCAATTTTGTCCCAAAAAGCGGGGTCATCAACATGCTTAATCCAATCTGGGTCTATATATTGTCGAAAGAGGTGATCGAGGCTGCGTCCAATCCAGGTGCCGGTATGGATACCGTTGGTGATATAGGAAATTGGCACATCTTCAACCTTCTTTTCCGGCCACAAAAAATGCCACATTTTACGTGCTACTTCTCCGTGCAGTTCCGAGACGCCATTACAACGCTGAGAACACCGGAAAGCGAGCAGGGGCATGCTAAAAGTTTCTCCCCAAGATTGCTTGCGGCGAGCTAAATCTATAAATTGATCGCGGTCTAAGCCCAGTTCGGGCCAGAAATTAGCAAAATATTTATCGACCAGCCAAAGCGGGAATTCATCATTTCCAGCCGGAACTGGTGTGTGGGTGGTAAAAACAGTGGCCTTTTTAACTTTCTCTTGGGCATACTGGAAGGAGTGACCTGAAGCAACAATTTCACGGGCGCGCTCCAATCCCATGAAAGCTGAATGACCTTCATTCATGTGCCAAACGGCGGGGTTATATCCTAGCCGGCGCAAAGCTCGCACGCCGCCGATACCAAGGATAATCTCCTGGGAAATACGCGCATCGAGGTCGCTGTTATACAGACGGGCTGTTAGTTCACGATCGGATGGGGAATTGGAATCCACATCGGTATCCAGTAAATAAAGCTGCACCCGACCGACAAAGATCTGCCACAAGCGTGCAAAAACTTCACGACCCGGGAGATCAACAGAGATCATCAAGGGGCTGCCATCATCCTCCATGAGCGGGACAACGGGCATATCTTCAAAGTGCAGGCGCTTGTAGCGCGCTTCTTGCCAACCATCCTCGGTAATATGCTGCGAAAAATATCCGCGGGTGTAAAGAAATCCTACAGCCACCAAGGGCAACCCCAAATCACTGGCTTCTTTGAGATGGTCACCCGAAAGGACACCTAAACCGCCAGCATAAATAGGCAGCGTTTCGTGCAATCCGAATTCAGTCGAAAAATAGGCAATAGGTTGATTGATTTGATCGGCATGATGATCGAGAAACCAAGTATCTTTGGCCTGTAAATACAGATCATAGGCATCCAACGTGCGCTGGTAAAGGTGCAAAAAGTTTTGATCGTGGGCAACAGCATTCAAGCGAGCGCGGGCAACACGGCGTAAAAACTGGACCGGATTATGGTAGGTACTTTCCCATAAATCTTCATCGATACGGGCAAAGAGACTCCGCGCGTCGGGAGTCCACGTCCACCACAGATTGTAAGCAAATTCGCCCAAGCGGTTAATTTTTCGCGGCAGACTGAAGTAATTGGGTAGATTTAGAGCATGATCCATTTTTTGCATCCTTACTAAAAAGGATATAATAAGTCTTTCCAGGCTAACAAACGGCGTTAATCTTACCATCTATGTGTGTGACAGGCAAACAGCCTTGACTTTCATATTTGTGAGCCCAGATATCCACTGAAGCGGCGCAGACCACAAGAGAAGCGTGTGCAGCATGGCAGCATCTGGGAAATTACCAGACAACGCTGACAGCGCCAGTGATCTTGAGAATACCCGCTGCGCTCGCAACGCCCATGGACGAACAATACGTTATGATAGGCAACGAAAAGATTTCTCGCTGCTCTCGAAATGACATGCAAGGAGAAGATTGCAGGCAGTGTGACAGGCAAACAGCCTTGACTTTCATATTTGTGAGCCCAGATATCCACTGATGCGGCGCAAACCGCTAGAGAAGCGTGTGCAGCATGGCAGCATCTGGGAAATTGCCAGACAACGCTGACAGCGCCAGTGATCTTGAGAATACCCGCTGCGCTCGAGGACTCAGCCCGTAAAGATAGACATGCCATGCCCAACAAAGTACAACTGTTTGCCACTTGCTTGATCGATACATTACAGCCTCAAATTGGGGAGGCGATTGTTAATGTGCTGGAAAATGCCGGAATCGAGGTGGCATTTCTTGAAGAGCAGACTTGCTGCGGACAGCCGGCGTTCAACGCGGGGATGCGGTCCGAGGCACGGGATATGGCGCACCACACCATCCGGACGTTTGAGAGAACTACCGAGCCGCTCGTGCCCATCGGGGTCGTGCAGCGCGATGATCCGGCATGGGTACCTGGAACTCTTCGCTGACGATGCGGTGTGGCTGCCGCGTGCCCAAGCGCTGGCAGCGCGCAGCTTCGAATTTTGCGAATACCTGGTCGATGAATTGGGTATCACCAATGTGGGTGCAAGTTGGACGGGGAAATTGGCTTATCATCCCTCCTGCCATTTGCTGCGCGGGCTGGGTGTTGACGTGCAACCGCGGGCCTTATTAGCAGAACTTCAAGGCGCTGAAATCGTCGAGCTGCCCCATGCTGAGGAGTGCTGCGGCTTTGGGGGTGTGTTCTCCGTGGAGCATGCAGACATCTCGGCGGCGATGCTGGAACGGAAGATCGAGCAAATTGAGCGCAGTGAAGCGACAACCATCGTGACTGCCGACACCGGCTGCCTGCTGCAGATCAACGGCGGGCTGAATCGTATGGGTCTGCCACGGCGGGTGCTGCATATCGCCGAAGTGCTGCAAAACATCGAGTAAACTGATGCCCTTATCTCCCTTTCACAAACGCATAAAAACTGCACTGGCCGATGGGAACCTGCAGGCGGCGCTGGATAAGAACGCGGAACGGCGTGTGCTGGCGCGCGAGGCGGCTTTGGCGTCGCTGCCGGAACCCCTGGATATGATCAGGGAACGCATGCACACGATGCGCAGCACGGTGGTTGCCAACTTAGAGAGCTACCTGGAAACGTTTATTGCCAAGCGCTGTGCAAACGGCTTAATCATCCATCGGGCTGCTAACGCCAAGCAAGCGGGCGAGATCGTGCTGGCCATCGCTGAGCAGCACAACGCGAAATTGGCAGCAAAATCTAAAAGCATGCTGAGCGAGGAAATCAACCTCAATGCAGCGCTGGAAGGCGCCGGTATCTCGGTGGTGGAAACCGACCTGGGTGAGTATATCGTGCAGCTGCGCGGAGAACGACCGTCGCATATCATCACACCGGCCGTACATCTACGCCGGAGCGATGTTGGGAACTCCTTCCAAGAGAAGCTCAATATCCTTATACGCAGGATATCCCTACGCTGATCGAGGCGGCCGGACGGCCTTGCGTAAAACTTTTCTACAGGCCGACGTGGGCATTCGGGGGTAAATTTCGGTGTGGCGGCGACCGGCACGCTGTGCCTGGTGACCAATGAAGGCAATGGTCGCATGGTAACCAGTCTGCCAGCGGTGCATATCGCCTTAATGGGCGTTGAACGCATTGTGCCTACGATGAACGATCTGGCCCTGGCACTCTCGGTGCTGGCGCGCTCGGCGACGGGCCAAAAGATTTCGGTTTACACGCAGCTGATACGGGCACCCAACCCTGATGGGCAGCCGCGCGAGCGTCATGTGGTGCTGATCGATAACGGGCGGTTAGCTTTACGAGGCACAGGGCTGAGCTATGCGTTAATGTGCATCCGGTGCGGCGCGTGCCTGAACGCGTGCCCGGTGTTCCGAGAAATTGGCGGGCATGCTTACGTAGGAGAGCACGGTCAAGCCACGACTTATCCCGGACCGATCGGTTCGGTGATCTCGCCAGGACTGTTCGGGCAGGCTGCGTACGGTCATCTGGCACAGGCCTGCAGTGTGTGTGGGGCATGCAAAGAGGCCTGCCCGGTGGATATTGATCTGCCAACGATGCTGCTGCGGGTGCGCGCCGAGCAGCGAAGTGGTACCCAACTGCCGTTGAGCCTGCGGGCAGGATTGGGCCTGTACAGTTGGACAGCGACCAGCGCGCGGCGCTATCGGGCGGCGCAAAAGTTGGCCGCTGGTTTCAGCCGGTTACTGTACCCTAAACAACCATGGATGCGCTTAGGGGCGTGGACCGGTT
>PVMK01128329.1_pt1 | contig 60607 bp, 53 predicted proteins | sample 1853481 | NCBI WGS metagenome assembly PVMK01 (sample SAMN08533507, study PRJNA380276) | Marine sediment metagenome, whole genome shotgun sequencing project.
AATAAGGAACTTGATTTGCTTAGCGGAGAAGTGGTCGATGACACGATGGAGATTACGATCGTGGAGTTGTGCCGCTCATGCGCGATCGAGACGGATCTGGTGGAGGCGATGATCGACGAGGGTATCCTGGAGCCGGTCGGAAAACGCGGCGGCGACTGGTGCTTCTCTTATATAAGTGTGAAAAGAACGCGTACCGTCGTGAGGCTGCAGCGAGACCTCGGCGTAAACCTGGCCGGTGCGGCGCTGGCGCTCGAACTGCTCGACCGGCTCGAACGATTACGACGACAACGATAAGTGGAGTTAAATGGGGTCGAACCGAGGTTATTTCAGTTTTGCCAATTTTCTCTGACCTCATGATCTTCCGAAATAACCTCGGTTCGACCCCAAGATACTTAACACCGGCGCCGGTTACCAATAAGTTAAATAAGTTACCACCGGCACCGACGAAACAGGAGAGAACTCATGAACCAAACCACTGACACAGTACTTTCTCCACGACTTCGCCAGGATCTGATTCAACGGCTGGCGACGAAACGAAAACCCTTACTGTGGACCGGAATCGCTCTGACCGTGCTGGGTCTTTTGGCGATGCTGTCGCCGGTCGTTTCGACACTCGTGACGGTCAGGGTCATCGGCTGGCTGTTCTTGTTCGCCGGTATCGCCGGAGTGTTTAACGCCTTTTCGACCCAGGGGGTCGGTTCGTTTTTCGGCGCGTTGCTGTTCAGCCTGCTGTCGGTTGCGATCGGCGCCCACATGATCGGCAATCCCGGGGCAGGCATGGTGTTTCTGACCGTGATGATCGCCGCGATCTTCGTCATCGAAGGCGCCTATCAGGCCGCGGTTTCTTTCGAACTGAAGCCGGCCCTTGGCTGGGGCTGGATGCTGACATCCGCAGTCTTTTCAATCGGCATTGGTATCCTTATTATCAGCGGCCTGCCGGGCGCGTCGCTGGTCATCATCGGGTTTCTCGTCGGCCTGAATTTTTTCAGCACCGGTTTTGCTATGCTTATGCTGGCGAACCGGTTAAAACAAGTGTCGGCCTGAAATTCGGGCAATGGAGATTTGATAATTGAGAGTAATATCTCGAACTCAACTTTTTTCCGTGGTATCCCTGATCGGCCTGATCGCGATACCTGTCGTCGGCGCGGCGAGGGATAAAGGCGATCCGCTGATGCCGACCCCCGTTATGTATTCCGAGGAGCACATCGATCCATCTCCACCTGGCGCCTAGTCCTGAAGTCGGCCGAATCGAAGGTCTTTTACGCCACCAACCGGAATTCCAAGTCTCAAGACGGCGACGTGGCGAAATATGGCAAGGGCATCGTCGACGTCATGAGTGTCGGCGAGGGGACGGTCCGATTCGGTGACGAGGGAACGACCTGGGCAGAAATTGACGCGGCGTCGAAAGCTCCGGATCCCCGGGAAAACCCGATCCCCATGTATCTGACCAGTGCCAGCGAAATCGCACAGTTTAGTGAGGGCCAGGCGGTCGGCGATGACGCCACACTTACGCCTGAGCAACAAAAATTCGTCGACGCGATCAATGCGGAGCTGAAAGTGGTCGGTGACGATCAGATTCTGATTTACGTCCATGGCGCCAAGTTCACGTTCGAAGCCGCTCTGGCGCAAACGGCCGAGGTCAACCATTTTGCCGGCCGTGACATGGTCGGCGTCGCCTATGTCTGGCCTTCCCACAAGGACATCATCGCCTACGGATTCGGCGTCGACGTGCGGCGGGCGGACCACTCGGGGCCGATCCTCGCCGACCTGCTCGAGCTGCTCGCCGCGCATACCGACGCCCGGGAGATCCATCTCCTGTCCTGGAGCGCCGGCGGGCGCATCGCGGCCCGTGCGTCGTGAATCTGCGCCGAAAGTACACAGACCTCAGCTCGGAGCAACTCCGGAAAAAATTTCGGTTGAAGCTGGTCATGTTCGCCGCGGCCGACGTGCCGCTGGATACTTTTATTGCCGGTCTGCCATCGATGCATGACATGACGGACCGGCTCAGTGTATTGCAGTCCGACGACGACGGCACCCTCAAGTTCGGCGCGAAAATGATGAAGGGCGGGCAGCGAGTCGGCCTCGACCTGGGCGCCATATCCGATGCGGAAGTCGCCAGGGTCCTCGACCCACTGCCCCGGGTGGAAATTATCGATGTCTCGGCGTTCAAGGAAGAGCGTGGCTTCGATATCACCGGGCATCATTACTGGTTCGAGAACCCGTGGATCAGCACCGACGTCCTGGTCAACATCCGTCTCGGGCTCGCACCAGCCGATCGCGGCCTCACGGCGACCGGCAGGCCGGCGCGTTGGGGCTTCAAGCCCGACTATCCTGATAGGATCGGCGAGGCGCTGGAAAAGGTCGACGCTCAAACCTGGGACTTTCGAGGCCGGTAACGGTTGGTGTCAGACACCAAATAGCCGGCAGTTATAAGGTGTCTGACACCAGTCTTTAAAGCTGAGATTCGATCGGCAGGTATTTCATCAGCCAGACCGCGGCGCGCAGTCGCCAACTGGCATAGGGCTCGTTGTCAAAATACACTTCACGGCCGTCTTCGATGGCGCGCCAGCGCAGCCCTTCTTTCCCGCGATGATCCTTGATGAGTTCGACCCTGAACGCGACGTCTTCGATATTTTCATCGAAGGCCCTGGAATTTGTCGCACCAATTTTTTCGTTCTGAAACAGCATACCGATTTCGTTGTTGATATGCAGGGAGCGCTGGTCGAAGTTGAAAGAGCCGACGAATGAGATTTTCTTGTCGATCACCATGGTCTTTGCATGCAGGCTGGATTTACTGACACCCGGAAGCCAGGTAAACAGTTTGCTCTTCTTTTTCCTGATATTTTCATCCAGTTCGTATAACTCCACGCCACAGCGAAGCAACGGTTCGCGGTATTTCAGGTAACCGGAATGCACCGCGGGCACGTCGTTCGAGACCAGTGAGTTGGTCAGGATTCGGACCCGGACACCCTTTTTCGTCAGTTCGCAGAATGCTGCGGTCGCGCGCGGCCCGGGTACAAAATACGGCGACACGAGGATGAATTCCTCTTTTGCGTCCAGAACGTATGGCGCAAGCTGTGAGATCAGCAGTTCGTCCTCCCGACCTGCCACCTGTGCCTTCTTCTCCGAAGAGTCGTGGATGATCTTCGCCGGCGCCAGCGTGAAGCTGACATCGTTAGCCTCCAGACCCTTAGCCAGTGCGGAGTTACGCAGCGCCTGTATATAATCCGACGTCCGCTGCGCCTCGAAGAATGCCAGCATTTCGTCGCGCAGGTCATCGAGGCCATCGGGCGCCGCCTCTCCGATCAATGTCGATACCGGATACGCATATTCACTGTTCCAGTATTCATCGAATGCGGCCGAGACTTCGGGCACGACCGGGCCGACGGCGAGTACGTCGAGATCCGAGAATGCGAGGTCGGGATCGGCATCGAAATATTCATCGCCGATGTTGCGCCCGCCGACGATCGTTGCCGCGTTGTCGACCGTGTAACTCTTGCTGTGCATCCGGTAATTGACGTCTTTCAGACGCGTCAGAAACTGCAGGACTCGAGGCCGGTTGCGGAGAAACGGATTAAACAGGCGGACCTCGAAATGCGGGTGTGAATCCAGCGCCGTCCAGATGTCCTCGCGCACGTCGCCATACATGTCGTCTATCAACAGGCGGACGCGCACGCCCCGGTCGGTGGCCTTTATCAACTCATAGATCAGCAGCTTGCCGACTGTGTCGTAATGAAACATGTAGTACTGTACGTCGATGCTGCGCTCGGCCTCACGAGCGAGAATCGCGCGCGCCGTAAACGCATCCAGCCCGTCGCCCAGCAGGAAGACTCCGGACTGATCTCCCTGACCTGCCAACTCGTCACGCGACATCGCGCCGAGGGCTCGTGTCTTCGCCGTCCGTAATGACGTGACTGATCGTCCGCGAACTGTTATCAGGTAATTTGCTGCAGCCGCTCATGATGACAATACTAACGAGTGCCAGCCCGCCGATCGAATAAAGAAGGACTTGCTTTAAGGCGCCGGACCGATCATTTCTTGCCATGCACCTGGTCCAGGTGAGTCCGCAGGATATCCGCCCACTTTCTCAGCATCCGGTCGGCTTCGGCCCTGTTCGTGGCCCGATTGCGAATCATCCCATGATCGCGTGCCCCTTCGGCATCGACAACCCGGGCAATAATCTCGCTCGTCACCGAGTCGAACAACTCCATGTAAAGCGTCATCTGCCCGGCCGAAGCCGAGAATGTCGCCGACATGCCGGGGCTCATGGTATCCGGCGCCTCGATATCCAGATCGATAATCGCGGGCCGGATGATCATGACGTCCTCCGCCCCATGATCGACGACCACGTAACCGCCCTCGGTCTGGAGCTCTTTGACAAACACCTTTTTAAACTCGGCGGCCAGCCACGTCCTGATCTCGTCCATGTCTTTCTTCGTGACCATCTGTGTCATCGACATGCGATCCTCATTCTGATCGCGTTGCCAGTTCTTTTTAAACGCGACATAACAATCGAGGATGGCCAGCTTGTCGTAGCCGCTAAAATCAGCGCCGGGCTTGATATATACCGCCGCTAATTCCGTGCCCTTCTGGAGAACCAATCCGTCGTGACTGGTCTCGGGAAGCTTGTCAACCGCGAACGCCAGGGATGTACAAAGCAAGCCGGTAATGATTAAAAATGCCGATTTCGTATTTTTCATTTTCCTACACCTAATCATATGGTTATAGAGTGTCAACAGATTGTTTCCCTGCGCTTCCATTATGACTGCAATTTCGGAATAATAAACAGCCTTTCAGATTTGTCGCTACGTTCTTTCTTTGAGTATCGCAACGATAAATCACTTACCAGTAAACAGAGGGATAATAATGATGCGTGCAACATTACTTTTGATCGCCGCTACCCTGTTTTTCAGTCAGTACGCGATCGCTGAATCACACAATGTGAAAACTCAAGGCGGCCAGGACCTTCTCAAGGCGGAAATGTGCATCGCGTGCCACTCGACTGACGAGGTCATTCTGAAGAACACGGGCGCAGATTCGATCGCGGAAAAAATGAAGTCGATCCGCGCGGGCGACACCCGGCACCCGCCCGGCCTCGAGGATCTGAGCGACGACCAGATTACCGAGATCGCCAAGCGGCTAGATCGGGAAGAGTGACCCGTCAGAAAGCCGCGGTGACGCCCAGATAAATCGCGTCCTGGCCGTCCGAACGCGCATAGTCGAGGCGCATGTTGATGCGCTGGCTCTGCAGGACCATCCCCCGGATGCCCACGCCGTAACTCGGGATCAGGTTGTCTTCCCGCAAGTCCGTATAGTTCCGCTCGCTCAGCCCACCGCCGAGGAACGCCACGAACCCGATACGCTTCCATGGCCGCCATCGGCCTTCCGCCTGCGCCGACGCTGATGTCCGGCTCATGTATTCGGTGATCGGGAAACCGCGCAGGTGCACCTTGCAAGAATCCCAGAGCGGCACGTTGCCGTCCTGGTAACAGCCCCGGATTTCCCAGGCCAGGACTACTTTTTTCGCCACCTCATTGTAGGAACGGTATCGCGCCTGATAAGTCTGGTAGGTACTGTCAACACCCTCAGAAGCATCGTTGAACAACGCGTCGACCTCGAAACGATTACCATTGTAGGGATTAGCAAGCACATCGCGCGTATCGTACTCGAACATAAGACCCGCTCCGAAAGTCTTGATCGCGAGATCAAATGCGAGTGATCCGTCAGCGCCGGCGATACTTCCCTTGAATCGCTGCTCATTGTCGAAATAGCGGAACTGGCCACCCATGTACCAGTTCCCGGCCAATCGCCGGGATAACTTGGCCTCCAAAAACGTGCCCTCGATTTCCCAATCGATCTGCGCGCCGAGCGCATTTTCATCGGGGCTTAAAAGATCCAGCTTGAGGTCGGCGTACCCTACCAATCCCGAAACACGCCACTTGTCCTCGGCCCAGTAGCTCTGGTGCGAAGCCCCGTAAGCGTAACTGTCATTGGTCGTGTACATGCCGGCCACGGCTGTCAGCGATGGCGGCTGTGCCTTCTCCTGTTCCGGCGTCTGCTTATAATAATAGGCGCCGCCCACGACGAGACCGGTGCCGAGCGCCGGGTCCGAGATCGGGATCGGCACGATGACGAATTGCCGCTTCTTGAGCATGACCGGCATGTCACTGTCCGTGACATCAGGCGCCTGTTCTACCGGGGCATCGGGCATCGCACTCCCGTGAACCCGCACCGGAATTGTGACAGCGACCGCAATGGAAAAGGCCAGAGTTATACGGCCCAAATTATTGTTATGAATCACTCTATTCCTGAAAGCGTGCTGACGATGCTTCCTATTAGACCAGAATACCGCGCGGATGGGACCGGACCCGCTCAGAAACTCAAATCGACGCCGGCGAAAACTCCGTCAAATCCGTATCTGACTTCCGTGCGCACATCCTCTTTATCGATATTGAGTGCGGCGTCGAAATAGTTGACGCCGAAGACGGCCCCGATACGCCGGTTGAAAGAGTAACGAGTCCGCACCAGGGCCTCGAACGCGGCGCCGGAGAGATTCTCATATTTGCCGGCAACGAGTGAGAGCTTCGAGCCGATTGCCCATTTGGGCGTCACCGCGAACCAGGCGTCGATGCCGATCATCGGCAGCGGCGCGAGCTGACTGACGACTTCTTCGTATCGTCCGTCCCTGACCGGCTGTCCGCCGACCGTGATGTCGCCCTCGGCCACGACCTGGTATCTCAAATCGATCGCGTTGATCCCGAACGAAGCGAATATATTCGCCCGGTCATCCTCGAAAATCGTCAGGTTATAACTCAGTGTCAGAAATCTCGTTCGATCGGACAGAAACACATCACCGGTCACATTTATATCGCCGAGATTTTCGTCAATCGTGAGCAGCGTCGTCTCGCGGCGAATTCCGAAATAGGCGAATCCGAATCCGTGTCGGCGGCTCGGCCGGTACACGCCGTAAATCATCGGCGTCAGGTCAGTCTGGGGAAGGCCCAGCGTGCCCTCGGCATCAATAAAAAAATTGCGGCCGCTCGATATATCGACGAAATTGAAATTCGTGTCGAATATGAAATATCCAGCGGCCAGTCCGAGCATGAATTGTCGCTGGAAATCGCTCCTGGCTACGCGCTTCGGCTCCGGATTTTCGTCCTGTGCCACCGCAATGGCAGACCAGACCAGGCAACAAGAAATCGCTAGCAACTTCAATAACACTCTCGAATTCAAGTTGACTCGCCTCCTCCCGACGGAAATGATTCTAAGTTGGGGTCAGACCCCAATTAAATTTCCAGATACCGCCCCTAGCACCAACTCAGCTGATCGGGGGGAGCGTGCAACAGCTCACGAACATTCGCCTCGAGTACACGGTATCCGACGTTGCCCGCGAGCGTCTGCCTGCCCTCGTTAAAAGTCAGCGTCGGGCTGGAACGCACACCGATATCGGCCGCCTCTTTGAGGTCCTGCGTAAGAGCCGCGTGCGCTTCGCCGCTGTCGAGCAATGGTCTGATCCGGTCGACGAGGCCGCCGTTCACTGTCCCGACGATCTCGAGCACGTCGTCAATCCGCGAAACGTCGATATTCTGCTCGAAAAACGCGACGCGAATCGCGGCATCGAGCTGCAGCAGGGCGTCCGGATTCCCGTCGTCGCCCTTCGTTTGTGCACTCAGCGACCTGGCCGCGCAGAGCACGAGATGCGCCGGCATCGATGACGTGGGTGTATTTTTCACCCAGGCATCCGGGTGCAATTGCACATGATCGAACTGCGCAGCCACTTCCTGCACATGCTTCGCGTAGCCCGGAAGCCCGCCGCGGTCCTGCCACTGCGTCGCCATCTTGGTTTTGACGTCGCCAAAGACGCTGAAGTACCGGTAATCGAGCTCCACTTCGCCGGGAAAATTCGCGCGCAGCTCAGCGATACGTATCTGTGCGATATATGCCCAAACACAAAATACATCGGAAAAATGACTGATTGGAATCGGCATCAGGCAAAAAGAATACGACTTTTGGTGCCAGACACCAAATATATAAGCCGTTTTACGGTGCCGTGGGCCGGTTGACCGGGTACACCGCATCCGGACAAATCGTGGCTTGAAAAGCCTTAAAAAATTGGTGTCTGACACCGCTATAATAGACTGAGTTTAAGCAGGCCAATTCGTGAAAACAGCAATAATAATCGTCGTCGTCATCGGCCTGGCTGCCGGGGGAACCTGGTATTTCAACCAGGAAAAGAAATCGTCGGGGCGCCCGCCTTTTGGCGGCCCGGTGAAGGTTGTTGTCGAACCGGTGGCGCTCCAACCACTGGTCAAGGTCCTCGAGGCACTGGGTACTGCGCACGCCAATGAATCGGTTACGTTAACGGCGGGCCTCAACGAGACCGTCCGGCGCGTGAATTTCGAAGACGGTGACTTCGTCGAAGCGGGGACGATACTGGTCGAACTCAGCAATGAAGAAGAAGAGGCCCAGCTTGCGGAAGCGCGGGCCAACCTCGACGAGGCCCGGCGACAATTATCACGGCTGCAGGATCTGGACAAGCGGGGCATCGCGGCACAATCCGATGTCGATGAGGCGCGGGCCGCCGCCGAAGCGGCCGATGCACGCCTGAATAGCGTCATCGCGCGTCTCGACGACCGGCTGATTCGAGCGCCGTTCAGCGGCATGCTGGGTTTCCGCGAGGTCAGTCCGGGCACTCTGTTGATGTCCGGCAACGCGATCACGACGCTCGACGATGTCTCGCAAATAAAACTCGACTTTACGGTACCGGAAACGGTCATAAACCTGATGCAACCGGGCGGAAAGATCTTCGCGCGCAGCGTGAGCTGGGGCGACCGTGAATTTGTCGGAATCGTTCGAGCGGTCGGATCGCGCGTCGACCCGGTGACTCGTGCCGTCGTGGTCAGGGCGCTGATACCGAATGAGGACCATGCACTTCGTCCGGGCATGTTGCTGACCGTGCGGGTCGTGACCGAAGAAAAGCAGGCGTTCATGGTGCCGGAGCGCGCTCTGATCCAGGTTGGCACGAATGCCTTCGTCTATGTGGTCGACGATGAGAACGTGGCCCATCGGCAAATGGTGCAGCTCGGTACACGGCAGGCGGGGAATGTCGAGATCATGTCCGGAATCAATGACGGTGACCGTATCGTCACTGTGGGCCTCATCAAGTTGCGCGACGGCGCGAAGGTTACGTTTGCCGATGAAGGTGCTGCCGATGAAGGTACTGCGATGGCAAACAAAGGACGACCGAGGTAACACCCATGTGGCTCTCTGATGTATCTGTCAAACGTCCGGTCTTCGCGACCGTTATCGCCCTGTTGCTGATCGCATTCGGTGCGCTCGCTTTCAACAGGCTTGAAGTGCGCGAATACCCGGATATCTCCGCGCCGATCATCTCCGTGAATGTGGATTACGCCGGCGCGTCGGCCGATGTCGTCGAAAGCCGGATTACCCAGATACTGGAAAGTGAAGTCAGTGGTATCGAAGGCGTCAAGAGCATCGAGTCCAAGAGCGTCGACGGCCGAGCAACGATCTCGGTCGAATTCAGTCTCGATCGTGACATCGACGGTGCGGCGAACGACGTTCGTGATCGTGTCGGCCGGATCGCCTGGCGCTTGCCGAATGATGTCGATCCGCCCGTCATTTCGAAGCAGGATGCCGACGCGTCGCCGATTATTTACCTGAATCTCGTCGCGCCGAACATGGGCCTCATGGATCTCACAGACTACGGCGAGCGCTACGTGCGCGATCGCCTCGCGATCATTCCGGGTGTATCGCAGGTCACGATGAATGGCCTCGGGCGGCCGTCGATGCGAGTCTGGCTGGACCGGGTCGCGCTCGCGGCGCGCAACCTGACCGTCCTCGACATCGAGAACGCGTTGCGCCGGGAAAACATCGAACTCCCGGCGGGCCGCATCGAATCAAAAGAGCGTGAGTTTCCGGCGCGTATCGCACGCAACTACCAGACTGCTGAAGATTTTCGGCAACTCGTCATTACGAAAGGTTCGGATGACCACCTGATTCGCCTCGGCGAAGTCGCCAAAGTCGAGGTCGCGCCGCGCAGCTCCCGAACGATATTTCGCACGAATTTCAGCGATACCGTGGCCTTCGGAATCATTAAACAATCGACTGCGAATACCGTCGAGGTCATCGACGGACTCAATCAGGAAATTGCGAAGATCAACGCCCAGATGCCAGAAGGCATGGAACTGGCGAAGAGCGCAGATGATTCCCTGTTTATACGTGCCGCAATCCGCTCGGTCTACGTGACGATCACGATTACGACGGTACTGGTGGGTCTCGTCATCCTCGCGTTTCTCGGTAGTTTCCGGGCGATGTTGATCCCGGTAACCACGATACCGGTCTGCCTGATCGCGGCATTCATTATCCTTGACGCGTTCGGTTACTCGATTAACCTCGTGACACTGCTCGCACTGGTCTTATCGATCGGTCTCGTCGTCGACGACTCGATCGTCGTGCTCGAGAATGTCCATCGGCGCATCGAACTCGGTGAGCCACCGCTGCTCGCCGCTTACAACGGTACGCGACAGGTCGCCTTCGCGGTCATCGCAACGACGGCCGTACTCGTCGCGGTTTTCGCGCCGATTGCCTTTCTCCAGGATAATATCGGCCGGATTTTTGCCGAACTGGCCGTGACCGTCTGCGCGGCGGTTATTTTCTCGAGCGTGTTGGCGTTATCCCTGGCGCCGATGATGTGTTCGAAACTGTTGCGCCCGGCGAGCCAGGAAAGCCGGGGGGCGCGCTTGCTCGATCGGGGCTTCCAGCGCGTGGCCGCGGGGTACGAGAGGGCGCTGACAGCCAGCCTCGGCGCACCTGTGCTGATCGTGGTCATTCTGCTGGGAATAGTGGCCGGGGCTTACGCTTTGTTCCTCACGATCCCCGAAGAATATGCACCGCAGGAAGACCAGGGCATTTTCTTCGCGATCATCAAGGCCGCGGAAGGCACGAACATCGACTACATGACCGACCAGATCAAGATGCTCGAGCGTCCGCTCGTTCCGCTCGTAGAGTCGGGAGACATACAACGCGCACTCGTGCGCGCGCCGACCTGGGGTGCGACCGCACCGAACGGCGGCATCATTATTATCAGCATGGCGCCATGGGATAAGCGGGACATTTCGACGGACGAGGCGCGCGGACGCATGATGGCCGCGTGGAGCCAGGCGCCGGACGTCCGGGTATTCACGTTCATGCGCTCCGGCATTTCACGTCATGGTGGCGGGCAGCCTGTACAACTCGTACTGGGCGGAACCAATTACGAGGAACTCGCGCGCTGGCGGGACGTGATCCTGAGGAAAGCCAGGCAGAATCCGCGCCTGACCCGGGTCGATTCCGATCTCAAGGAGACCCAGCCGCAACTGCTCATCCGCATTGACCAGGATCGCGCTGCCGCGCTCGGCGTTTCGGTGGAAACGATCGGTCAGACACTGCAAACCATGATGAGTGAGAAAGTCGTCACGACCTACGTCGTCGACGGTGAGGAATATGACGTCGTGCTGCAGGCGAGAGACGATCAACGCGCGACTCCTGACGATCTGGCGAATATCTACGTGCGGCCGTCGCGCTCGGGTCAGTTCATCCCCGGACTGGTGCCCTTGTCGAATCTGATCGTGATCGAGGACAAAGCAGGCAGCAGCTCGCTGAATCGTTACAACCGGTTGCGTTCGATCACGATCAGCGCGACACCTGCTCCGGGCTACGCGCTCGGCGACGCGCTGGCTTTTCTCGAAGACATCGTGCGCACCGAACTGCCGCCAACAGCGCGCATCGACTATAAAGGCGAATCACTCGAATACAAGGAGTCTGCAGGCGCAACGTACTTCACATTCGGCATCGCATTGCTGGTCGTTTTCCTCGTGCTCGCCGCCCAGTTCGAGAGCTTCGTTCATCCGCTGATCATCATGGTGACCGTGCCACTCGCACTGGCCGGCGGTCTGCTCGGGCTGGGCCTGACGGGCAAGACCTTGAACATCTACAGCCAGATCGGCGTGATTATGCTGATCGGCATCTCGGCCAAGAACGGCGTGCTCATCGTCGAATTTATCAATCAGCTGCGCGATGAGGGTGTCGAGTTCACTAAAGCCATTATTGACGGCGCGCGAACCCGGTTTCGCCCGGTGGTCATGACGACGGTATCGACCGTAATGGGGTCGATCCCGCTGATGCTGGCCACCGGCCCCGGTTCGGAAAGCCGCAGCACGCTGGGCATCGTGATGTTCTGGGGCGTATCGATAGCGTCGGTGTTTACGCTGTTTGTCGTGCCGGTGTTTTACAACCTGTTCGCACGCGCGACGGGCACGCCCGACATGGTCAGCAAGAAAATCGAGATTCTACAGGGCAAAACACCCTGATCTCCGGTCGCCCTTATGACTGCGTCCACGGCAGTCCGGAAAATTTCCAGCCGCTGACGCTGTTGCGGTGCTTGTGCTCATCGAGGTCACCCTCGAATCCATCGGCCAGGTTGAAGCAGGCCGAATAACCGATTTCAGTACACTGCATCGCCGCGACTTTCGATCGGCCACCGGATTGACACATAAAAATCAGCGGTGCGTCTTTTGCGACGTCGCGATCCTCAAGAGCAGCCTTGAGTTCCTCGACGAAGTTCTCATTGATCCCTTTCATCGTGACCCACTCGAGATAGACGGGCTCCTTACCTATGGCGGACAGATCCGGCTGACCGATCAGCTGCCACTCGACCTTGGTCCGGACATCGACAAGTACGGCATTTTTATCCGACTCAAGCTTCTTCCAGGCCACTTTCGCGGTCACATCGCCAGCGTATTCGCCCTCCGGCATCTGAAAATCTGAACCCTTACTGGCCATCGGTTAACCCCCTTCTTCAAATCAGCGATCAGTTCCGCGGCCGTTCGTCAATGAATTCGACGTTGCCCTGCACGAATCTGACAACTTTGAGTTGTTGGCCAGCGCCGAAATCATAAATCCACGTATTGCCGCCATCTTCTGTCGTAGCCGGTTCACCGCAGAGCTTGCGAACTTCGTCGGCCGACATGCCCTGATCGACAACCCGATGATTACAGCGCATGCTTCCGGCCGCCATCGCTTCACTGGCACAAAGCACGAACGCCAGCGTCACTAAAGAAATCGCCCATCGCAAATATTTTCGCACTCTGATTAAGGAATTTTTCATTGTGACCCCTGTGCATAAAAGAGCACTGCCGATTCTCCAATAATAGTCAATTGGAGAGTGATGAGCTACCGGGGGTCTGAAGAATTAGCGGAAGGTGCGTCCGTTGCCTTTGAAGTACCAGCGCATCGATACCTGCGCCTGGCTTTCCCTTGTTTGGCGCGGCAAACCGTTGAAAACCCAGGCACAGGTATTGCTGTCGCAGTGCTCGCTTTGAATCTGCATATACTCCGCCGCGAAGCGCAGTTTCTGATTCAGATGGAACAACCAGGTTAACGCCAGGGCATTACCTTCGTCCTTGTTCGTAAATCCGGCCGGATCATTGATTGGCTGCAGATCAAACCATTCGTAGCGTGCGGAAAAACGGTGACGATGGACTGCGCGGGTCAGGGTAAGATACGTCGAATCGAAGTCAACGTCCTGCACTCGCCAAAGACCGAGATCCGGTCCCATTCGCGAACTGCCCTTGATCCACTGCCCGAACAGCCCGACTTTACCGGGCAACGCAAACTGTGCCTGGATATGTGCGAACGAGGTCTCCCAGGCGTACGCATCGCCCGAGGTCGCCTCGGGATCGGCGTTATTGTCATAGTGAAACCCCTTAATCATCGCCCGCTCACCCCAGCGCCACTGGGCGCCAACGTAGTAGCCCGGCTGATTGTCGATTTCCTTGAACGGTTCGTTCGTGGCCGTCGGGTTACCACCCGGATCCCAGGGCTCGATCGCCGACACCGCCGGCATCGGAACACTGCCGGTCACGCCAGTCTGCCGGTCGTGTGCGGCCCATCCGCGCCACGTCAGCTGAGCGCCCGTCGGGTCGTTACCGACGAACATTGCGGCCTCGAACGAAATCTGCTGGTCCGGAAATCCGGGCACATCCCGAATCGCGCGAAACTCCGCGCCGATCGTGCGTAGTTCTTCACCGATCCATGTATTAATTACGGAGTTTGACAGGCTATAGGGATTACTCCAGCCGGGATCGATATTTTCGAGCGAGAGCCGCGGGTAGAAAATCCCGCCGCGCGTCCGAAACCTCCACTCACTTCGCGGCAATGGACGCCATTCGACGAAGGCTTCAGTGATATCGATCTTCTCAGAAATATTGTCGTTCATATTGACCGTAAATCGGCCGGATAAAGTCGGCGTAATGCGTCCGCGGTAATCCATAAACCATCGATTGACACGCAGCCCATCGTGATCGCTGTCATACCGGAGCTTGCCGTTGCCGCCTTCGAGCCAGGATGGGAAATCGCTGTTGGCATTAATCCACGAGACATCTATTGCGCTGACGATATGGTGCCGATCGGATTTGTCACTCTGACCCGCACAGAGGACCGCGTTCGAATAGAGAACCAGTGATAAAACAGCGACAGCGCTTTTCATCAATAGTCTTCCCATGCCAGAGATCCGCCGCCCGTGCGTGGATCAGTTCTCAACCGACGGCCGACATTCAACACGAGGGTCTGCGCATCGGACCGGTCAATATTGAGATCGACCTGCAGAGGACGTGTCGGATCGAGCCGCTGGGACCAGACGAAAAACCGGCGGGTACCCGAAGGGACACCGGATATCGTCACGGCACCCTCGGCGTCGGTTATTCCGAAATGCGCGCTGTCCACGACGACGATATAACCGAGCATGGTGTCGTGAATATTGCAGCCAAGAGTCACGACCCCCGGGTGATCGAAGCGCACCTCGGGCGTCAATTGCCCTCTGTAGAGCGGTAATTCGAAGGCATTTGGCCGGGCGAAGGAATAGACATGATGACTGACCGCGTCGCTGTTCGGGAATTCGACGATGGTACCCGTCTGAATCACCGTCAATTGAGGCACAAAGGTTTCGTCAATCTGATCCACGACTGCCCGCGCCGAGGTCTCGGGCAGCGACGTCCGGCCGCCTTCGAGATATACGACCGCATGCGGAACTGGCGCTCCGGACGAATCCACCACCTTTAGAAAAGCCGGCTCCGCGGCAATCGTCATTTTGGCAATGCCTAACAGCAGCAGACCGGCCAGGACACCGCGTCTATCCGATATGGCTAACATCAATACCAGGCCCCTATTTAGCGTGATTTACACCTTAGTTATATATATCGGTGTAGTACGTGATCGACTTCACATAACCCGGCCGCTACAGGGCTTAGCATGAGCCCGATCGAACGAGCGATATAACCTTGGGGGAGCGCCGGGGGAACCCATGCTGAGCCTGCGATTCAAGATTCTGGCGGTCGCCGCAACGCTGATATTGCTGAGCCAAATCGGTACCGTAGCAACGGTGCTGGTCACGGCCAACCGCGATGTTTCCGCGCGCGCCACCCTGGCGCTGGAAGCGGGTTCGGAGATATTTCAGAAAACCAATCAGAGTCGTACAGCCCAATTCGGTAACACCGTCAGCGCGCTGGCAGCAGACTATGGTTTTAAGCGAGCGATCGCCACGGGAGACAAACCGACGATCGAATCGGCACTGGCCAATCACGCGCGCCGGGCCGGAGCCGATATCGCGCTGCTATTCGACATCGACGGGCAATTGATCGCATCGACCGGGGACGCGACAAAAATCAGTCCCCAATTCCAAAAGTTTCTCGGCCCGGCCCGCGAAAACGAAATCGGCAAAACTGCGCTGGTCGTGGACGGTGTCGGGTGCGAAATATTTACCGTGCCGGTCCGCGCTCCGCTTCCCGTGGCCTGGCTGGCGATGGGATTCGCCATCACCGACAGCTATGCACAAAGGCTCAGCGATTTGACGGGATTGCACGCGTCGATTGTCGCAAACAGCGGGGAAGGCCCTCCTCAGGTGATCGCGAGTTCACTGACGGGTCCCACCCGGGATGCATTGGCAAGCGCAACGGCTTTCGTATCGCTCAATGATCCGTCCACTATAAGCATCGCCGGCGCTGAGCATCTCGTCATCGGGCGGCCGCTGGATGCGGGTGAAAGCGCGCTTACGGTCCTTTTGACTAATTCGGTCGCCGACGCAATGGCGCCATATCAACTTCTACAGACTGCAGCGATCGCGCTCGGAACACTGCCGTTGTTGCTGGCCCTTGCCGGTGCCGTACTACTCTCCCGCACGCTGACCCGGCCGATCAAGAAACTGGTCGATGCCGCACGGCGCATGCAGGCCGGTAATTACGACGAACCGGTGATCATCAATACCGGGGATGAATTCGATCAGTTCGCCGAAGCCTTCAACTCGATGCAGAATGAAATTGCTCAACGCGAGGAACGAATATTCTATCAATCCAGGCACGACTCACTGACGGGCCTGCACAACCGTGACTTCGCGCTGGATTGGCTTGAGACTGAGATTTCTGGCGCGCGAGACGAGAGCCGTCCGCTCGCGGTCATGGTGATTACACTGAATGCGTTGACAGAAATTGCCGAGACCCTGGGTCACGATATTGCGGATGACTATATTCGGCAGGCAGCCACCCAACTACGCTCTTACCTTGCATCGCCGTACACCCTCGCCCGCCTCGAGACCGACTCATTTCTTGCAATTCTTCCTGGCCTCGGCTCAGATGAAGCCACCGACGTTGCCGACCAACTCATCGCGAAACTGGGGACCGATGTTGCACTTCCGGACATCACGGTAACCGTGCGTCCCGGCATTGGAATCGCTGTTTACCCGGATCACGGTGAACGCCACGATCAGTTACTGCATCGTGCGACGATCGCCGGCAGTCGCGGCAACCGGACGGAGCAGCCAATCGGCGTTTACCAGCAGGGCGACGAGGAAAAACTTCTGCGCCGCATGACTTTGGTACAGGATTTGCGCCGGGCCACGCGACATCAGGAACTCAAGCTCTATTACCAGCCCAAGGTATGGGTTAGCGACGGCTCTGTTTGCGGCGCTGAAGCGTTGGTCCGCTGGGACCATCCGACCTTCGGCTGGCTCGGGCCCAACGAATTTATCCCGATCCTCGAGCAATCCGGAAACATTTCTGTTCTGACCCGATGGGCATTGGCGGCAACAGTCCGGGAATGTGCCCGCTGGCGGCATGATGGCCTCGATCTGACGCTATCGGTCAATTTCTCGGCGCAGGACCTGCTCGACAATGATTTGCCGTGGTTTGTCCAGGACGTTTTGCAGGAAGCCAACGTAGCACCTGAAAGCCTGATTATCGAAATCACCGAGGAGGCGATGGTCAGAAACTTTGCCCAGGCGACAACTGTGCTGCGCCGGTTGCGCGAAATGGGCATTAAAATTTCAATCGATGATTTCGGTACCGGGTACTCATCTCTCGCACAACTCAAAAATCTCCCCGTCGACGAAATCAAGATCGACCGTTCATTTATTTCTGAGCTACCGGACAACGCCGCGGATGCTGCAATCGTTCGTGCCGCAACCGACCTTGCTCACAGTCTCGGGACTCGAATGCGTTGCCGAGGGTGTTGAGAATGGCGCCGCTTTTCGCTGGATACGCGAGAACGGTGTGGAGCGTGCGCAGGGCTTTTATTTCAGCGAACCGCTGCCCGCTGAAGTCTTCGGCCGCTGGGCAAGAGAATTTACCGGTGGCTCGACCATAGAAACACGCACATTACAGTCGAGCTAACCGGCTCAGGACCCGGTGCCAAACCGGACATTGAATCTTACACCGAAAATCCGCGGCGGCGTCAGCGGCCCGAAGTAGTGCGTCCGGACCAGGCCGGCCGAGAAACCCATGTCGCCCATGGCGGGGCCGAAATCGGGGCCCACTGCCGCCCGTCCTCATCGTGTCGTCTTCAAACACATTATCAATATAGAACAGGACATCTATCGAATCCGTCTGCAGCCCGGCTCGCAGGTCGAATTGCCAATAGTCATCGAATTTAACGGTGTTATCCGCGTCCAGAAAGCGCTCGTCCTGGTAAACGGCGTCCAGACCGACGAACCAATCTGTTCCCGAAACGAAAAATGGGCGCGTCAGATTGAACTGACCGACGAAGGCATTTTCGGGCGCCAGTTCGAGCTGGTTGCCGGACAGGTTCAGCGCACACTTCGGAGCGAAAATCGGACTCAGTGGGTCGGGATTCGGATTTGTCGTGCCGGTCGCCACGGTCGTGTTATTTTCATCCTTCCAGTCGACCGGACATTCGCCGGCCACCGCTGCGCGCACAAAAGTCGTCGTCTCGTCGACAAAATCGCTGTATTCCGTATCGAGCCGTGTGTACGCGGCGCTAAATAATAGACCTTCGAGAATATTCGGCGCCCATACTGCCTCGATCTCGAGGCCCCAGACTTCCGCCGCCGATGCGTTGATCACGCGGGGGTTCGATCGAAATCCGCCCTGCCCGTCGGGCACCAGAATCTGCGTACCGATCTGCTTGTCCGTGTAATCCTGAAAGAAAAACGCACCATTCAATGTCAGGAATCCGGCCGCTTCCCACGAAGTCTTGGTACCGATTTCCCAGTAATCCATGATCTCGGGATCGAACCTTTCATCGTCGATGGTCGTGACGGCGCCGCCCGACGACACCTGGTTGAAACCGGCCGGCTTGATCGCGCGAGCCCACGAAAAATAAAGCATCGCATCGTCAGTCGGGAACCAGTCGAGCGTGATCTTGGGCGCATGCCAATCCGATTTCTCGGTGCCGATGATGTTGCCATATGGACAGCCCACTGTGTCCACACTGAGCGGAGTGTTGCCCGGGGAACCGGCGGTGCCCAATGGATCAAGCGGATCGATGCCATTAATCTTTAACGGCTGTCCCGGGAACAGCACGTTCGCATACTTGGTGCAGATTACGTCGGGGTTTGGGTTCAGACTCCCGATATAGTGTGCCTGGATACCGGGGTCGAGATCCTCGAACCAGACCGGGTCTCCGAAAAATCCGTCCGACGTGCACAGTGCGTTAAAATCCGGGTTCTCCGATTCGTCGAGCCAGGCTCCGGGCCGGGCGGCGGCCCCGGCAAAAATGCCGAAAGCAAAGTTCGTACACGAAGCGAAAGTGGGCTTACTCAGTTTGAACGTTTCTTTGACAACCCAGCGATCTTCGAGCGTCAGCTGCCAGCTCTCGGACAGATCGAACTCGAGCATGCCGTATATCGACCAGTGCTCGGTGTCGGCCTCCCAAACTGCAGGCGGGTGCGGCTGTACCTGTTGCCAATAGGCCTGCCAGCTGTCGACCGTCGTGCCCGGACCACTGACGTTGCCGTCGGCATCGGCGCCATCGCACAGACCCGGGATATCCAGGACCAGGCCGGTGCCGCCCACGCCGGTAATACCTTTGCCGGTCGTGAAACAATTGTTGATAAAGTTGCGATCCAGCGTATCGCGGTCCTCATTCCAATACAGGCCGCCGAGCGTCATCTGCACCGGCGAGCCATCCCAGGCCGATGCAAAACGAATTTCCTGACTGAACTGACTCGTGTCCTTATTCGTGTCACCGCCCTGGCTCTGCAGAAATGTATCGGGCCGTCCTGAGGTCCGGTGATCCTGATCGAGACTGACCGAAGAGTCCGCATCCGTAAATCCCGTGTAAGAACTGAAGGTGCCGAATTCACGGTCGAAGTCGATGTTGATGGTGGCGCGAAAAGTCTCGAGGTCCGAGCCTTCCCAGTCATTACCGGTGGCCGGATTCTCACCCTGCTCGACGACTTTGCCCTCGGTGCTCCCGTAAGTACTCGGCAGACAGAAGCCCGGTTTCAGTGGGTCAGAACCGTCGCTGAGCGCCCTTTTCCATTGCACTCCGTCGTCCGGGTCAGGATTATTCGGATCCGGCACATGAGCGGGGAAGGTCGGATAGTCCGGGAACATCTGCTTCAACGCGAGCTGGCGCTCGTCCCGGTCGGTGATACCGGGCAATATTTCGGCGCAATACAGGCCGTGATCCGGCATGGCAGCGGTCGCATCACCGTAGCCCCCGGCAAGGCTCACGATGTCTTCGTCGGTAATATTATCGGGGTCTGGCGCGAGCCGTACTACGGTCGAATCGGGGTAAGCATACGGGGTTCCCTGGATAAGCCGGACCGTGGGCGGCGGATCGTAATGGTCGTCACTGTATTCGACCCGCGCCTTGATCTTCCAGGAATCTCCGGGCGTCCAGACCCCGACGAGCGCGCCGCCGAAGCCCTCGCCACTGCCGACGCTTTCGCCCGACACACTATTCGTATAGTAACCGTCATCGGACCAGTAAACCCCGTTGAGTCGAAGTCCCAGAACATCCTCGAGCCCTCTCACCGGACCGCCGATGGCACCGCTGATATCTATCAAGCCGTTATTCGCCGCATCGATGCGGACGTTGCTCTCCAGTTCGTCGCCAGGTTCCTTCGTCGTATAACTGATCGCCCCGGTGAAAGCGGCCCGACCATACAATGCATTCTGGGTGCCCTTGATGATCTCGATACGCTCCACGTCATTGAGCAAACGTCGATTCGCCAGCAGGCCCGAGCCTGCGGCGATGGTGTTTTCCGACGTGACGTCGATACCATCGATCAGAAAAGCCACGTTTGCACGCCCCCGGGTCGGCGACAGGCCGCGAATGGCGACCCGAATATCGGCGGCGTTGTACCCGGTCTGAAACGAGACGCTCGGGTCGAGATTGACCACGTCCTCGAGACTATTGATACCCTGCAGTTCGATCTGCTCCGCGCCGATCGCCTTGACCGCGATCGGAACTTCCTGCAGGTTTTCCGCACGCCTCCGCGTCGTGATGATAATTTCTTCGGTTTGGGCCCAACTCATTGTCGGACCTGCGATCAGCAACACGACGAACGCCATGAAGACGGCTGTGAACTTGCCTGAGATCCTGAATCTGAACATTCACTAGTCGAGTTAAATGGCCCAAATTCAATAGCCGAACACCGCGGGCTTGGCGACGCCTAGGACCCGGCGCCGAACCGCATATTCAGCCTGACACCGAATATACGCGGTGGCGGCAACGGTCCAAAATGATGATTCCGGACGAGGCCGGCCGAGAATCCCATGTCGCTGATGGGCCAGCCGAATTCGGGGCCGCTACCACCGCCCTGGATCGTATCGTTATCCAACACGTTATTGACATAAAAGATGAAATCCCACTTGTCGGACACGAGCCCCGCGCGCAGGTTGACCAGCCAGTAGTCATCCAGTTTGGTGAAATTATCCTGATCCTGAAAGCGCTCGTCCTGGTATATCGCGTCCAGGCCGACCGTCCAGTCGACGTCGTTGTCGGCAAATGGCCGTATCAGATTGAACTGTCCGACGAACGCATTTTTGGGTGCGAGTTCGAGCTGGTTGCCGCTCAGGTCCAGCGCGCATTTCGGGGCAAAGAGCGGATCCAGCGGATCGGGATTCGGATTCACCGTGCCGGTCGCTACCGTTACATTGCTATCATCTTTCCAGACCACCGGGCAGTTACCGGCCATCGCGGCCCGGGTGAAGGTTGTCGTCTCGTCGATAAAATTGGTGTACTGGGTATCGAGATAGGTATAGGCCGCACTGAATACCAAACCCTCCAGGATGCGAGGTTGCCACACGGCCTCGATTTCCAGGCCCCAGACTTCCGCGGACGACGCGTTGACGACGCGTGGATTCGAGCGAAACCCGCCATCGCCGTCGGGCACCAGGATCTGGGTGCCGACTTGCTTGTCGGTGTAATCCTGGAAATAAAACGCGCCGTTCAGCGTCAGGAAGCCGGCCGCCTCCCACGACGTCTTGGTCCCGATTTCCCAGTAATCCATGATCTCGGGATCGAACCTCTCTTCGTCGATCGTCGTGGCCGCGCCGCCGGATGACACCTGGTTGATACCGGCCGGCTTGATCGACCTCGCCCACGAGAAGTACAGCATCGCATCATCGGTCGCAAACCAATCAAGCGTGATCTTGGGCGCATGCCAGTCCGATTCCACCGTGCCGATGATGTTGCCGTACGGGCAGCCGACCGTGTCAACGCTGAGCGGCAAATTGTCCTCGCGGCCGACCCCGCCGGGCTCCAGCGGGTCGATACCATTCGTCTTTAATGGCTGTCCCGGCAGCAGCACGCCCGCAGTTTTTTCGCATCCTGTATTCGGCGGCAAATAGTGTGCCTGGATACCCGGGTCCAAATCCTCGAAAAAGACCGGGTCTCCGAAAAATCCATCCGACGTGCACAGCGCGTTGAAATCGGGGTTCTCTGATTCGTCGAGCCAGGCCCTATCAGAATCCCCGTGGCCCCGCCAAATATCCCCGGCCGCCAAATTCGTGCAAGAGCTGAAAGTCGGTTTGCTCAGGGTGAATGTCTCATCGACGACGTAACGATCTTCGAGCGTCAGACCCCAGTTCTCGGCCAGGTCGAACTCGAGCATGCCGTAAATCGACTTATGCTCCGTATCGGCCTGCCACTTCGCGGGGGCGTGCGGTTGTACCTGCTTCCAATAGGCCTGCCAGCTGTCGACCGTCGTGCCCGGACCGCTCGTATTGCCGTCGAAATCGCCGCCATCGCACAGACCCGGGATGTCCAGGAGCAGTCCGTTGCCAGTGGGGGATGATGGAATGATACCTTTGCCGGTCAGGAAACAGTTGTTGATAAAATTGCGATCCCGCGTATTGCGGTTTTCCTTCCAATACAAACCGCCGAGCGTCAGCTGCGCCGGCGAGCCCTCCCAATCGGAAGCAAAACGGATTTCCTGGCTGAACTGCTCGGTGTCTTTATTCGTATCACCGCCATTGCCCTGGAGATATGCGTCGGGCCGTCCCAAAGTCCGTTGATCCTGATCGAGGCTGACCGATCCGTCCGCTTGGGTGAATCCAGTGTATGACGTGAACGTGCCGAATTCACGGTCGAAATCAATTTGCAGCGTTGCCCGCATCGTCTCGAGATCCGTGCCTTCGTAATCCCGTCCGGTCGCCGGGTCCTCGCTCAGCTCGACCTGTTGACCGGGTGTGGCCTGGTAACTGTCTGCCAGGCAGAAACCGGGCTTCAGAGGATCCGAGCCGTCGCTCAGCGCCCTCTTCCATAGAAGGTTGTCGTCAGGATGACGATTGTTCGGGTCCGGCACATGAGCCGGAAACGTCGGGTAGTCGGGGAACATTTCTTTCAGCGCGAGCTGACGCGCGTCCACGAGCTCGGGCCCGTTCACGAGCAGGTTCCCGCTCTGATCCCGGGGAGGGGGCGGCAATATCTCGGCGCAATACAGGCCGTGATCCAGCATGTTGGCGGTCGCGTTAGACATATTGCCGACCAGGGTCAACGTGTCATCGTCGGTGATGTTGTCGGGGTCGGGCGCGAGTCGGACGGTGGTGTTGTCCGGGTAAGGGACCGGGGTCGCCTGCTGAACGCGGATAATTGGAACCGGATCGTAATGGTCGTCGCTATACTCTACGCGCGCCTTCAGCTTCCAGGAATTCCCCGGCGTCCAGACGCCGACCAGCGCACCGCCATAGCCCTCACCGCTACCGACGGTTTCGCCGGACACACTATTCGTATAGTACCCATCATCGGTCCAGTAGACCCCGTTGGCCCGAAACCCGAGGACATCCCTGAGGCCTGGCACCGGACCGCCAATTGCGCCGCCGATATCAAGCAATCCGTTTTCGGCCGCGTCGATGCGAACGTTGCTCTCAAATGCATCGCCAGGTTCCTTCGTCGTGTAACTGATCGCACCGGTGAACGCGGCCCGACCGTACAACGCGCTCTGTGAACCCTTCACGATCTCAATGCGTTCGACGTCGTTGAGCAGGCGTCGATTCGCGAGCAACCCCGCGCCGGCCGCAATCGTGTTTTCTGAAGTGATGTCGATACCGTCAACCAGGAATGCGACATTCGCACGCCCGCGGGTCGGGCTCAGGCCGCGAATGATAATCCTCGTGTCGGCGGCGTTATAATTATTCTGAAACGAGACACTCGGGTCCAGGTGCACGATCTTTTCGAGATTATTGAGTCCCTGAAGTTCGATTTGTTCGGAGCCGATCGCCTTGACCGCGATTGGAACATCCTGCAGATTTTCCTCACGCTTGCGCGTCGTGATCACAATTTCTTCCATTTGGGCCCAGCTGATTGTCGGACCCGCTATCAGCAACACGACGAATGCCATGAAGACGGCTGTGAACTTGCCTGAGATCCTGAATTTGAACATTCACTCCCCCTTTGACCGTCATTGACCGGCCCTGAACCGGCAATCTCTCGAATTGCCGGCGCGGCCAGATGGTGTTTGTTCCTGACGGCCCTGCTGGATGATCATACTCCGATACAGCATCCGACCTGAAATGCATTCGGTGTTTCGAAAGCGAAAATAGTCCGCAAATGAACCGCCGCTGTCGGAGATCTGCGGAGCCCGGGCGCGGGAATTTACCGGTGGCTCGACCGTAGAAACACGCACATTGCAGTTGAGCTAAATGGCCTAAATTCAATAGCCGAATGGCGGCGGGGCAAGATCGGCGACGCCTAGGACCCAGCGCCGAACCGCATATTCAGCCTGACACCGAATATACGCGGTGGCGGCAACGGTCCAAAATGATGATTCCGGACGAGGCCGGCCGAGAATCCCATGTCGCTGATGGGCCAACCGAATTCGGGGCCGCTACCACCGCCCTGGATCGTATCGTCATCCAACACGTTATTGACATAAAAGATGAAATCCCACTTGTCGGACACGAGCCCCGCGCGCAGGTTGAACAGCCAGTAGTCCTCCAGTTTGGTGAAATTATCCTGATCCTGAAAGCGCTCGTCCTGGTATATCGCGTCCAGGCCGACCGTCCAGTCGACGTCGTTGTCGGCAAATGGCCGTATCAGATTGAACTGTCCGACGAACGCATTTTTGGGTGCGAGTTCGAGCTGGTTGCCGCTCAGGTCCAGCGCGCATTTCGGGGCAAAGAGCGGATCCAGCGGATCGGGATTCGGATTCACCGTGCCGGTCGCTACCGTTACATTGCTCGAATCTTTCCAGACCACCGGGCAGTTACCGGCCATCGCGGCCCGGGTGAAGGTTGTCGTCTCGTCGATAAAATTGGTGTACTGGGTATCGAGATAGGTATAGGCCGCACTGAATACCAAACCCTCCAGGATGCGAGGTTGCCACACGGCCTCGATTTCCAGGCCCCAGACTTCCGCGGACGACGCGTTGACGACACGTGGATTCGAGCGAAACCCGCCATCGCCGTCGGGCACCAGGATCTGGGTGCCGACTTGCTTGTCGGTGTAATCCTGGAAATAAAACGCGCCGTTCAGCGTCAGGAAGCCGGCCGCCTCCCACGACGTCTTGGTCCCGATTTCCCAGTAATCCATGATCTCGGGATCGAACCTCTCTTCGTCGATCGTCGTGGCCGCGCCGCCGGATGACACCTGGTTGATACCGGCCGGCTTGATCGACCTCGCCCACGAGAAGTACAGCATCGCATCATCGGTCGCAAACCAATCAAGCGTGATCTTGGGCGCATGCCAGTCCGATTCCACCGTGCCGATGATGTTGCCGTACGGGCAGCCGACCGTGTCAACGCTGAGCGGCAAATTGTCCTCGCGGCCGACCCCGCCGGGCTCCAGCGGGTCGATACCATTCGTCTTTAATGGCTGTCCCGGCAGCAGCACGCCCGCAGTTTTTTCGCATCCTGTATTCGGCGGCAAATAGTGTGCCTGGATACCCGGGTCCAAATCCTCGAAAAAGACCGGGTCTCCGAAAAATCCATCCGACGTGCACAGCGCGTTGAAATCGGGGTTCTCTGATTCGTCGAGCCAGGCGCCGGGCAGAATCCCCGTGGCCCCGCCAAATATCCCGGCCGCAAAATTCGTGCAAGAGCTGAAATTCGGTTTGCTCAGGGTGAATGTCTCATCGACGACGTAACGATCTTCGAGCGTCAGACCCCAGTTCTCGGCCAGGTCGAACTCGAGCATGCCGTAAATCGACTTGTGCTCCGTATCGGCCTCCCACGTCGACCCCGGGTGCGGCTGCAACTGCTGCCAATAGTCCTGCCAGCTGGAGACCGTCGTGCCCGGACCGCTCGTATTGCCGTCGAAATCGCCGCCATCGCACAGACCCGGGATGTCCAGGATCAGTCCGTTGCCAGTGGGGGATGATGGAATGATGCCCTTGCCGGTCAGGAAACAGTTGTTAATGAAATTCTGATCATTCGTCTCCCGTTCTTCCTGCCAGTACAGCCCCCCCAGCGTGAGCTGGACGGGTGAGTTGTCCCAGTTGGAGGCGAAACGGATCTCCTGGCTGAACTGGTTCACATCCTTGGACGTATTGCCGCCCTGGGTCTGAAGATATGCGTCGGGTCTGCCTAAGGTCCGGGGATCCTGATCGAGACTGACCGATCCGTCCGCTTGGGTGAATCCGGTGTATGACGTGAACGTGCCGAATTCACGGTCGAAATCAATACTCAGCGTTGCCCGCATCGTCTCGAGATCCTGGCCTTCGTAATCCCGTCCGGTCGCCGGGTCCTCGCCCAGCTCGACCTGTTGACCGGGTGTGGCCTGGTAACTGTCTGCCAGGCAGAAACCGGGCTTCAGAGGATCCGAGCCGTCGCTCAGCGCCCTCTTCCATAGAAGGTTGTCGTCAGGATGACGATTGTTCGGGTCCGGCACATGAGCCGGAAACGTCGGGTAGTCGGGGAACATTTCTTTCAGCGCGAGCTGACGCGCGTCCACGAGCTCGGGCCCGTTCACGAGCAGGTTCCCGCTCTGGTCCCGGGGAGGGGGCGGCAATATCTCGGCGCAATACAGGCCGTGATCCAGCATGTTGGCGGTCGCGTTAGACATATTGCCGACCAGGGTCAGCGTGTCATCGTCGGTGATGTTGTCGGGGTCGGGCGCGAGTCGGACGGTGGTGTTGTCCGGGTAAGGGACCGGGGTCGCCTGCTGAACGCGGATAATTGGAACCGGATCGTAATGGTCGTCGCTATACTCTACGCGCGCCTTGAGCTTCCAGGAATTCCCCGGCGTCCAGACGCCGACCAGCGCACCGCCATAGCCCTCACCGCTACCGACGGTTTCGCCGGACACACTATTCGTATAGTACCCATCATCGGTCCAGTAGACCCCGTTGGCCCGAAACCCGAGGACATCCCTGAGGCCTGGCACCGGACCGCCAATTGCGCCGCCGATATCAAGCAATCCGTTTTCGGCCGCGTCGATGCGAACGTTGCTCTCAAATGCATCGCCAGGTTCCTTCGTCGTGTAACTGATCGCACCGGTGAACGCGGCCCGACCGTACAACGCGCTCTGTGAACCCTTCACGATCTCAATGCGTTCGACGTCGTTGAGCAGGCGTCGATTCGCGAGCAACCCCGCGCCGGCCGCAATCGTGTTTTCCGAAGTGATGTCGATACCGTCAACCAGGAATGCGACATTCGCGCGCCCCGCGGGTCGGGCTCAGGCCGCGAATGATAATCCTCGTGTCGGCGGCGTTATAATTATTCTGAAACGAGACACTCGGGTCCAGGTGCACGATCTTTTGGAGATTATTGAGTCCCTTGAAGTTCGATTTGTTCGGAGCCGATCGCCTTGACCGCGATTGGAACATCCTGCAGATTTTCCTCACGCTTGCGCGTCGTGATCACAATTTCTTCCATTTGGGCCCAGCTGATTGTCGGACCCGCTATCAGCAACACGACGAATGCCATGAAGACGGCTGTAAACCTGTTCGAGATCCTGAATCTGAACATGCACTCCCCCTCGACCGGCACTGACGGGCGCGGAGCAGGCAATTCTCCCGATTTGTCTGCGCGGCCAAATGGTGTTTGTTCGCGACGGTCCTGTCACGCAATCATACTCCGATAACCCGTCCGACTGGAAATGCTTTCGGTGGTTCTAAGCGAGTATTGTCCGGAAAGTTCTTGATTCCGGTAGAAAAGCGAATTAACTGACGACGACCCGGGCCTAGAAGTACCATGCGAGCTGCACGAAGAATCCGAGCCCCCGCGACAGGTACTGATTTGGCATATCTGTTTCGATACCGCCGAATTCAGTGCCATCGGGCGCCGACCGGCAAGTTGACCGCACCCAACAAAAGCACATTCTCCGCAATGTCATTCTGGGTCACGAATTGAAATAGCGCGCTGCCGTCTGACAGGTTAACAAACGCGTTCGGCGTCACCAGAAACAGCGGCGTCATTTCGATCATTGCACTGGCGGCCACGTAGTGGCGCCCGAGCGTAAACAGTTCACCGCGCACCAGGCGCTCGACCAGTTCCGGATTCTGCGCCAAATCCATTGCGCTATACCGGCCGTCGCTCTGCCCGAACCCGTTGAAGAAATATTCGAGGACACCGCTGATGTTCTTTTCCACCCCAGGTCCAGGAATAGCTGCCACTCGTGACCAGTGACGCAACGGCATCGTCGTCCTCGGTGAACGCCACCGTCACGTCGCCGCGCAGGACTGCACCGCCCAGGTTTCTGTTGCCGCCAAAACCCACCAGCGGTTCGTCGTAGTGTTGCGCTATGAGCGCATCGTACTCTCCTTCCCTGCCGACGCCATGATATTTGACGGGCCAACGAACTGTCGGCCGCCTCGACGTCTTCGGTAATGAAGTTTCGGCGAACGACCATAACAGTTTGCAGATCATCACCGCTGGCGCGCAGGTACTGCCCGTAGACCATATCGTCACCGGTCTTGTATTCAGTATCCACGGCCGCCGGGTCGAACGGATTGAAGATATCCATCGGCGTATAGAACATGCCGTTGCCCCAGGTTATTGCCTGGCGTCCGACCCGGACCACCACCTCGTCACCCGTATAACCGGCCGACAATCGATCCAGGCGCTGAACGAGCGCGGTCTTGCCTTCGTCACGGATGACATCCGTCAGATCGAATAACCGCGTGCGGTCGTCCGGCAGGCGACCCGACAGCGCCTGAATGCCGGGCGGCAATTGGCGCGTGTATTCGATCGTGTCGCCATACCAGGCGATGAACTGATAATCGGCGCGCAAATCCCAGGGCCCGGTGTCATAGCCGAATTTGAGCCGTGGTACCGAGGTCAGATCCTGAGCATAAGAACCTGCGAGTTCATTGAACAGGCTGTTGTCCGGAAACGTCTGGCCGCTGTATCGGCTCCGGATGTCTCCGCTAAACTGAAAACCGTCTTCAGCCGCCACGGCCCCGGCAAACACCGCGAGCAGCGCCAGCGCCCCGAGCCGAATGCGGTTCATCGCCTCTTGTTCTCAGGCGGCCTGCTGCCGTATATCTTCGACGATGCGCCCGTCGAGCATCCGCACGATGCGCCGCGCGTAACCCATGACCCGCTGATCATGCGTCGCGATGATGAACGTCGTATCGTGCTGCTGATTCAAACTGACGAACAGCTCCATCAGCTGGTCCGCCGTGTGTGAATCAAGATTGGCCGTGGGTTCATCCGCGAGCACCATTTCCGGTTTGGAGACGATCGCTCGTGCGACCGCGACACGCTGCTGCTGACCACCCGACATCTGTGCCGGCCGGCGATCCTCGAGACCGCCCAGCCCGACCTCTTCAAGAATCGCCATCGCCTGTTTGCGACGATCAGCCGCGGATACACCCTGAACCTGCATTACAAACTCGACATTCTCCCGCGCGGTCAGAACCGGAATCAGGTTATAGGCCTGAAAGACAAACCCAATTTGATGAAGCCGTAATTCCGCGAGTGCCCCCTTGCCTAGATTATCGATACATTGATCGCCGATCCATATTTCACCGCTGTCGGGCTTGTCGAGCCCACCAATCGCGTTCAGCAAGGTCGTCTTGCCTCCACCAGAGGGCGCCGAAAGGCAAACGAAGCCGCCCGTATCGATCTCGATGCTGACATGATCGAGGCCGAGCACCTCGACTTCACCCTGGTGGTAGGTTTTGCACAAATCGATACAGCGTACGGCACTCATAGATTTTTATACCTTGGTAATAGCCCGGATGGGGTCAAGACGGGAAGCCCGCCATGCGGGCGACAGACTTGCAATAACTCCGAGCACAACGACGATGACGTTCGCCGTCGTCATATCGGCCATTGTCAGTTCGGGGTAAAGCACGCTCGACGCACCAAACATCTCCAGACCCTCTGCAACGCCGGACAGGTCGATGCCGTCCTTGAGCATCTCGATGCTGACAACGGCCAATGCGTTGCCGATGGCAAGCCCCATGACCAGCAGCAAAAATGACTCGACGACAATCTGGCCGAGTATCATGCGCGGCTTCATGCCGAGCGCCAGCATTAAACCGATTTCGCGAATCCGCTCGAAGACCGCCATGACGAGCGTGTTGACGAGTCCGAACGACAGTGCGAGAAAAATGACGATGATCCAGACAAGTACGAAACCATCCATGACCCCGAGCATCGTGCCGAGATAGTTATCCAGTTCGTACCACAGTTTGACTTGGGCATTCGCGTCGACGGCACTGCTGACTTCAGCAAACAATGCCTCGACGTTACGATAATCGTCGCCCGTGATCGCTATTTCAGAGACCTGATCGCCGATCCCGAGCATCTGCTGCAGCGTTGCCTGGCCAACGAATATCATCGACTCCTCGTAACTCTCGATTTTCGCGTCGAACACGCCGACGATCCGAAATCCACGATCCGCTATTTCATTTTCGGGGTCCTGGGTCATGACCACGACACGCTTGCCGAGATCGGTTTCGAGCGTATCGATCAACTTGCGCCCGACGATGACGCCCCGGTCATCCGGCGACTCAAGAAACCGGCCTTCCGCGATGTCGCCGGCCACGAATGAAATCTCGCTTTCTTTCTCGGGATCGACGCCGATCAGCGTCACACCGCGTGAGTCACGCTCACTCGAAATGACGGCCGGAACCTTGATCCGGCTCGTCCAGATGGCGCCCGTTCGATCCAGCGCCGCCGCGAATTCTTCGGAAGGTGCCGGAAGCAGGTTGGCGATGCTCGGGTCGTCGAGGAAATTCGGGTTATGAACCTGAACGTGTCCAGGCAATGCCAGAATCCCGTCACGGACCATTTCGTTGCCCATGCCGCGCATGAAAGCGGTCATGAAGATCATGGCCCAGACCCCGATACCGACCGCGGCCCAGCATGATGAAGGTACGCCGATGATTGCGCCACAGGTTTCGCCAGGCCAGTGTCATGACAATCGGTGCCACCTTCACCCTGAATTCCTCATCCCTCTTTCCTCATTTTTGGGGCCCTCACTAGGCGGCCCTCATCGCTTCGACCGGATGCAACCAGTGCAGTCTCGCCGCCGGATACAGGGCCGCCAGAAGCGTGCCGATGAAAACGATCAGCGGACCAATCAGCGCGGACAGTAACGATACGCTCGGATAAATGCGGCCCGGCACGTTGAACTGCTCGGCCATGGTCTCCATGCCCGGATAACTGAATCCGTTGATATTGAACCATAGCGTCAGCAGTGATCCGGCGAACACGCCGAGGACCAGGCCGATCGCTCCCATCAGGGCGGTTTCGAGCAGCACCAGCCGGCCCAACTGGCCCGGCGTCAAACCCAGCGCAAGGACGATGCCGAATTCTTTCGTCCGTTCGAGTACGGACATGAGCTGCGTATTCAAGACGCTGAACGCGACGAGGACCACGAGTAAGCCGTACATGAACCAGGCACCGACCAGATCCGCCTGAATCGCCTGTTGCAGTCCGGGCTGCAACGCGTTCCAGTCGTGCAGAACCAGGTTCTCATTCGCCGGCAGGAGCGACTGTACCCTGCCCTGGAGTGCGGCCACTTCGAACAGGTCGGGTGCGGTGATTACGATTTCATGGCCCTGGCCATCCATCGAAAACACATCCTGAAATGCGCCCAACGGCATCTCGGAAAAGCTTCGGTCCAGATCGGGAACACCACTGTCGAAAATCCCGACGACAATGACGACCGCTGCCGCGAATGAACCGTCCCTGCCGCTGCCGAGCAGCGTCAATTCGTCGCCGATAGTAATCCGCAGGTTACGTGCCAAAACTGTGCCGATGACGATTTCCATTGCATCGTTATCGCCGAGATAGCGGCCCTCCTTGACCAGCCCCGGGATGCTGGAAACCAACGGCTCGAACTCCGGCTGAACGCCGTAGACCTGGATGCCGTAGGTGCGTTCGGCACTCGATGCGAGCGCAAACCCCGCGGCCCGCGCCGCGATTGTGTCGAGTTCGAGGCCGGCATGCAGATCCGCCGCCAGCGACTCGATACCCGGGATACTCTGGCGCATTTTGTGATCGTCTTTGTAGCCGGGCGCCTGGACCTGCATATGGCCGGTGAACGCCTGCAGCGTGTTGTCGATCATCATGCGATACATGCCGAACTGCAGGGAAATCATGAACACGAGGATGATGTTGGAGAACACCATGGCTCCGGTCGTCAACCATGTGCGCCTGGGCTGCCTCCAGAGATTCCTCCAGGCGAGGCGAAGCATCATCTCCATCGATCAGTCCCGGGGATTGCGCAAATTGGAGAGCGTGAAAAGACTGTCAGCGAGTTCAACATCGTACTCGGTATCGAGCACCTGCATCTCGGTCCATTCGTCCGGCGTGTCTGTTTTTTGCATGCGCTGGCGAATCGCGATGACACGGCCGCCCATTTCGCCGATCTCGAGCGCCGTCATCGACTTGACCAGAATGCCATCCTGGTCATAAAAATCTTCCGCCAAAAGAATCTTGTCATCGCGGACGGTCAGGATTTCCTTACCCCAGACGACCGCCGCATCTTCTTTCGGGATCGCCTCGATCTCGTAGACAGTCTGGCCATCAATGTCTTCAATGCTGATGATCGAGTGATCGTATTGCTCGACGATATCATCGGCCCGCGATACATCCTTGTTGGAAAAGTCAGAACCCATCCAGCTCTGACTCATCATCGAGGATGGCACCTTGATAATCCGGTTGACCTTCGGCGAGTAGGACCACATGTTGTTGTCATCCATCAGCGTCCCATTGCCCTTGTCCTTCTTCGGCGCCGTGACCCGGACCAGGGATTTCTTCTGGCCTTGCGTCCAGGCGCGCATCGACATGCTGCGCTCCCAGTCGGGGCGATGAATCGTCATCGTCATCTCGGCGTAGGACGACGTACCACGCCAATAATCCCAGGCTTCACGAACGATCTGTTTCGCATCCGGGGGTTTGGCATCCCTGGCCCCCGCTTCCTGGGCAATGGCTACAGAACCCAGCAGTTGCACGACTGACATTGAAACCAGTATCGGGAATATGCGTGGCATCATGGGCGTCCTTATCCAAAAATTTAATTTATTATGGGGAATATTCTATACGACCAGCGCCGAGGTCTGATTCGGAATTCCCATTGCCTGAACGCCGGCTCACTTTTCTTCGGCGTCAGGCAGCTGCAAAAACATTTTTTCGGCGGTCAATTCCGCTACATCATGAAACGTCACTGGCTTTTCAGCGCTGGTTTCGTACGCGTAGTTGAGTTCGGTATAGCCTTCCCACGCGACCTTCGCGTTGCGAGCGTCCCAGATCTGAACGAAAACACGCATGTTTGCCGATGCGGTGTGGGAAATCGCCAACCCTAAAAAACTAAACCTGCCCCGGCTCCCCTGGGTGAAACTGGCCAGGCTCAGCTGCGCAAAATAGCGAATACTGCCCAGTTCGGCGAAGCGGCGAAGGATCGACCCCTCCAGGATCCCCGTTTCCAGGTAGTCACGATACATTTGCTTGTATTCTTCATCGAGATCGACGGCATTGACGGCGCTCAGTACCTCCGGCAGTGGCACGACCGTGACGTCCGGGCGCATCTCCTGAAGCTTCTTCGCAAAACTCATCGCCAAAGCCTGCTTGTCTGCTTCGCGCCCCGTTGCGGCCGAAGGGGTCAGAAACCCGATCCCGCCTTCCTCGAGGTCGTTGGGACCCAGGCTTATCGCGGTGAATTCGGCGTCGTACCGAACCTGATCGATGGCCGAGCAACCGATGATCGTCATGGATGCGATCAAACAGCTGCCCAGCACGAACCGCAGACTCACCGTAGGGTACGTTTTACTTCTTTTCATTCCTCAGCGCCCAAGGCCTTTTCATCGAGGTTATAAAATTTTAACAGGGCAATCGAAATAATCTGGCACAGGATCGGAATCCAGACAAAACCGAGATACATCGCCTGAACCGCAGACGCGGACTGGTCGGCGGACGGGGACAAGTTCTTGTCGAACCCCATCGAGCTCAACAGCACGCCAACAATAAGCGGCCCGAACGCCATGCAGGATTTCTCGACAAAACTGAACGACGCGGACAATACGCCCTCGCGTCGGACGCCGGACAGTTTATAGTCCCATGCGAACGTATCGATGAGCATCGATTGCCCATACAGGTGGGCCCCGGCGCCGAACATTCCGATCACGAACCCTCGCGCCGCAAACAGCACCATCGATTCCTCGGGTGTTGCCAACAGCCAGGTCAGCAGGCCACAGCAGAACCCGATCAGCGAAATTACATAGGCTCGTTTTTTGCCCACCTTTTTCGCAGCCCAGGCGCAAACAGGCATAAACACTATGGTTGTCAACGCAGACACGCCGGCGTAAAGGCCTAATTGCGCGGGGCCCATTTTCAGTACGCTCGAAATAAAAAACAGTGCGACGGCAATATTCGATGACAGGCCGACGTAAATCGCGATCTTCGTGCCGATCAGAATCAATAGCGGCCGGTTCTGCCCCAACATCGTCAAGTGCCGTTTAAAATCGATGCGCTCGGGCGTCGCCTGGGTCTGTCGCGCGCCGCCGGTCGCGAGAAAACACGTGAACATTGCCACGGTGATGACCGCCGCCGACCACCAGGCCCATCGTGCCATAGGACTCTCGTCCCTTCACCGAGTGCCGAAACCAGCATGCCGGGACGACCCGCGAAGCCGGCAATATTACCGAACGTCATAAAAATAACCCGCCACGACATGATTTTCGTGCGCTGGTGATAGTCGTCCGTCATTTCGGCCGGCATCGCCATGTAGGGGACCTGGAAGGCCGTGTAGGCGAGCGCGTACAGCGCGAGTCCGGAACCTATATATATATAAGTGTAGGTAACGGACGCTTCGGGGATATTAAACAGCAACGCAAACGCGAGGCCGCAGAAAAAAGACGCTCCGAGCATATACGGGCGTCGCCGACCGAACTTCGAACGGGTCCGGTCGCTGATGATTCCCATCGGCGGGTCGGTGAACACATCGAACATTTTCGCCCCGAACAACAGCGCACCGGCGATGACCGGTTCGATCTTGACGAAGTTCACCAGGAAATACAGCAGCACGACCGCAACACCATTCAGCATCGTCGAGGTCGCAAACGACCCCAGGCCCCATCCGGCCGCCAGTCTGTTCGTCACGAAATCTGCCGGGCGCTCGGCAACCCCGGCCACATCGGTTATGACTGTGCTCATATCCCGGCCTATGGTAGCCAATTAAACGGGGTCGAACCGGGGTTATTTCAATTTTATAAGGTTGATCAGGTCCAACGGATTTTTGAATTAACCGCGGTTGCAACCCATTTAATTATCGCGGCCGGTCACCACAAATTGTGACCCGGTGCATCGTTCTTTGTCGGTCGTAATCGACCACCGCGTAATGCTGGGTACAACGATTGTCCCACATCGCGATCGAATCCTTCGCCCAGTGAAATCGCACGACAAATTCAGGCTGCTCGGTATGCTGGATCAGAAAAGCCAACAGCGCATCACTCTCACTACGGTGCAGACCTTTGATATGAGAAGTGAAATTACGATTGACGAAAAGGCATTTACGGCCGGTCTCCGGATGCGTGCGAACGACCGGGTGCTCGACCGGCGGGGTCACTTCATGGAATCGTGCCACTTGCTTTGCTGAGTAATTTTGCTCGAGAAAATCGGCCGGCATGCTAACCGCAATGTAGTGAATCGCCGTCATTCCATCGAGAAATTTCTTCATCGGAGCCGACAGCGCTTCATAGGCCGCGTAAAGGTTATTCCACATCGTGTCTCCGCCCGCCGCGGGGACTTCTACACCGCGCAGCACACAAGCTTTTGGCGGTACTGCCTGGTAGGTCAGATCCGTGTGCCAGGTGTTGGATTGATAGGCCATGTCTCCCGGTCCGTCTTCCTTGCTCACCAATGCGAGGACCTCCGGATAGCCTTCCAGGTGCGGGATATACGGATGAATGTGCAGTTCGCCGAAACGGCGGGCGAAGGCAATCTGTTGCTCCGGTGTAATATGCTGGTTGCGGAAAAAAATCACGAGGTTATCCAGCAGGGCTTGATTAATCTCCGCGACGGTTGAATCATCCAGCGATTGAGACAGATCGACACCGGTGATTTCGGCGCCCAGCGTACCTGCGACCGGATGAATGCCTATACTGCTTGAGACTTCACTTTTTTTCGTGGCCATGCGCTTTTCCCCGTGAGGGTATGACTGTAAAGCTAGAATCCACTTAGCCTATCACCCGATCCAACGCTGAAATATGTCGGAAAATACCTATATAAGCCTGCTTGAAACGCCTGCGGCGCAATGATTGCCGGAAACCAGGCGGCAGCCCTCGTATCCGTGAACTCGGCACCAAAATGACAAGCCTGAATGATGTTAAACTGGCCCGCGTGTATAGCTCCAGACGAAATAATCGATTCAAACGCTTTGTCGTAGTGGCGGTTGCGCTGTTGATCAGCAATATTGCGGCACTGTCATGTGCGATGGCCTACGCGATGTGCGCAGAGTGCCCGGACAATGTGCCCGCACTGTGTGCGGATCCCTGCGCGACGACGAATAATTTGATTAGCGACACTGCCATAGACCATAAGGCGGAAAGCAATCGACCCGTCTCCGATCCACACACCCTGTTGCCTGTTGACCTGGCCCTCGAGTCGGGGTGCCCGTCTGTTGGCAATAAATCTGATACTTGCATTTATTCCTCACCACCGCTGTATCTGCAGTTCTGCGTCTTTCTGAAATAGCGCCCTGCCCTTAACCGGTCTGTTCGGACCGGTCGCCACGACTTTCCCAAAGCTTAATGGGATTCCAAAACGCCCCGCTTGGGGTGAATCACATGCCGGCGGCTCACAAGTGAGTATTTGACCCGTCGGCTATTGAAGCAAGGCAGAGGACATGCTGCAAAATAGATTGATTACTGCAAAGCTATTGCTGGTGCTGGGTACCGGTTACGCATTTGCTGCCGAATCACCGGTCGACGACGAAGGTGCCAGGCCGCCGCCATCATATTCGAACTCAGCGCCATTGGCGTTACAAGACGCACTTGCGATCGCACTCGCCAATAATCAGGGACTTGCCGAACTACAGTCACAGTCTGACGCGCTTGGCGCCGTGCCGTCACAAGCTGGCACCCTGCCGGACCCGACGCTCGGATTCAATGCGCTAAATCTGCCGACCGACACCTTCGATCGCGACCAGGAGGCGATGACTCAGATGCAAGTCACGCTGAGCCAGGCCTTTCCATTTCCGGGCAAACTCGGCCTCAGGCGGGAGGCTGCGCAATATGAGGCGGGTGCAGCTGCGAAGCGAGTGCTGGACAAGCGATTACAGGTGGCGGCTGATGTCCGCACCGCATGGTGGGAACTCCTGTACCTCGACCACGCTTTAGTAATCGTGGATCAGAATCAGGCCGTGATGCGCGATTTCATCGAAATTGCTCAAACGAAGTACAAAGTCGGCAACGGACTGCAGCAGGACGTGCTGCTCGCGCAACTCGAACTGTCACGCCTTCTGAACCGGGAACTGCCCTTGCAGGGCATGCGCGGTTCATCGGAGGCCGACCTCAACGCCTTACTCGACAGGCCCGTCAATGAACCCATCCGGTTACCACAAGCACCGCGGAACATAAATTTACCCCAGATGCCCGGCGAAACCCAACTACTGCAAGCAGCGTTGGACACGCGGCCACTGCTGGACGTGCAGCGGGAGAGGACAGAGGCCGCCCGCATGCGGCTGGACCTTGCGAAAAAAGACTATTACCCGGACTTCAAATTAGGCGCGGGTTATGGTTTTCGAGACGGGAACAATCCGGATGGTAGCAGTCGCGCCGATTTTGCATCTTTCATGCTCAGCATCAACCTGCCTATCTATTCCAGAGGCAAACAAAGCAAGGCTGTCGAGCAACGCAGCAGTGAATATTTTCAACGCAAACACCTGTTCAACGATACGCTCCGTTCGGTTCAGGCCACGATTGCCCGAAACCTTGCGCAATATCAGGCATCACGTGAGCAGGTATCGCTGTACGGCACTGCCATCATCCCGCAAGCGCAACAAACCGTATCGGCAATGCTATCGGGCTACCAGGTCAACAAAGTCGATTTTCTGAACGTCTTGAATGCCCAGATTACCCTGTACAACGCACAAATCAGTTATTGGGAGGTATTGAGTAGAGCGAAGCAGTCACTCGCAAAACTTGCCGCCTCGGTCGGTTCGGAGAAACTTTATGAATAGTAAATTACTCAGTATCGTTCTGGTCATCGTCGTGTCGGCAGTCGCTGCGGGTGGATACTGGTTGGGTACTACCAGAACCGCACCGGACGCGACGGGCGATGCTTCCGCATCCGGCCCGAAAAAGCCGCTGTATTACCGCAATCCCATGAATCCGGAGGTCACATCCCCCGTGCCAGCCAAGGACTCCATGGACATGGATTATGTGCCGGTCTATGCGGACGATAGTTCAGGCTCGGACCCGGCGGGCGTCGTGAGGATCGATCCGGTCACCGTCCAAAGCATTGGCGTACGAATCGCGAAGGCGGAACGTCGATCCATGGGCCATGCGATCCGAACCGTGGGGCGGGTGGATTACGATGAGCGACTGCTCGTCCAACTGCATCCCAAGGTGGAAGGCTGGATCGAGCAGCTTTTCATCGACACGACCGGTGAACCGGTTAACAAGAACGACAGGTTGCTCAGTATTTACTCGCCAGAACTCGTGTCGACACAACAGGAATATGTGGTGGCCCGGAGGAACCTGGAGAGGTTGCAGAAGAGCCCGTTCCCGGATGTGCGACGCGGTGCGGAGGAACTCGTAAAAACATCTATCGACAGACTCCGTTTTTTCGACATGCCCGAGCACCAACTAGACGAGCTGGAGCAGACCCTGGAGATCAAGAGGGAACTCCATATTCACTCCCCGGCTAATGGCATCGTTTTAAAGATAGGCGCCCGGCAAGGCCAGTACGTCACGCCCCGGACCGAGCTGTATGCGATTGCCGATTTGTCGACGGTCTGGGTTTACGTGGACATTTACGAAGATGAACTTTCCTGGATCGCTGTCGGTGATCCGGCCAATTTGACGGTCACGGCGTTGCCCGGTCGAACCTTCCAGGGCGAGCTGACCTATATCTATCCCTACGCGGAAGACCGGACCCGCACCATCAAGGTTCGAATGGAGTTCGACAACCCCGGGCTGGTACTGAAACCGGCGATGTTCGCGAATGTGGCCATCGAGGGGAATGTCCTGCCTGACGTCATCGCCGTGCCCTCCGAAGCGATTATCCGCTCCGGGACGCGAGAGCAGATATTTGTTCAACGCGAAGCCGGGAAATTTGAGCCCCGCGCCGTAGAACTCGGAGTCAGCAGTGAAGGGTGGACCCAGATCATAAAAGGCGTCGCACCGGGCGAGGACGTGGTGGTCTCCGCTCAATTTCTCATTGACTCGGAGTCAAAGCTACGGGAGGCGGCCGCCAAAATGCGGGAGACCAGCGAATGATTACGCGCATCATAGATAGCAGCCTGGAAAACCGCTTCCTGATCATTATTGCAGCCTTGCTCGCAGTGGCCGCGGGGCTCTGGGCAGTAAGAACAATACCCCTCGATGCAATTCCGGATCTCTCCGACGTCCAGGTCATCATCTTCACGGAGTTTCCCGGCCAGGCACCCCAGGTCGTCGAAGACCAGGTCACTTACCCGCTGACGACCGCGATGCTCGCCGTTCCCTTCGCAAAAATCGTGCGCGGATATTCCTTCTTCGGGCTCTCATTTGTGTACATTATTTTCGAGGACGGGACCGACATGTACTGGGCACGTTCGCGCGTCCTGGAGTATCTCAATTTCGTCGGTGGGCGCCTGCCCGCCGGGGTGACGCCAACCCTGGGGCCGGACGCGACGGGCGTCGGCTGGATCTACGAATATGCCCTTGTGGACCGAACCGGGCAAACTGATCTGGCCGAACTTCGTTCTATTCAGGACTGGTATCTGCGTTATCCATTACAGACCGTCGATGGGGTTTCCGAGGTCGCCTCGGTCGGCGGCTATGTCAAGCAGTACCAGGTCGAGGTCGATCCGAACATGCTGGTGGCCTACAACATCCCCATAAGCAAAGTCAGAACGGCCATCATGCGTTCGAATAATGATGTCGGTGGCCGGTTGATCGAGATGGCCGAAACCGAATACATGGTGCGCGGACTCGGTTACATCAAGTCGCTGCAAGATCTGGAAGTTATCGCAGTCGGCATGGACAGCCGCGGCACACCGATTCGCCTGAAGGACGTCGCGAACATTCAACTCGGTCCCGAGTTGCGCAGAGGCCTGGCGGAACTGGACGGCATCGGTGAAGTCGCCGGTGGCGTGGTCATTATGCGCTACGGCGAAAACGCGCTCGCCACGATCCGTGGCGTGAGGGAAAAACTGGAGGAACTCAAAGACGGCCTTCCGGAGGGCGTGGAGATCGTTCCGGTCTATGATCGCGGCGATCTGATCGAAAGCGCCGTAGACAATCTTAGTAAAACGCTGATGATCGAATTTATTTTGGTCGCCATCGTCTGCATGGTCTTCCTCGCGCATGTTCGTTCAGCGCTGGTCACCATCATATCGCTCCCGATCGGCATCCTGATGGCGTTTATCGCCATGCGTCTGCAAGGCATGAATGCCAATATCATGTCCCTTGGCGGGATCGCTATCGCGATCGGTGCCATGGTCGACGGACCTATCGTCCTGACGGAGAACGCACATAAACATCTGGCCCGGGCGCGAGCGAAAGTTAACCGGGAATTGACGATCCCGGAGCTATGGCACACCGTCGGTGCCGCCGCACGCGAGGTAGGGCCCGCTCTATTTTTCTCCTTGCTGGTCATCGTGGTGTCCTATTTCGCGATCTTCACGCTCGAAGCGCAGGAAGGCAGGCTGTTCAAGCCGCTGGCATTTACCAGCAGTTATTCGATGGCCGCGGCCGCGATCCTCGCCATTCTGCTTGCCCCACTGCTCACCGGTTACCTCCTTCGCGGTCGTATCATGGCGGAGGAAAAAAATCCGCTTAACCGATGGCTGCACAAGATCCACGCGCCGGTTCTCGGCGGCCTCCTGCGCTGGCGAAAAACCGCGCTGGTCGTCGCCGCAGGGTTGCTCGCCCTGACCTACTATCCCGCTTCAAAACTAGGCAGCGAATTCATGCCGCCGCTGGACGAGGGCGATATTCTGTATATGCCTACGTCCTTTCCCGGGATCTCGATTACCAAGGCCAAGGAATTACTGCAGCAGACCGACAGGATTCTTCGGACTTTCCCCGAAGTACGATCGGTGTTCGGTAAAGCCGGTCGGGCCGAAACGGCGACGGACCCGGCGCCCCTGTCCATGATCGAAACGATTATCCGGCTCAAGCCACGTGCGGAGTGGCCCGATCCTAAAAAGACCACCGCGGATTTGATTCGCGAGCTGGACGCCGCGATCAAGTTTCCGGGTCTCGCGAATGCCTGGACAATGCCGATCAAGACACGAATTGACATGCTCTCGACCGGCATCAAGACGCCGGTCGGAATCAAGGTCAGCGGGCCGGACCTCAATGTTCTGCAGCGAATTTCCCAAGATATCGAGCAGGCCATGAAAACAATGCCCGAGACGCTGTCCGCGTTCGGCGACCGGGCTGTTGGCGGCTACTATCTCGATATCGATATCCGCCGCGAAGAGATAGCCCGATACGGCCTGACCGTCGGTGACGTGCAGGATACGATCATGGCGGCGATCGGCGGAATGAATGTCACGGAGACCATCGAGGGCCTGGAGCGCTACCCTGTCAACCTGCGGTATCCGCGTGAATTACGTGACAATCCCGAGCGATTGCGGCGTGTTTTGGTCCCCACGCCCACCGGTGCGCAAATCCCACTGGGTCAGCTTGCCGATATTCGACTCACGCGCGGCCCGCCGGTGATCAAAAGTGAAAATGCCCGGCCCAATGCCTGGATCTATGTGGATTTAAAGACGTCCGACATCGGCGGCTTTGTGGCGAAAGCGAAGCAGGTACTGGCAGATCGAGTCGAACTCCCTGCCGGTTATACCATTATCTGGTCCGGGCAGTACGAATACATGGAGCGCGCCGCGGCTCGACTACGGGTCGTGATCCCGATGACGCTATTCATGATTTTTTTGCTGCTCTATTTCAACTTTCGCAACGTCACGGCCCCGATCGTGGTCATGTTGTCGGTTCCTTTCGGTCTGATCGGCGGCTTCTGGTTCGTCTATTGGTACGGATTTAATATCTCGGTCGCGGTCGCTGTGGGCTTCATCGCACTCGCCGGCGTGGCCGTAGAAACCGGTGTCCTGGTGCTGACTTTCATAGAAACGGCGGTAGATGAGCGACGACGTCAGAAAACCGAGGCCTTTCACCGGGGCGAGGCAACCACGGTCGCCCTGACCAAAGAAGAGATCATGCAGGCGGTCTATGATGGCACTTCGCAACGGGTCCGCCCCGTTGCCATGACGGCCACGTCAACTATCGTCGGTTTATTACCCATCATGCTCGGCACCGGCACGGGCTCGGATGTCATGCAGCGCATCGCCGCGCCGATGGTCGGCGGGATGCTGACAACGACCCTGCTTTGCCTTCTCGTTCTACCCGTCATTTATGGCTTTGCTTTGCATTTGAAGGAATCCCGCCGGCCGGGAATCACCCCGGAAATTGACGTGGGACAATTATCAGAAAGCTGATGGAGGATATTTGCCATGCTGATCGCTATGTTCGTTAGCATCGTAATCACTGTAGATATCCATTATTTAGCCAACTAATGACGCGACATATCGGACACGAGTCGGCGCGCGCAGCGCATCGTGGTATTAACGAACGAGACACTGTCTCAGTCTTACCCCGCCAGTTCCGATAGCAACTCCGGTAACGAAGCGATAGCAAAGGACGTTGATCGATCACTGATGCCGTAGGGGATTACGAGTTTGTCGTTGTGGATCATGCCGCCGCACGAATAGACAACGTTCGGAACGTAGCCGACGCGCTCGTCCTCGATCGGCACGAGGAGTGGTTCGGGGAGACGCCCGATGACTCGGGAAGGGTCGTCTCGGTCGAGAAGCACAGCGCCGATCGAGTATTGGCGCATCGGACCCACGCCGTGGGTGAGAACAAGCCATCCGGCCTCGGTCTCAATGGGCGATCCGCAGTTTCCGATCTGGATAATTTCCCAGGCAAATTTAGGCTTCATGAGGAGCTCGGCCTCGTTCCAAAAAAGAATGTCGTCGGACTTCAAGAGGAACAGATTCTCGTTGTCGAGCCGACCGAGCATCAGGAACCGGCCATCGACTTTCCTCGGGAAGAGCGCCATGCCTTTGTTGACAGCGTACCGCCCGGCCAGCGTGCGAATCTTGACAGTCTGGAACCCGGCAGTTTCGAGGAGCTGGGGCATTACGTTGGAGCCGTCGTACGCCGTATAGACTCCGTAATAGCAGACTTTTCCATCGTCGCAGTAAAATCGCACCAAGCGCATGTCTTCAATCCCGTGACTCTCCGCATCTGAGTGCGGGAAGATCACGAACTCGGTCGGGTCGTACGGCTCCGGCAGATGAAGATCGTAATTCGCCCGCGCGACCGCGATCATGTTTTCCACGGGCTTGCAAAACGAGGGGAGAACACCCGAGCGAGTCCCGCACCGTATCAATTGCCGCACTTAGCTCATCAAACATGAACGTCTCGCCCAAGCGGCCGAGGACTTCATCCATCGATTGTTCTAACGCGTCCATCTCGATGAGTTTTTTCCGGTAGATTTTCTTCTCGAATTGTCGATTCTCGACGACCTGGAGTTGCCGGGCGAATTGGGCAACAGGCTCAATTCGAATTCGATTATCGCGATCAATGACCCCACGACGGAAGACGGCCGAAGAGACGTGCCCTTCGCCCGTCGCCCGCAGGCTCATAAGAAAACGGGTGCTGCCCTCGGGAGCTCCGTCTTGGTCAAGTGCAGGCACCATCGAGGGATTGAAAAGCGCAGCTGACTCGATCGCGTATTCCATCGTGAAGTAAGCGCCGATCAGCAATCGCCGGTCCTCGTCGAGACGATGCTCGTCAGCAACGAGATGTTTTACCGCGCGGTAATTACTCTTAGCGGTCGCGGTGAAATCCGGATGTTTCGTTTCGAAGGTCGGCTTGAGACGGCTCAATAAGCCGGAGACCTCGGAGCCGTCGAGCGCTCGAATCCGTTCGATGATTCCGCGCAGCCGCGTCTCGTCGCCGGGGGCGAAGAACCGGGGAATGACGCGTCCCGAGTCCGGGTCGAGCTGCTCGGAAACACGCTCGACCTTTACTCGGGAGCGACCCGTTTTGTCGGTGGACTTCATAACCAATTTACCAGAACGACAGTCCTTGCTCTCGAGCCAGAGAATTATCCTTGTCCCTCCGGAATATGGACGAGTTGATTGTAGTGCCTTGTTTTATGGGTGACCAGCCGGTTGTGAAATCCTGCAACGTCGAGGGTGGGTCATTTTTGTGTGCCGTTTTACACCCCTGTACCATGGGGGCCGTGCTGGCTGAATTTCGGTCATGAAGGGTGCAATCGGCAGGCGACGTAATCAGCATATGAATATACTAACCCTCAATGCGGGCAGCTCATCACTTCGCCTTGCGTTATTCTGCGTTGAAGAGTCGAAACCAGTACCCGTTGCAGGCGCGCATTACCCTCTCGATCCGGGCGGACAAGCTGAACGACTACGCGAGTTTCTTTTTAATCACGCTAGCCGGGTCGATATCATCGTGCACCGTCTGGTACACGGAGGTGACCGGATCACAGGCCCTGTGGTTGTTGATTCCAGTGTGGAAAGTGATATTGAGTGGCTTGCATCACTGGCACCTCTGCACAATCCAGCCGCACTGACGCTAATCCGTAGTTGTCGTGATGAACTTGGTAAAGACGTGGTACAGGTGGTAGTGCCCGATACGGGGTTCTACACAGATCTGCCGGAGGTCGCATCAAAATATGCCTTGCCAGGTGACCTGTGTGAGCGGTATCAGATACACCGTTTTGGATTTCACGGGCTCGCGCACCAGGCCATGCTGCAACGCTGGCAGGAATTAAGGCCTGATCTGACTAATGGTGGTCGAGTGATTTCGTTACAACTGGGAGCAGGCTGTTCGGTTACCGCCATCAATCAGGGTGCCCCTGTTGACACATCCATGGGATTTACACCCCTGGAGGGGTTGGTAATGGCTACACGGTGCGGTGATGTCGATACCGGCATCGTGCTTTACTTGCAACGGGAGGCAGGATATTCCCTCGATGATCTGGAACGCCTGCTGAATCATGAAAGTGGACTGCTTGGCCTTTCCGGGAAGAGTGCGGATATTCGCGATTTGCTGTGCAGTGAAGAGTCCGCTGCAAAACTCGCTGTTGAGATTTACTGTTACCGCGCCAGAAAATATATTGGAGCTTATTTATCAGTTTTAGGCGGTACCGACGCCATTCTTTTCGGCGGTGGGGTCGGCGAAAACAGCGCGCTCGTGCGCAAGAAAATTCTGGCGAGCATGGCATGGATGGGTATTGAACTGGATCATGCGCGTAATACCGCTATTGATGGTGATGAGGGACGGATAAGCACCTCTGAAAGTCATACGGAAATCCGGGTAGTGCAGGTCGATGAAGGTGCCCAGATGGCCAGGGCGGCTGTGCGGGTCGTGACACAAGATATTAACAAGGGGTAAAATGCACTGCTAAACGCATTGCCGGTCAGGTAGATTCATCGATGGGTTTGGCCCGGATACTGCTTCTCTGTGCAATTCCGCTGACCACGATATGAATAAGAAAGTATCTGCATCTACCGCAGGTGGAAATCCACTATCAGTTGAAATGCTGAAAAACATGGATGCTTGGTGGCGTGCCGCCAATTATCTTTCTGTGGGACAGATTTATTTGCGTGACAATCCACTGCTGCACGAACCCCTGACGCTCGAGCATGTTAAATCGAGATTGCTTGGCCACTGGGGGACGACGCCGGGACTGAACTTTATCTACGTGCATATGAATCGCCTGATCAAGGCACATGACCTGAACGTCATCTATATAACAGGGCCAGGTCACGGCGGCCCGGGCCTGGTTGCCAACATCTGGCTGGAAGGCACCTATAGCGAGTTCTACCACGATGTTCCACAAACGACGGAAGGTATGCGTCGCCTGTTCAAGCAGTTTTCCTTTCCCGGTGGTATTCCAAGTCACGTCGCAGCCGAAACACCGGGCTCGATTCACGAGGGGGGTGAGTTGGGGTACTCCGTATCGCATGCTTTCGGCGCTGTGTTTGACAATCCAGACCTGATTACTTGTTGTGTCGTCGGCGATGGTGAAGCCGAGACCGGACCACTGGCCGCGGCCTGGCACTCCAACAAGTTTCTCAATCCTGTACGTGATGGTGCGGTACTTCCCATTTTGCACCTCAACGGATACAAGATCGCTAATCCAGCACTGCTAGCGCGCATCAGCCATGACGAGTTGGAGAACCTGTTCATCGGTTACGGTTACGAGCCATATTTCGTCGAGGGGTCCGACCCCGAGATCATGCACCAGAAAATGGCAGCCACCCTCGATACGGTGATTGCCAGGATCAAGTCGATCCAGCAGGCCGCACGTGAAGATGGCGTCACGGTCCGGCCGCACTGGCCAATGATCATTCTGCGGACCCCCAAGGGCTGGACAGGGCCAAAGGAAGTGGACGGACTCAAGACGGAAGGCTACTGGCGCTCGCACCAGGTCCCGTTTGCCGAATTGGCGGAAAAGCCGGAACATATCAAGTTACTGGAAAACTGGATGAAAAGTTACCGGCCGGATGAACTGTTCGATGCAAACGGTACGCTGGCTCCAGAAGTGGCGGGACTGGCGCCCACCGGTGAGCGGCGCATGGGCTCCAATCCGCACGCCAATGGTGGTCTGTTACTCAAGCCACTTCACCTGCCCGATTTTCGTGACTACGCCGTGGCCGTAGCCAGACCTGGTGGCGTAACGGGTGAGGCCACACGGGTGATGGGAGCTTACCTGTGCGATGTCATGAAGCGTAATCTTGCCTGTCGCAACTTCCGGGTGTTCGGCCCTGACGAGACCGCATCCAACCGGCTTGGCGACCTGTTCAAGGTCACCGACCGCGCCTGGATCGCCGACACCCTTCCGGAAGATGACCATCTCTCACCGGACGGCCGGGTCATGGAGATCCTCAGTGAGCATACCTGCCAGGGTTGGCTGGAGGGCTATCTGCTGACCGGTCGCCACGGCCTGTTCTCTTGCTATGAAGCCTTTATCCATATTATCGATTCCATGTTTAACCAGCATGCCAAGTGGCTCAAGGTAACCAGCCAGGAGATTCCATGGCGGCGAGACATTGCCTCGCTCAATTACCTGCTGACGTCGCATGTCTGGCGACAAGACCACAACGGATTCTCGCATCAGGATCCGGGTTTCATCGATCATGTGGTGAACAAAAAGGCGGACGTTATTCGTGTCTATCTACCACCGGATGCGAACTGCCTGCTCTGCGTAACCGACCAGTGTTTGCGCAGCCGCAATCTGGTCAACGTTATTGTGGCGGGCAAGCAGCCGGAGCCTCAGTGGCTGGATATGGATGCGGCTGTCAAACACTGTACAGCCGGTATCGGTATCTGGGAATGGGCCAGCAACGATCGGGATGGTGAACCGGACGTGGTGATGGCGGCGGCCGGCGATGTACCCACGATCGAAACCCTGGCTGCGGTGGGTATCCTTCGACAGCATTTCGCCGATCTGAAAATCAGGGTCATTAACGTAGTAGACCTGATGACGCTGCAACCACAAAGCGAGCACCCGCACGGGTTACCTGATAAGGACTTTGACACATTATTTACCATCAACACGCCGATCATATTCGCCTATCACGGTTATCCCTGGCTAATTCATCGGTTAACCTATCGCCGTACCTGTCACCACCACTTGCACGTGCGTGGTTACAAGGAAGAAGGCAAGACCACCACACCCTTCGACATGGCGGTACTCAACGACCTGGATCGTTTTCATTTGGTGGACGATGTCATCGACCGCGTACCCGGACTGGGCGCAAGGGCCGCCTATCTGAAACAAGAGGTTCGCGACAAGCTGATCGAGCACCGGGAATACATTTCACGGTATGGTGAGGATATGCCTGAGATACGTAACTGGCATTGGAACGGGTAACAACTTAGGTATCCAGGCAACGACGTCACTTTTGCCGCCCAGGAGAATAACAAGCCATGAAGGAACAGCTTGTTCGGCATGTGCGCCGCTGTTGGAAGCGCCCACCAAAGGTGAAGGGTCATCGTAAGCTTCCCCGTCAACGGTACAGTTTAGGACTGGAATTTTTAGCGTTTCCAAGATGCCTATTGGGTTTGAATCCACTTTCGACAGGCACCGCTGACGTAGCCCGGTATTTCTGGTCCAGATCTAAAGTAGTAAGAAGCCAAATTAGGAGATCTGAACCATGCCGAAGAAACGATACACGGCCGAGGAGATTATCCACAAGCTTCGCGAAGTCGATGTCCTGCTCGGCCAGGGCATAACTGGACAAAATAAGTCTTCATCATGATCCGTCGGGAGCCGCAGTTCTCTCCATAAAACTATGTATTCGCATATCGGATTCGATCGCGGAGACAAATCCATCCGGCTTCACGACGACCACATCACAGTGAAAACGATCCAGCGTCATTTCCGCGGTGCTACCGACCATCGCGCGCTTGAGACGAGAGCGCGCCACGGCACCCATCACGACCATGTCTGCTTTTAACTCGTCGGCTACCTCAGGCAGTCTCTCCACGCTGCCCTGGAAAAGATGGATCTGATCCGCGGGAAAGCCGACATCCGCAGCCAGCCGCTCAAGTGCGGCGGCATGGAATTGTTTCACCTCTTCGGATAAACGCTCATACGCAGGCGGCGGCAATGATGATGCCGATGCGCCTGAGAAGGAGCTAATTACACTAGCGCTGGGAATATTATAAGTGTGCACCAGGTGCAGACGTTCCTCGAACATGACTGACAGGAGCTGAGCCTGTTGGATAATACGCCGGTCGAGCGCGGCCGGTTCATCGTGTTCGTGGGTCGGTTCGATAGCCGCCACGACGGTGGCGTGCTCCGGCGGCGAGGTTGGCTTGACGAGCCAGAGCGCAGACGGACACTCGCGAATCAGATGCCAGTCGGTATTGGTGAACAATGCCCTGGATATCGCCGAATGATGATGGGTATCCTTGACGACGAAGTCCGGCTTGAGATGCAGGGTTTCCCTGACAATAGCTTCGTGGAGCGGATAATCCCAAACTACCCTGCAGGTCACCGGAATGCCTTCGCTGCGCAAAGGGTCGGCCAGTCCCTGCAGGGCCTCTAACTGATAGTCCACCAGGTCGGAGCGCATTTGCTCAAGATCCGGGCCATCATAAAATCGCTCCCCTGCAAAATACGGATCGTAGATGCTGGCGAACAGTACTAACTCAGCACCAAGGTATTTGGCCAGAGTGGCCGCTTTCGTAAGAGCGGGCTGTACATCCGTCGTGGGGTCAATGACCACGAGCATTGAATGATGACTGGACATGGCATAATTCCTCTGACAGCCGAGACTTCATCGACAAGGTAAATAAAGTGGCGTTGCCGAACCTAATTGCTCCGAATCATAACTTAGGTGGAACCCGCAATTGAATAGTGCCGGGCGCGAGGTCGACAAGGAGATCCTTCGTCGATCCGGCATTGGCCAACCCCTCGGTTAATTACCGAAAATTCCGCTTTGGCCCCCCGCCTCGGCCGGGTAATCATGGCCCTGTACTGGTTGTCAGCCCCGGCGGGTCTGATACGATGGTTCAATAGGTATTAGGATCATGGTTGGATGTCGAAATAACGGTTCCGCCGTTCGTATAGAGAACAACGGGTTTTTCGTGCCGGTCATCGTCGTGCTGTCGATGCTCATGCCGTGTTTCGCCAGCAGTGAGGCCGGCGACGCCAGCGCTGGTCAATCCAGTGTCGTTGCAGAGCAGCAAGCTGTGGGCCTCGAACTGGGAATTGTTGCACCCGGGGCCGTTGAACCCGGCGCCAGGGCGCCTGACTTTCGGCTCAAAGATCTGCAGGGAAAACTGCTCCAGCTGTCTGATTTTCGCGGCACACCCGTTGTGTTGAATTTCTTCGCGTCGTGGTGCGGGCCCTGCCTGACGGAATTGCCGCTGCTTCAGGAGGCGCACGTTAAGGCCGAAACGCAAGGCTTTGTTGTCCTGGGCGTAGGTTTTCAGGATAGCCGCGGCGCCATCGAGATCCTCGCGGAGGAGACGAATCTGACCTTTCCCATTGTCATTGACGGCGACAACAGCGTCGGCCGCGCTTACCGTGTGATCGGCCCGCCTTATACGTTTTTCATCGATGCACAAGGCGCGGTCATCGACGTGATTGCCGGCGCAATGGAACAAGGCGTATTGGAACGTCACCTGATTCAACTGGTGACCGGGCATGATGATGCTGCGTAGTCCCTGAGCGCGAGCAGTGCAGCTTCAGCAGGCCTTGAACGGAGGGCAGTACTCATGAAAATCAAAAATAGCGTAACGATTATTGCGGCAACACTGATGCTCGGCGTCGGCGCCTGCTCGAACATCGAAACGTCGAAAACCACAGCGCTGATTTTCGATGACACGATCAATATTGGCAATACCGAGCGAAATCCGGCCGACCAGTTTCTCGTTGCGACCCCGGACGGCCGGATTCTGATGAGCTGGACCGAAGCCGGGGCAAAACCCCGTTCCCGCGACGCCTATATAGAAGAGTTGAACAACACGGACGCGACAGTGGATCAGTCCCGCCGGATCAACGACCAACCGGGTCGCGTCCACTTTTACGGCGGCGACAACCGCACCAAGTTCACGGTCGCGCCGGACGGTTCGATCACCGCGATCTGGGCCGCGACACTGCCCGAGTTCAGGACCGGCGAAATGCGCACCGCCCATGCGGACCAGGACAGCGCTTTCATAGCGTCGGCGCGACTCAACGACGACGAATTGCGGTCAATCACGCCTTCGCGACGATCGCGACGAGCCCCAACGGTAAGGTGTACGCGGTTTGGATCGACGGGCGGAACCGGGAATTCGTGCGCATGGGCAAACCAATTTCACCGGCTGAAATGCGCAAGGATATCGAGATGCGCGATCTGACGATTCCGGACTCGCTTCTCAAGGCGCCGCCAAGGCCGAGGAAAATATACAAGCACGAGCACGCGCAATTGTTTATGGCCGTATCCGAGGATGGGGGCAAAACATTCGGTGCTAATTACCCCATATCAGGGATGCGCGTCTGCCCATGCTGCGTGCCCAACATCGCCTTCCTTGACGGTGGGGAAACGCTGGTCGTGTCTTACCGCTTCGTGACGGAGGAGTACCTGCGTGACAACGTCGTCATACGCTCGACGGATGGTGGCAAAACATTCGGCGAGCCCATCTATATCAGCGAGGACGGCTGGGTCGCAAATTTCTGTCCGCACGCCGGCACATCAATGATTGCGGATCGCTCGGGAACACTCCACAGCCTGTGGTTTACGGTCGGCCGCGGTGACGAGGATGCCGGCATCTATTACACGCATTCCGAAGACGGCGGCGTCACGTTTGCACCCCGCCAGCGGGTGGCTAAAACCCCGGCGCATACCGTGTTGCATACCCAGATCATCGTTGCGGACGACAACCGGCTCTGGGCGACCTGGGAAAATATTCTCGACGAAAACCCGCAGATCTTCCTCGCTCATCGAGCCACCGATGAGTCGACCTGGAGTCAGGTTTACCAAGTCAGCGGCGGCGGCAAGATCGCCATGCTGCCGACACTGGCCGCTGATTCCGGACGAGTCTACGTCGCCTGGACGGAACTTTGGGGCGAATCCTCGGAGGTCAAGTTGCGCACGGCTTCAATGGCCTATATAAAAGAGTAAATAGTAACGACTCGGGAGCAGTCCATGTACATCAATTTTTGGTACCCCATCTGCACCAGCGAAGAGCTGACGACTACGGAGCCCATGCCGTCTCAGGTCCTGGGCCTTCGCTTCGTGGCGTTTCGCGACGCCGATGGCGAGGCGCACGTACTCAGTGACACGTGCGTCCACCGGGGCGGCTCATTAAGCAAAGGGAAGCTCATCGACGGCTGTATCGCCTGCCCCTATCACGGCTGGCGCTACGCGGGCGATGGCAGGTGCGCGTTAGTGCCATCCCTCGAAGCCGGAACCAAGCCGCCGGCACGCGCCAAGGTGGACAGTTATCCAGTGCAGGAAAAATACGGAATTGTATTTGCCTTTCTTGGCGATCTGGCGGAAGAAGAACGGCCGCCGCTGTATGAAATCGAGGAATATGAAGATCCGGCCTGGCGCACGAATGAAATTATAATGCTGGACATCGGCTGTTTCTACGAACGCTCGATGGAAAACGGGGTCGACCACATCCATAACGAATTCGTGCATCCTATCCAGGGCAGCCCGCAGCCGATACCGGGTTCCATTGAATTCCCCGAGACGACCTGGGGCTCCGGAGTCACCGGTAAATACACTGAAATGGGTACCAAGAGGACCGACGCAGACGGCATGCGCAGCGACCCCGTGACCTTGAACGCAGGCACATGGCACCATGGCCCGAACATCCTGATCACCTGGATTACGTTTGCGAAAGATACTTCGCTTCACCAGTATTTATTCGAAGCGCCGGTAGATAGCGATCACACCAAAATCTATTTCGTTAATCTGCGCAGCTTCAGATTGGATCCGAAACATGATAACCGCATACGCGAGGCAAACCTGCGGGTTACGGTCGAAGACATTGTCATTCTGGAAAACCTGTACCCCGTCAGGACGCCTGAAACGCGCACCAGGGAAATTCTGACCCCGGGCGACCAGGCCGTCGTGCGCTACCGTGATTTTCTCGAGGACTGGAACGCGCGTGGTTGGCGTTTAGACTTCAAGGCAATGGGACAGAATCACGGCGACGTGGCCTATGCAATTCCGTGTCCCGAACGGCGCAACTCCGGTAACTGGGTGCTCGACCCGGTTCTGCTGAAACCGGCCGCCCCTAAAAGCATAGGCAGCGTCACTAGCGCCGCCTAATGACGGGGTCGCCAACGCTTTAACAATAAGGAGTTGCTGACGACGCTGACGCTGCTGAAGGCCATCGCAGCTCCGGCAATTGTCGGACTCAGATACCCGGCTGCAGCGATCGGAATGCCAATCACATTGTAGGCAAAGGCCCAAAACAGATTCTGGCGTATCTTGTTCCACGTGGCCCGGCTGACCGAGATTGCCGCGGGCACCAGCCCCGGATCCGGACGCATGAGCGTCACGCCGGCCGTCTCCATCGCGACATCGGTGCCAGTGCCCATAGCGATGCCGATGTCGGCCGCCGCGAGTGCGGGTGCATCGTTAATCCCGTCACCGATCATGCCAACGGTATAGCCCTCGGCCTGGAGCTCGCTGACTTCCCGCGCTTTGTCGTCAGGGCTTTACGCCGCCCTTAATTCGATCGACGCCGACCTGACGGCCGATTTCGTTGGCGACAGGCACGGCATCTCCGGACAGCAACAGCGTTTTAACGCCCATCTTGCGCAATGCCTCGATTGCCGGTTTGGATTCGGGTCGCAGAGAATCGGCGATGGCCATGATGCCAGCAACGATGAGTCGCAGGCAACCCAGATCACAGTTTTGCCCTGTTCCTCCCAACGCGCCGCAAGCTCAACTTCGTCTCCCAGTTCGACATCGTTGGCCCGCATAAAGGCCTCATTTCCGGAGATCAAAGTACTGTCGCCGATTTCCCCCGATACCCCGCTGCCGGTGAAACTCCGGAAATCCTTAACCGGCTCGAGTTCGAGCCGGTCTTCTTGCGCCCGATCGAGCACGGCCTTGCCCAAAGGATGCTCACTGCCCTGCTGCAGGGATGCTGCAAGACGTAGCAAACCCGGTTCCGTTTCGGGTGAGATGGCCTTGATGCTCGATGACCTTCGGTTTCCCTTCAGTCAGGGTTCCGGTCTTGTCGAAAATGATCGCATCCAGTTTGTGCGCCCGCTCGAGCGACTCCACATTCTTGATCAAGATACCGAACCGGGCCGCGACACCGGTGCCGGTCATGATCGCCGTCGGCGTCGCGAGTCCGAGTGCGCAGGGACAGGCAATGACCAGGACCGAAACGGCAGCGATCAGCGCCAACTCAAAATTTCCGGTGAAGAACAGCCAGCCGCCAAACGTGATGGCTGCGATCGTGACCACAGTGGGCACGAAAATTTCGCTGATGCGGTCCACGAGTCTCTGAATCGGCGCTTTGCCGGCCTGAGCGTTTTCGACCAGCCGGATGATCCGGGACAATGTCGAGTCTTCGCCCACCGCCGTGGCCGTGATCTTGATCAGGCCGGTGCCATTGATCGCGCCACCGGTCACGGTATCGCCTGTTTGCTTGTCTACCGGCAGGCTTTCACCGGTAATCAGCGATTCGTCGACTTCGGTGCGGCCCTCGGCAACTTCACCATCGACCGGAATGCGCTCCCCTGGACGGATGATCACCCGATCGCCATTGACGACATCCGCGACGGACAGCTCCAGTTCCTGACCCGCTCGCTCCACGCGCGCCGTCTCCGGCCGCAAGTCCATGAGCTGACGAATGGCTGCTGTCGTGCCGCGTTTAGCGCGTGCTTCCATGAATTTTCCGAGCAGCACCAATGTGATAATGACGGCCGATGCTTCAAAATAGAGTTGGCCCCGGGCTGCATCACCCAGGGTGATAAACAGGTAAAGGCTGTATGCGTAGGCCGTCGACGTGCCCATCGCGACGAGCACGTCCATATTTCCGGACCGGGCTTTCAGCGCCTTGTACGCTGCGCGATAGAATCGTGCACCGATCAGAAACTGCACCGGAGTCGCCAGCGCCAGCTCCATCCACGGCTCCAGATGGAAATGCAAACCGGCGATCATGGCCACCATCTGCCCGACTAATGGCAGTGTCAGCGCGGCCGAGATCAGCAACGTAATCAATTCGCGCCGCAGTGCTGCCTTTTCTTTTGCCTGGTGCTCCGCATCCGCATTGACGCGCTCGGCCGCTGCAGACTGAAAATGGGTTTCATAGCCGGCCTTTTCTACGGCGGTGCGCAGCGCGTCCCGATCGACCTGTCCGGCGAGTGCCGTCACGTCGGCGCGCTCCAGGGCGACGTTGACATTGGCCTCCATCACACCAGGAATATTCCGCAACGCCTTTTCGACGCGCGCGGAACAGGCACTGCAAGTCATGCCGCCGATGCCAAAGGAAAACTGTTCCTCGGCAACCGTGAAACCCGCATCGACCACAGCCGAGGAAATTGCATTGACGTCGGTTAACGTGGGATCAAAACGGACATCGGCTTTCTCGGTCGCGAAATTGACCGTCGCCGACTGTATGCCGTTGACCTGGCCAAGCACCTTTTGAATTCGTGCGGCGCAGGCGCTGCAGGTCATGCCGCCGATGGACGGCTGGAAATGACCGGTTAGGGTTTCAGTTGCTGACATATTCACAATATCCGCCTCTTGAGGGTTCGCCCTCAGCCTTGATCATGAAGTATAGACTCTGGACCATGGTCCAGAGTCAAGTGTTTTGCCACCGGATATGGGTCTTCTGGGGCAGGTCGTTAACCGGTAAATACTGCTAAACCGGCCAATGAACGGCTGGGTGCCGCCATGCCCATATCCGCCATCTGCACGAGCTTCTCATCTTCGAGATCAATCCGGGCCGCAACGCCGGTAAAGACATTCGCCGCGAGCGCATACCGCTCGTCTACATCCGGACACACCTGCGCCCAGCCGTAACCCGGAAGCGAAATATTTTTAATGACTTCGCCTTCCGGACTATAGATGCGCAGACCGTCTGCCCCGGTACACAGCAGTCGTCCATCCGACATATAGGCGGGCGCGATGAACCAGCGCTTATCCTCCCGGTCATACGGATCGGCATCCGGGTAGCCATCAAGATCCTCCATCTGCCGACCGTTCACGATGTCATAGCGCATCAGGCGGCGGGCGGTCTCGGTGGTATAGGTCAGGAAGTCTCCGGACGGGTGTAGTGTCGAGTGGGTGACGCCCTTGAAGCGGGTGAATTCGGGTGCATTGTCGACGATGAATTCTTCCAATAGCTCCAGGTCCGGACTGTACTTATAGATGTTGCCGTCGCCGAGCGTTCCATTGTCCAGCAACTTCGCAGTCGTGCCCTGCCATATCTCCTTGCCGATGAAGTACTCGCCAAAATAGAGATTACCGTCGTGACCCCAGTTCACACTGCCGAACGAACGTCCCGAATCCCAGTTCTCCATCTGCTTGCCATCGGGACTGACGCGCACGGTGATATGATCGTGGCAATCGAAGGCCCATAAGGTGCCGTCCGGCGCGAATTTGCAGCCGACGATAAAATAACGGGTGCCTTCGGTGTACAAGGTCCCTTTAGGTATCCAGTTTTTATCGAACTGCAGTATCCGGCCCTCGCCCATATGGTCATCGTCAGGATTATTGAGATACGTACACCCCAGAAATATGTCGCCTGTATCAAACGGCTTCATCGTGGATGTTTTGGTCATGACAATTCCTTCACGCTGTTATTCTGGAGAGTACCGAAATCCGATATTCAGGTGGGTTTGCCAAACTTCAGCACAAACTTATGAGTGTGATCTTTTATGCTCTTATCAAACACCATCGCGTCGAGCGGATCGTCCTGATTTTCGAGTTGTCTGGCAGGGTTAAATCGTCGGCCATCTTAATCAGTCTCCTTCTATCAGATCTGGAGAAACTGGAATTATCTTGAACGCGGGTTATCGATCGTCCAGTGAAAGCGCTTCGATAATCGGGCAGCCTTCGATCTCACCGGTGCCGGAACATTCGCTTGCAAGTTTCTTCAGTACTTTGCGCATTCTTGAAAGATCGGCAATCTTTGCTTCGATCTCCTCCAGCTTGTGAATAGTGAGTTCTTTCACTTCAGACTTGCTGCCTCCGGCATCCTGCAGACGCAGCATCGTTTTAATTTCATCCAGACTAAAACCGAGCGCCTTCGCTCGCCGGATAAATTGCAGTCTGGCGATCACATCCGGTGAGTAGAGTCGATAACCTGCCGGAGTTCGGGCGGGCTTCGGCAACAGGCCACGACGTTCATAGAATCGAACCGTGTCGATCCCGACGTTCGCCTGCCCGGCAAGCCGTCCGATGGTCAGAGATTTAGAAGTCTGTGCGCCCATAGGGATGATTATAGACCCTGGACCAAGGTCTAGGGTCAAGGGATCGGCAAAAGGTGCTGAAATTGTTTTCCCACCACCGACGATAATTTCGATATATCTCGGCTGCAAAAATACTGCTGGTGCCGGAAAGCACCGCGATGGGCGAATTGCTATCGACGTCGACCAACGCGATTCCAGCTGCTTTTCCGGGAGACAGTTCACTTATCTGCCATCGCGTATTGGTGATGCAACCATTTCAGCGAATACGTAGTTATGAGATAAGTGAACTGTCTCCGGAATACCGACTTGAACGGCAGTCCGGTATTACGCAAACTACGCTGGCACTCGAGTACGACGCATGTCCGGACTAAGAAATGTGGAGATCAGAGAATGCTGAATAAGAAACCGGGTCACACTATCATTCATTGGCTAATCATATTTGCCGCGTTCGCAATGCTCGACGCAAGCCATGTCGCTCAGGCGCAGGAAGAAAGCATTCACCCGGGCATCAACAAACGCTTCGAGAATCCCGATGTCGAACAATGGCTGACCAGATTCGAGAGAGATGATCGCGATGTCTATAGCCGGCGCGATGAAATTGTAGCCGCACTCAATCTCGAACCCGGGATGGACGTTGCCGATATCGGCGCAGGCACCGGTTTCTTTACGATGTTATTTGCCCGGCAGGTTGCCCCGGATGGCACCGTTTACGCAGTTGACATCGCCGCGAACTTCATCGCGCATATCACGGAAACGGCGGCGGAATTGGGCCTGAACAACATCAAGGGTATCGTCAATCCGATCGACTCGACCAATCTCGCAACCGACAGTATCGACGTCGCCTTTATGGCCCATACTTACCATCATTTTGAATATCCGTTCAAAATGCTCGGCTCGATTCGCGACGCGTTGCGGCCGGACGGCATTATTGTTCTCGTCGACCTGGAACGCGTGGAAGGCGTCAGTCCAAAGTTTGTATTGGGCATGGTCCGCGCCGGCAAAGGGACCTTCACCGATGAATTCAAAAATGCCGGGTTCGAATTGATCGAAGAAGTGCCGTTCTCGGAAAAGGACTACTTTTTAAAGTTCAAGCTCAGGCAGTAGAACCCTGGTGCCGGTGGTAACTTATTTCACTTATTTAAACGGATCTCGTCATTTAATTAGTCAATAAGTAAAATAAGTTACCACCGGCACCAGCATCTTAGAAAGCGGCGGTCAGCATCAGCCAGGCCTTGCTGATATCGGAATGTAGCGCGATGGGCGAATTGCTGTCGACATCGAACAGCGCGAACCCGACCAGGATCGAATAGTGTTTCAGGAACGACCAGTTCGCTTTGAAATCGAGCTCCTGGCCATAGTCCGCCCCGCCGGTCTGTGCGCTGAAATCATGGTAGACGAGGCTCCACTTGCCACCGAAGACCTTGGCCGTGCCCTTTATGTAAGTGTCCTGGAGTCCGGTGCCCGGGCGTCACCAGGAACTGGTCAGCCCAGCCATTATGCGCGTGCAAGGTAGCCAGCGGTGTCTGGAACGACTGACCGACTCGTCCCGCTGCCCTCGAGCACCTCGTAGCCAACCTTGAACCCATATTTCGCCCAGTCGAAACCCACCTCGGCGATGTAGTAACCCTCATCGTAGTTGTTCGGGTTGTTCTTGTAATCCTGTTGCGCCGCGTATGAGACCAGGTAGCTGAGATTCAGCTTATTCATCCATCGCGTATTTGCCTGTCAGGCGCAAACCGAGTGTCTGACTGGAAAGGTTTGCGGCATTACCGAAGTCGAGCAGGTACGCGTAGCCGGATAGATTGAGCAGCGGGGTGAATTCATATCTCGCGTCGAACAGGTTCGAGTTGCTGCTAAAACTTCCCTGCGTCGGCGCGGGCCCGTCATTCGGGCCGAAGATGCGCTTGACCCGGTCGACGTAAGCGTAGAAGACCTCGCCCTTTTCCAGAAATTTATAGTCGATCGACGCCGAGTCGTAAGTCTGCTCATTCTGCCGCCATCCGACATTGCCGACGAAACGGGCGTTATCCCGAATGATGCGCTGGCGCCCGAGCACAATGTCTCCATCCTCGAGGCCCGTATAGGTGATCGATGCGAGGTTCAGGTCGGTTCCCTTGGGATCCGCGACAATCGGATACTGCGTCTGGCCGTTGCGGGTACTGTTGTAGTCGTTTACGAGCAACGTGCGCACGTCATCCATATTCACCGTGATGAACAAATCTCGCCATTCACCACTCTTGTACACGAGGCGTGTCCGCAGCGTCGAGGCATTGGCGTTTTTCGTCACCGGGTCGCGGCCCCGCGGGAGTCCCGATCGACAAACTCGTAGCGGTAGCGGAAGTTGACATCGAACTCACCCGCCTTGAACGCGTCGATGACATTGTTCCCAAAACCTTCCGCGTCGGCCGCGATCGCCGGCCCCGCGATGATCAGGCCGACCGTCAGTGCAACAGTAGCCGCTACGCCGTGGCGAAAACGGTGATTACTTGATTGAGTTTCCATTGTGATTACCCACCGGTTGAAGACATGAAACGAATGATCTGTTCTGGCTTTTCCTTGAACTCGTGACGCGCGGGCTTGAGCATGAGCGCCTGAACAATCGCCTGCCGCAGTCCTTCGTCATCAATACCCTGGCGCAGCAACGGCCTCAACGGCACAGTATGCTCCTGGCCGAGACACAGGTGCAGCGTACCGTCAGCCGACAAACGCACGCGGTTGCAGGTGTCACAGAAGTGCCGGGAGATCGGTGTAATGAAACCAATATGCAGACCGCTCCCATCTGTTCCTGCCCCCGTTATTCGATAGTAACGGGCCGGACCGCCGCCTGACATGACACTGGGCACCAGGTCATAGATCTTTGCCAGCCGGGCCTTGATCTCGTTCAGGTCGATATAGTGATTCGACGCCTCCCGCCCCGCCGTGCCGATGGGCATCGTTTCGATGAAGCGCAGACTGAAGCCGTGTTCGATACAAAATTCGACCATGTCTTCGACTTCGTCATCGTTGCGGCCTTTGAGCGCCAGCATATTGATCTTGATCGGGGTGAAGCCCGCAGCCTTTGCGGCCCGGAGGCCGTCCAGAACCTGATCGAGGCCATCATAGCCGGCGATCTCCCGGAAACGATCCGCTCGCAGGGTATCCAGACTGACATTCAGGCGCTGGACACCGGCCGCGCGCAGGGAACCGGCATTTTGCGCGAGCAACATGGCATTCGTGCTCAGCGACAGGTCTTCGACGCCGGGCAATGACGACAAGCGGCGTGCGAGTCGGGAAAGATCTTTCCGTACCAG